>QWCY01005091.1_pt1 | contig 12756 bp, 14 predicted proteins | sample 1972631 | NCBI WGS metagenome assembly QWCY01 (sample SAMN09866696, study PRJNA288562) | Human gut metagenome isolate pre1_stool, whole genome shotgun sequencing... | isolation source: gut | host: Homo sapiens | place: USA: California
GCGACAAACTTCCTCATCGCGCGAGTGCGCATCGTTGGCAGGTCGTGCCTTTTTGTGTACTAGGGAGTTCCAACGGAATTTCCTAGTACATAAAAAAACACCCTTCTGTCTGTTACACGAAGGGTGTTTTGACTGTCTCTTTCTATTATCCCTGAGTCTTCATAAGAATATTCAGGACCAGTGTAATGATCATAAATACGATCGCACCGTATCTGGTAAAATGCTCCAGAGCTCCTTCCATAGAACGTCCTTTATTCTTGCTCCAGTAGCTGTCTGCCATACCACCGATGGCACTTCCCAGTCCGTTGGACTTGCCTTCCTGCATCAGGATGACTACGGAAATAGCTATACCCAGAACAACATATATAATGGATAAAAGAACCTTAACTACTGCCATTTGTCTACACCTCTCCGTTTCTAATAGTTAAACAAAACTATTTTATACTATATCATAACCCATTTGAAATTACAAGGCTTTTTGTCACCGTTTTCTGCGTCAAAAGCAAACTCAACGATCCCTGTTGCATAGCAGATACAGGTGAATACAGCAAAGAGCACTCTCATCTGCCTTTCTATTTACAGCTTTGCTCCATCTGCCCCAACAGATGCGCCGTCTGGTGTTACTGTATTTACCAGCATGGCACCGGACTCATCACAGAAATAATCCTTTTCATTCCAGTGGATCCATCCTGTTTTCATATAACCTTCTTCATCAAAGAAATACCATAAAGAGTCGATCTGCTGCCAGTTGTTTACAGGATAAGAGCCATCTCTGTTTACATACCACCAGCCTTTTTCATTATTCTCCCAGTGGCCTTTCCAGTCTTTCATCTGCTCTTTTGTCACTTCAAACCAGGCTGACTCTTCCCAGTCTCCCTGATTACCCCTGGAGTCTACCGCACGGACCTTAAAGTAATAAGTGCCCTCTTTCGGGATCTTCTCTGAAAAGTTAAAGCTGTTCTCCTTTACAGTATAAATAGATCCAATGCCATTGTCATTGGAAGTACTTCCCTTTCCTCTGCACAGACGTACTTTGTAATTCTTTGCAAGACTCTGATGATCCCAGTTTGCGATTCCGTTGTCTGCATCCCAGCTAAGTCCGTCTATATCCAGGTCCTCATCATCTTTATCCAGCTTTTCCAGTGTTACCACCAGTTTCAGCATTTCTTTATCATACTTGCTTGCACAGGAAACATATTTTACCTTATCTCCATTAAAAGTGAAAGCACTTTTTGCTGATTTTGAAAAATAACAGTCACTGTCTGCTGAAAGCCATACTTCTACCTTTGGCTTTTCCCCGCCGGCCCAGTATTCCTGCTCATTGATAAAATCGGCACTTTCTACAGAGCAGTTTCCATCTTCTACAGAAACAGAGATCGTAGCATCTGTATCACCTGCCTGCACATCTGCGTTAAAATTCAGTGTAATATGGCCAACAGGAGTGCGCTCTTCCTTTGCTGATGCAGGAAAAGAAGCTGCAACTGATAAAAGAGCTGCAAACATGGCTCCTTTTAACAGATTGGTTTTCTTATCTTTTGTCATTTTTCTGTACCCCCTTATGATCTTAATTACTGAAATAACTGTGATATAAAGTAAAAAAGTTATCGGTACTGCAGCCTTCCCCAGCGGAAAAATCAATATTTTTCCAGAGATCTGCCGGCAGGCGGATCTGGTATTTCTGCTGATACGGCTCATAGATCTGCCGGAACGCTTCCGTTTTCTTCTGTTGCGCCAGTTTGCTCTTTCTTTCGGCGGTAGCTGTCTGGTCATAAGCATTGGTACACTTCTGGATAAAGAAATGGCCTCCTGCCTCTATGATGGGGCTGATCTCATTTTCCTCCAGATCAAAAGCAGACCGGTCCGGCTCTTTTAATCCTGTATCCCAGCCGATCTGATACTGGATCTGGCTGTTTATGGAATTTTTTTCAGCAATCGCCAAAAAATCGGCTTTTTCTTCGCTTACCATACTTAAAAGAGCTTCTGCCTTGTCTTTTGAGTCTGTTTCGATCCGTTCTACCTGGATCACTTTTGCCTCTGCATCACTGACTTCCAGATTTTTCGTATCGGTCAGCTGTCCCACCGTCTTATCTGCCAGATAATATTTTCTGTAAAGATCCAAAACATCATTTTCCGTTATCTGCAGATAGTTCAGGTCCTCGTTAGAAAGACTCTGAAAAAATTCACTGGAAAGATTTTTAATATCGTCTTCTTCCTGCCCTGTAAGGGAAATATTCTCTTCCTGGGCCATCCTATCTACTACTGCCAGTTCTTCCAAAAACTGCTGTACCTGGTTCTTTAAAAGAGTTTCAAAGGTATTTCCATTGGAATCTGCCGTTACTCCCCACAGCTGCCCTGTATAAATATTCTGATAGCGGTTTCTTTCCGTTATCGCGATCAGGCGTATCTGTTCCTGGGTATACTGCTCTGCGTCCTGTTTTAACATTCCTTCCGGCATTTTGCTGCAGCCTGAAACAAAGAAAAGCATGACCGTCAGGAAAATCAAAAATACCCTCTTATTTAAGTATTCTGTGATCTGCAATTGTTACTTACTCCTTTTTACAGCAGGTTCTGCAGGATCTTTAAAACACCCTGGTTTACATTGCTGTCTGCCTGAAACCTGGCTGCTTTTTTCACTTCATCCCTGGCATTTGCCACTGCGAAACTGTAATAAGCCTGCTGCAGCATTTCTATATCATTTAACTGATCCCCAAACGCCATGGTCTCTTCCGGCTTTATCCCCAGACTGTCCTGGATCACTTTTACCGCATGACCCTTATTTACATTTTTAGCCATACAGTCAAGCCATACGTCTCCTGCACAGGAGATCTGAAGGATGTCCTTAAATTCTTCTACCAGAGGTTTTACCGCTTCTTCCACGCCGCCGGCTCTGTATATAGAGAGTTTGGTACATGGAACCGGCACAGTCAGCAGATCATCCACACGGTGAAGATTAAACTTATAGCTTTCCACCAGCCAGTTGCAGAGAGCATCGTCCTTGGACTCCGTATAATCTCCGTCTTCCGCTGCATATACCATGGAAAATTCCGGATTTTTCCGCACTGCATGGATCAGCCGCTTTACGATCTCCCGGTCCATGGCATATACATACAGGCTTCTGCCATAGCAGCCAATATAAGAACCATTATTTGAAATATAGAACACCTTTTTCTTTACAGGATCAAAGGTACGTTCCACACTGGCCCAGGGTCTTCCGCTGGCAACTGCAAACTGGATTCCTTTTTCCCTCAGTTTCAGGATCGTATCAAAAAGCCGTGGATCTACATTGGTAAAACCATCTTCCACCAAAGTTCCGTCTACATCTGTGACGATCAGCTTAATCATTTTCCCGTTCCTCCAAAAGCCTTTTTATCTCATGGCAGAGACGTCCTAAAGGAAGGCCTACTACATTGCTGTAATCTCCTTTGATCCCCTTGATATAAGCTGCAAAGGATCCCTGGATCCCATAGGCACCTGCCTTGTCAAGAGGTTCCCCGCTTGCGGCATATGCCCGGATCTCATCTTCTGCCATCTCATAGACTTCCACATCCGTCTTTTCTGCAAAAGTAGTTTCTGCAAACCGGTCCGCTCCCAGACATAAGATCACCGTCACACCGGTATATACCTGGTGGGTGCGTCCCTGGATCAGCGAGATCATCTCTTCTGCTTTTTCTACGGTTCCAGGCTTTCCTAAGATCACCGGATCACTTTCCCCGTCTTTTACAATAGAAACTACGGTATCCGCTCCGATCACCAGGGTTCCCGCCGGAAAACAACCGGCTACATCTTCTGCTTTTACACTGGACAGTTTTTCCACCAGTTTCTGTGGGTCTGTCTCGTCTTTCTTTTCTTCTGCATTGCTTGGACAGATCTGTGGGCAGATACCGATCTGTTCCAACAGTTCTTTCCGTCTTGGGGAGGCAGATGCTAACACTACCTGCCAACCCTTTAAATCTTCTTTTAATTCCATTTTAATATACCTTCAATCTTCCTATGGTCTCTTCTGTTTCTCCCTCTTCCCCTTCTTCCGGAATTCCCAGACGCATGCGGATACATCTGATAAAGTCAAAAACATAAAATAGGGTAAGAAGGACTGCCAGGACCTTTCCTATCCTTCCCGGGATATAGCCTACTGCTGTGCGCACCCAGCCGTCTAAATAATTGAAGAAGAACAGGCCTAAAAGTCCCCACGCCAGACTGCTCTCCAGGCAGATGATCCCTCTGTAGTTAAATGGTTTATGGCTGTAATCCCACCAAAACGCGCCAAACAGGCGTATCATGACATTCGCTGTTACAAGCTCCATGGTAGTTGCCATGGCCATGGACGCCGTGTAGAGCTCCACCGGATGATCGGATATGGGCTTTAGCAAAAGGCAGGCCCCTGCGGCTCCTACGCCGTATATGATGCAAAAGGGGCCATGGCCAAAGCCACGGTCCACTACCGGCCTCTTATATTCAACGGTGAGCACAATACATTCCAGAAGATATCCCAGAAAGCTGTAGAGAAAAAACCAGTTTATATAATTACAAATACTCATCAATTCCTCCATAAGGAAAGTACATTACAAATAAATAGTTACATTAATAACAGTTATTGATGACCAGTGCCAGAACGATACCTAAAATAGCACCTGCCACTACCTGGATCGGGGTATGTCCCACATATTCCTTTAACTTCTGCTGAAGTACCTCACTGCTTAATTTCAGCGGATTTTCAAGTAAAATGGAATTTAACAGTCTGGCCTGTTTGCCAGTCTCCTGCCTTACGCCTACCGCATCATACATAACTACCATAGCCAGTATAAAGGATATGGCAAATTCAAAGGATCCGGCACCATATTTTAAAGCCGCCGCTGTCGTCATTCCGCACACAGTAGCTGAATGGGAACTTGGCATACCTCCGGAACCTACCAGACGCTCTGCGTTAAAGCTTTTATTCAAAGCAAAGTCGATCAGGGTCTTTAATACCTGGGCTACTGTCCAGCCCACTACAGCACTGACAAGAACCTGATTTCCCAGCATTGCTTTCCATGTATCCATATTTTAAAATTTTCCCCTTTCTGCCGTCTGCGCAAACAGAAGATGTCCCGGTACAGCCGCGTACCGTTTCACGGTAGCTTTTGTTTCTTCCAGGCAACACATCTTATCGGCAAAAGTGACCGCATAGCCCGCTCTTGTTGACGGCGGGACCGGTGTCAGCGGCCACATGTGACGCAGGATCGTGTCTTTTTCCTCATCTGTCAGTTCAAAATACTGTTTTGCATTTTCCATGGCTGTCCTCGGGTGGGTAAAGCCATGGAAATGATCTCCTGTTTCCCTGGCGTGCGTGTGCCAGTCGTATAAAAAAAGATCATGGAGAAGCCCTGCTCTCGCAGCGCTCCTCCAGTTTCCCCCAAATCTTTTACACAATTTATAAGCCAGATAAGATACCTGTATACAATGACATTTACAGGTCGTTGTTCCATGCTGTATATACTGGTCCATGGACTGGAATACAGGATGGTCTAATATATCTGCCACACACTCCATATACCCCGGATCCATTAAATATTCATTTGCTTCCGGCATATCCATGAGTGTCACACCTCTTTCTAAACTTGCCATTTTAGCCAATGAGCCAGTCATAAAGTTCCTGATACTTGGCTGCAGATGTTCCCCAGGAGAAATCAGCTGCCATATCACGGTCTATGATCTTATTCCACTCACGGCGTTTGTTATAATAAATGTATTTTGCGTAGCGGACGCTTCCAAGCATCTCATGTGCATTGTAGTTTGCAAAGGAGAAGCCGGTTCCGGTATTTTCAAATTCATTGTAAGGCTGTACGGTATCTCTTAAACCGCCGGTCTCTCTGACGATCGGCACAGTACCATAGCGCAGGGCCATCAGCTGGCTTAAGCCACATGGCTCAAATAAGGACGGCATCAGGAATGCGTCACATCCTGCGTAGATGCGGTGGGACATTTCCTCAGAGTAATAGATCTGTGCAGATACGCGGTCATGATACTTCCAGTCATAATGACGGAACATGTTTTCATACCGCTCATCACCGGTACCTAATACAACAAGCTGCATATCGTCGCTGCAAAGCTCATCCATCACACCCTGTACCAGGTCAAGTCCCTTCTGGTCTGTCAGACGGGAAACGATACCTACCATAAATTTCTTTTCATCTACAGGAAGTCCTAACTGCTGCTGAAGGGCTTTCTTGTTTTTCACTTTTTCCTTGCGGAAATTCTTAGCTGTATACTGCTGTACGATATATTTGTCTGTTTCCGGGTTAAAATCATCATAATCAATACCGTTTACAATACCACGCAGGCTGTTTGCCCTTGCACGCATCAGGCCATCTAAGCCTTCGCCGTAAAATGGCATCTTGATCTCTTCTGCATAGGTATTACTTACAGTAGTGATCGCGTCTGCATAAACGATACCGCCCTTTAACAGGTTGCCGTCTTTGTATGCTTCTAACTTATCCGGTGTGAAGTAATAATCCGGCAGTTCTGTAAATCTCTGAATCGTCTTTACATCCCATACGCCCTGGAATTTCAGGTTGTGGATGGTGATCACAGACTTCATATTGCGGTAGAAATCTCCGCCATGGAAACTGTCTTTTAACAGAACCGGGATCAGACCTGTCTGCCAGTCATGACAGTGTACTGCATCCGGCTGGAAGCCGATCACAGGTAATGCGGAAAGAGCTGCACGGCAGAAGAAACAGAATTTCTCCAGATCCCAATACCAGTCCCCATATGGCTTTGGTCCGTTAAAATAGCTTTCATTGTCAATAAAGTAAAATGTAATTCCCTCATGTACATACTGAAGGATGCCCACATAACGACTCTGTCCCAGATAGTCCATATAGAAGTGGTCAACATACTGCATCTTGTCCCGCCATTCCTGCTTGATGCACAGATATTTTGGGATAATGACTCTTACATCAAAGTATCTCTTGTCAAAACACTTTGGAAGTGAACCAACTACGTCTGCCAATCCCCCTGTTTTTATAAATGGTACTGCCTCAGATGCCGCAAATAAAATCTTTTTCATCCAAACCTCCCTCTCCTGAGTTCCAGGTGGCGTTTTGCCTTAATCAATAGTATACCTTACTTTTGATAAATAAGAAAGAAGTTATTAGTAAATTTTTTATAACAAAATCTTTACACTGCACTCTGGGGTATCCGGCAATTTACTATATCCCAATTTTTTTATAATCCAGGCAGATCTTATCTGCGATCAGGGCAATGAACTCTGAATTGGTTGGTTTTCCCTTTCCTGTACTGATGGTATATCCAAACAGTTCATCGATCACTTCCAGGCTGCCTCTTCCCCAGGCAACCTCAATGGCATGGCGGATGGCACGTTCTACACGGCTGGAACTGGTATAATTTTTCTTTGCGATCTCCGGATACAGGATCTTTGTTACTGCCTCCATCATCTCCCTGTCCCTTACCACCATGCTGATGGCATCCCGAAGATACTGATAGCCCTTGATATGGGCGGGAATCCCAAGTTCATGGAGCATTTTTGTAATATCCGTTTCCAGATGCTCCTTCATATATTCTTCCCTGTTCATAGCAGCTTCTTCCGGTGTTGCTGCCTTTAACGGTGCTTCTAAGACCTTTCCCGGAACAGGACGGACCGGACGTTTGCCAATACGGCGGATCTTATTTACAAGAATATCCTTATCAAACGGCTTCATAAGAAAATAGTTGGCACCCGCCTGAAATGCCTCTTCTGTCATCTGCTCTCCGCCTACTGCACTTAAGATGATAAACGCCGGGTTCTTTAACATAGATGTTTTCTTTTTAATATTTTCCACAACTGTAATACCATCCATCTGCGGCATTACCAGGTCCAGCAAAACAACATCAGGTTGGGTATCTTTTATCATGTCAATGGCGTCTTTTCCATTATCAGCTCTGCCAATTACAGAAAGTCCTGCTTCAGAACTGATCACTTCATCTAACGTGTTTAAGATCATAGGATTATCATCTACAATTACAACATTTACATTTTCCATGTTTCTACCTCCTGCATCCCTTAACGCAATTTCATTCTTTACTTATAGAGTGCTTCCTCATTATTTAACGCTTTGATGCGTTAAGTCTTTTATGGTAGATATTATAAATGCAAATATCGTCATATTTCAAGAAAAAGCCACCGCATTATTAGACATTTTAACATTTTATTAACAGTTATCTTTTATTATCTAATATTGTCGAATTTTGTCAATTTTTATTAGTTTGTGACTTTATTCACTGTTTTGCATAAAATTATGGATCCTTATCAGTGCCCCAGCATATCCTCGATCAATATCCCATATCCTCTTGTAGGATCCTGGACAAATACGTGGGTGATGGCCCCGATGATCTTTCCGTTTTGTATTACGGGGGAACCGCTGGTTCCCTGGATAATGCCACCGGTGAGATTTAACAGCTCCGGATCTGTGATTTTGATCACCAGGCTTTTGTTTTTCTTGTTTCCTGTCATATCGATCCGCTGTATCTCAACAGAATAATCTTTCACCTGCCCTGAGATGCTGGTACGCACCAGGGCAGGTCCTGTTTTTACTTCCTGGCGCCTGGCTGCTTCCATGGAGGCGGTTCTGTGTTCTTTTAAGAAAGTCTGGCTTACAGTTCCAAATATCCCATAATCTGTATTTTCTGTCACTGTCCCGATCTCCGACTTTGGACCATAGTAGATCACCCCGGAAAGCATTCCCGGCGTTCCTATTTTTCCTTTTTCAATTCCCAAAATCTGGGCATCATAAAGATTTCCTCCGGAAGTCTCCACCAGTTCCCCTGTATCGCTGTCACTGATCCCATGGCCCAATGCACCAAATTTTCCATTTAGATCCATATAAGTCACAGTTCCGATCCCCTGGGTATCATCCCGTACCCACACACCTAATTTGGAGGAACCGTCTGTTCCTTTTACAGGCTTTATCTTAACTTGTGTTTCTGCCCCATTTCTGCGCACTGTCAATGTAACATTTTCTCCCTGAAAATGGCTGACCGCCTCTGCCAGCTCTTCCTTTGTCCCAAGCTTTTGCCCATTAAAGGCTTCAATATAGTCCCCGGATTTTAATTTTCCCACAGCCGGTTCCATTTCCATCCCATTTTCCCCGGTAATACGGCCGGTACCGATGACCATAATTCCCTTAGACTTTAAATAAATTCCCACAGGACTGCCACAGGGGATCAGCCTGGTAGTATCTACCACATCTACCTGTATGTTCTTAAACTGGATCACACCAAATAATTTCAGGTCCAGCTGATAACTGCCTTTCTTTCCTGCATACATGGAAAATGGCTCTCTGCTGTTTATGGTGATCTGCTCGGCCGGGATATTGCTCTTATTTCCCAGTGCCACTTCTTCGCTTTCACTGTATACAGTAGCCCGCCAGGGAAGGGAAAATGTAAATTCTTCCTGATCATGTTCTGTTACGCTGACCCGGTCCGGTATGCTCCGGTCCACATAGTACCAGATCCCAACTGTACCCACGATCAGGGACAGCCAGAATATCCTGACCAGATGCTTATAAAAATTTGATTTTCCCCTCATAGAACGACCTCCTTCTCCATTTGCAGCCTGCAACATGCGCCATCGGTGCATTTTCTCTGTACAAAAACAGGGAGCCGCAAGTCCTGATACTCTTGCGCTCCCTGTTAGTATGTTCTGTGAACGGTCGTTCCAATCTGTTTTATTTTGGTTATTGCTTATGCCTTGCACGGACAGTTGCTTATTTTGTCTTATCTGCCAATTCCTTCATTTCACGGGCATTCTGGATCACTGTATCTGTGATCTTTGCTCCCCCAAGAAGTCTTGCCAGTTCTTCCACTGTCTGCTCCCTGTTAAGGCGCCGGATGGAAGTCGCTGTACTTCCTTCACTGGCTGCTTTATGGATCTCAAAATGGGTATCTGCCATCGCCGCGATCTGAGGCAGATGGGTGATACAGATCACCTGATGGCTCTTTGCAATATAGGAAAGTTTCTCGGAAACCTTCTGGGCTGTCCTTCCGCTGATACCCGTATCGATCTCATCAAAAATAAGGGTTGGGATATCATCGGAGTCTGCAAGAACGGTTTTGATCGCCAGCATGATACGTGACAATTCACCGCCGGAGGCCACTTCCATAAGAGGGCGCACCGGCTGTCCCGGATTGGTAGAGATCAAAAACTGGGCTTCGTCATAGCCGGAGGCTGTAAAATGAGGCAGCCGATCAAATTCCATATCAAACTGAACATCTAAAAAATTCAGATCCAGCAGTCCTTTTTTGATCTTTTCCACCAGCTGTCTGGACGCAGTTTTTCGTATCTTGGATAATTCTGCGCAGCATCTTTCTAAACGATCCTGGGCTTCTTTTAACTCTTTTTCCGTTTTTTCCCTGTAAGCGTCAAAATTTTCCAGTTCTTCCAGCCTGTTTTTCTTCTTTTCCAGATTTTCAAGCATCAGCTGCGTGGTATTTCCATACTTTCTCTGAAGATCATGGATCTGATCAAGGCGGCTTTCTGTGGTGCGGAATACCTCTTCATCAAATTCCATGGAACCCATATAAGAAGAGATCTCCCTGGAAGCATCATTTAAAATAGCTTCCGCATCATAAAGCTGGTCTCTTATCCCCTCTAATGCCTTATCGTACTCAGCTGCCTGTTCTACCGAGCGCAGGGCCTGAGCTGCAAAGTCACGCTGCAGCAGTCCTCTGGCATTTTCCAGTTCCTCTGCGATCCTTCTTGCATGGGCGAAACGGCGGTATTTTAAGGTAAGTTCTTCCTCTTCTCCCTCTTTTACCTCTCCGTTTTCGATCTCCTGGATCTCAAAGCGCAGAAAATCCATCTCCCGCAGTCTTGCGTCCTCATCTGTCTTAAAAGATAAAAGACGTTCCTTTAACTTGCAGTAGTTTTTGTACTCCTCTTCGATTTTCCTTTTCACCGGCTGGGTCTGTGCCTTGACATAGGCATCCAGGATCTCAAGATGTTTTGACTTATACAGCAGAGACTGATGCTCATGCTGACCATGGATATCTAATAAAAGACCTGTGATCTGACGAAGTCTTGCCATTGTCACAGTCTCATCATTAATACGGCTGACACTTCTGGAAGGCATGATCTTTCTGGAAATGATCACCATTCCTTCTTCTGTTGGCTCTGTCCCAAGCTGCATTAACGCCTTTTTCTTTTCCTTACTGTCAACGAAAAAGATCAGCTCAATATATGCATGGTCCGCTCCACGGCGTATCACATCCTTTGACGCTTTTCCCCCTAACGCCATGGTCACGGAACCAATAATGATCGATTTACCTGCACCGGTCTCGCCGGTAAGTATATTCAGTCCTTCTCCAAATTCTACATCTGCCTTCTCAATGAGAGCCAGATTTTTCACATGGAGCTCAAGAAGCATGCTATTCCTCTCTTTCTATCTTTTTTCCCGGATCTTTTGTTCTAAATCCAGTTTAATCTTCCACCATTTTTTTGATCTTTTCCATTACGATAATGGTATCATCCACACTGCGGACTGCGCACATAATGGTATCATCTCCGGCAATACAGCCTACTACTTCATGGAATTTAATAGCATCAAGAGCAGCTGCAACTGCCATTGCCATACCGGAAACTGTTTTGATCACAAGGATATTCTGTGCCATATCCATGGATACAAAACCGTCTTTTAAAATGCGGATATATTTGGAAGCAGAAGTTCCTCTTGGACTTTCAAGGACCATATAGCGCTGACGTCCATTTTCTCCCGGCACTTTCGTCAGTTTTAATTCCCGGATATCCCTGGATACAGTTGCCTGGGTTACATTAAAACCCGCCTGGGTCAGCTTTTCAGCCAGCTCCTCCTGGGTCTCTATTTCATATTTTCCGATCAGTTCTACGATCTTGCTGTGACGTTCCAATTTCATCTGCTTTTCCTCCCATCTGTTTCCACATCTTCAGACATTTCCCAGATAATTACTCAGATTTTGCATAAAAGAGATCTGCTTTAATTTTACCATTACCGTTTCCATATGTGAGCGCTCTACGATCAGATAATCCCCGGGACCTGTCTTCTGGGAAGTATCTCCGTCAAAAGTAACCAGTCCTTTTCCCAAAAGCCCGATCTTTACACGGTCCTCTTCGGAAATGACGATACTTCTGGCATTTAAAGTATGGGAACATACAGGTGTTACTGCCATCATCCGGCCTGCAGGAGCCATAACCGGCCCTCCTGCGGAAAGATTATAGGCAGTAGAACCGGTAGGGGTTGCCACCATCACTCCATCCGCTGCATACTCATTTAAATATTCATCATTTACAGCCAGATCATAGCGCAGTACCCGCAGATGCTCTGCACTGGTGGCTATGATCTCATTTAAAGCAATATCCTGAAATACCGGCTTTCCCTCATGAAATACAGTTCCCCGCAGCATCATGCGGCGCTCTAAGCGGAAACGGTCATTTACAAGAGCATCCATAGCTGCGTCAATATCTTTTTCGGATAATTTACCTTTGCCTGTCAATTTTTGCAAAGTATTTTGCAATTTATCGGATAAACTTTCGAATACCAAAAATCCACCTCCTAGTCAAAAAGTATTTTTCTAAGTTCTTTAATTTTCAAATTATCTTGATTTAAAGATTCTTTTTCCATACCTTCTAAAATAGTTTCAATTTTTTTTCTTTTTATTTCTCTACTTTCTTCTTCTTTTTTAGCATTTTTTATTAGTTCAAGTTTTTTTTCAAAGTCTTCTAAATTATTTTCTGCCCTTTTTAAGTTA
>QWCY01005584.1_pt1 | contig 12710 bp, 10 predicted proteins | sample 1972631 | NCBI WGS metagenome assembly QWCY01 (sample SAMN09866696, study PRJNA288562) | Human gut metagenome isolate pre1_stool, whole genome shotgun sequencing... | isolation source: gut | host: Homo sapiens | place: USA: California
CTCTACTGCCATGATGAACTATTACCTGCAAGAGTGTGGTGTGAAGTCCATTTTGCTTCCGGCTTTGGAATATATGCGTACCGATAAGAATGCGGAGCCTGATCCTGTATATATTAAGGAGAAACTTCAGATGCAGTTGGAATTGCATCCCGGTGCTGAGATTTACATCACACAAGGATACATTTGTCGTAATGCTTACGGAGAAATAGACAATCTGCAACGTGGTGGAAGCGATTATACCGCTTCTCTGATCGGTGCAGCTATCAATGCTTCCGAAATCCAGATATGGACCGATATCGATGGTATGCACAATAATGACCCGCGTATTGTTGACAAGACTGCTCCTGTACGTCATCTTCATTTTGAAGAAGCTGCTGAGCTGGCTTATTTTGGTGCGAAGATTCTTCATCCCACTTGTATACAGCCTGCCAAGTATGCCAATATACCGGTGCGTCTGCTGAATACGATGGACCCGACTGCTCCCGGTACTATGATTTCCAATGATACTGAGAAGGGTAAAATCAAGGCAGTTGCAGCAAAAGATAACATAACAGCTATCAAGATTAAATCCAGTCGTATGTTGCTTGCCCACGGTTTCTTGCGCAAGGTCTTCGAAATCTTCGAGAGCTATCAGACTTCTATCGATATGATTTGTACTTCTGAGGTAGGAGTATCTGTATCTATTGATAATACGAAGCACCTCAACGAGATTCTGGACGACCTGAAGAAGTACGGAACCGTTACAGTAGATAAGGATATGTGTATCGTTTGCGTGGTAGGTGATTTGGAATGGGAGAATGTCGGTTTCGAAGCGAAGGCACTGGATGCCATGCGCGACATACCGGTACGAATGATTTCGTTCGGTGGTAGTAACTACAACATTTCTTTCCTCATTCGTGAGTGCGATAAGAATCAGGCATTGCAGTCGCTTAGTGATGCACTGTTCAACGAAGAATAAGAGAAATAAGAAAGTACAGATATAAAATGATATGGAGCGCAAACTACACAAATTGCACAACTCGCTGATAAAGGGCCTTGTGTAATTCGCGTAATTTGCGTTCTTTTCTTTATAAACAAAGTTTTGAAGTATGAAAGGAACATTTCCCATAGATAAATTCCGTGAGCTGCGTACCCCTTTTTATTATTATGATACGAAGGTGTTGCGCGACACTCTTTCCTGTTTTCCTACAAATAAGATTGTTTTTGCCGGAGTGGGCAAGTCTGATTGGGAAATAAACCTGAGTCTGGACTACAATATTTTCTGTTTTAATGTAGAGTCTATTCCCGAGTTGGAGATTATCAATGAACTGGCTGCAGCTAAAGGTAAAGTGGCTAATGTCGCTTTCCGTATCAATCCGAATGTAGGAGCTCATACTCATGCCAATATCACTACCGGACTAGCGGAAAACAAGTTTGGCATTAGTATGCAAGACATGGATCATGTGATAGAAGTGGCTTTGGAGATGAAGAATGTGAAGTTTATCGGATTGCATTTTCACATTGGTTCGCAGATATTAGATATGGGTGATTTCGTTGCCCTGTGCAATCGTGTAAATGAATTGCAAGACAAGCTGGAAGCACATCGCATCCGCATCGAGCATATCAATGTAGGTGGTGGACTGGGTATTGATTATAAGCATCCCAACCGTCAGGCAATACCTGATTTTAAGGATTACTTCTCTACTTATGCCGAACATCTGAAACTGCGCTCTTATCAAACGCTCCATTTTGAATTGGGGCGTGCCATAACGGGGCAGTGCGGTTCGCTGATTTCCCGTGTGCTTTATGTAAAACAGGGAGCAAATAAGAAATTTGCCATTCTCGATGCCGGTATGACGGATTTGATTCGTCCTGCATTGTATCAGGCTTATCATAAGATAGAGAATATTACTTCCGAGGATGCAGTTGAGGCGTATGATGTGGTAGGTCCTATCTGTGAATCGTCGGATGTTTTCGGGAAAGCGATAGATTTGAATAAGGTGAAGCGTGGAGATCTGATTGCATTACGTTCTGCAGGTGCTTATGGTGAGATAATGGCTTCGAGCTATAACTGTCGTGAGTTGCCACAGGGGTACACTTCGGACGAACTGGTGTGAAAGAATTGAATATATTGTAGGAAGCGTGTAAGACTATCATTTAAATCTTGCACGCTTTTTGTCATTTTGTATTTAATTTATTTGTATTTGTAGGATGTGATTGGAAATAGAAAAGCAATGGAAGAGTTATACACCGGATATGTATACTAGCTTCAAATGTACTTCTGATTTTATTTATTTAAAAAATGTTATCAAATGAACAAATATTGTGTATCATTGTTACTTTTGTAATGATTTCAATTTAATTAAAAAATACGATTATGATTACTGAAAAATTACAGAATGCAATTAACGAGCAGATTACGGCTGAAATGTGGTCGGCTAACATGTATTTGGCTATGTCTTTCTATATGGAAAAAGAAGGATTTTGTGGTATGGCACATTGGTTGAAGAAACAGTGGGCAGAAGAGAATGAACATGCTTGTTCACTGGCCGATTACGTAATTAAGCGTGGTGGTAAGGCCAAAGTCGATAAGCTGGATGTAGTTCCTAATGATTTTGGTACTCCGCTGGAAGTATTTGAACAGGTTTACAAACACGAATGTCGTGTATCCGAAATGATTGACAAGTTGGTAGATGTAGCTGCTGCTGAAAAAGATAAAGCAACGCAGGACTTCCTGTGGGGATTTGTGCGTGAACAAGTAGAAGAAGAAGCAACTGCTGCAGGCATTGTTGATATGATTAAGAAAGCCGGTGCAACAGGTATCTTCTTTGTAGACGTAAAATTGGGCGAACGTTAATAATCTTTTGATATAGAATTGCTAAGTCAAAAAAAGAGCTGCTTGATTTTTTTAAGCAGCTCTTTTATTTTTGCTGTTTCAGTATTTTAATCTACCTTTGTTACTCTTTTTAACACGTACTGTGAATTACTATGCGTATGGGCAAAATAAATTTTAAATTCCTCCTTTGGATAATGTTGAGTTGCCATGTCTTGAGCGCTTGTTCGGAGATGGAAAAACGGAAAGTGCTGGTGGTGCACTCTTATGAGAAAACTTATGCTGCTTATCCTGATTTTAATAAAATGATTGCCGAAACTTTCCGGAAGAGAGGGATTGATGTCGAACTCCGTACAGTGTATTTAGATTGCGAGGCTTATCGGGATAACTTAGAATCCTTGTATCTGCACTCTCTGTTGGATGAAGTTTCCGAAAACTGGGAACCGGAAATTATATTGGTCAATGATGACCAGGCAACTTATTCACTGCTGAAGTGCGGACATCCGCTGGCGAAGCAACTCCCCGTTGTTTTTGGTGGAGTGAATTACCCTAACTGGTCTTTTATAAAGCAATATCCCAATGTGACCGGATTTCGTGATAAAATAGATTTTATGGCGAATATCAAGGTTGCGAAAGAGATATTCGGGAAGGGGATGCATCTCTTCACTATTATAGACTCCACTTATCTGGATAAACAAATAAGGAAGGATGCTTGGGAACAGTTGAAAGACGAGAAGGTGGAAGGTTTCATGAACTCAAAAGAATTCAATTCCAGGGAATGGAAGGAGTTTGTAAAAGACAAGAGTTATACGTATTTTGCCGGGCTTACTGTCCGGCTTCAGAAGGATCGTTCGGATGCCGGACTACTTTGGAGTTTGAGCCAATACACAAGAGATAGGTGTTATCTTCAATTGAAAAGGGACTTTACGACTGTCAATATCGGAAATATCTGTTCCAGTCCCAGCCTGACAGCCATTAATGAAGGTTTTGGCTATGGCGAGAAACTGTTGGGGGGATATATGACGACGATCCCAATACAGGTAGGGGAAATGGTGGATGCGGCGGTCAGGATTTTGCATGGTGAGAAGCCTTTGGATATGCCCATCGCAAACAGTGCTAAAGAGTATGTGGTAGATTGGGAGGTGATGGAGCAGAGGGGGCTTTCGAAGGCGGATATTCCAGAGAAGTATTCTATTATCCATATTCCGTTCAGTGAGGCATATCCTTGGCTGTGGGGAGGAATTATTGTCTCAGTTACAGTTCTATTGATTACGCTGTTTGTCTTGTTGTTTTTCCTTTATCGTCGGGAGCAGGGGAGGAAAAAGAAAGCTCTCAATGCGCTGGAGGATGAAAAAGAAACGTTGGCGCTGGCTATTGAGGGGAGTGATACGTACGCGTGGAAGTTGGAGAATGATTATTTTATATTTGAGAGTGATTTCTGGAAGTCGCAGGGAATGATGTCGAAGGTACTTACGTTTGATAAACTCATTAAGTTTATTCATCCGGAATGCCGGGATGAGGTGGAGGAAAACTGGAGGAAGATATCCTTAATCCGTAAGGTGGCGGTGCAGGTGCGTTGCGACTTTAACGGAAAAGGATATCAATGGTGGGAATTCCGGTATAAGACCATTGCATTGCCGGATGGCGGCTATAAGGCTGCCGGACTGTTGCTGAATATACAGGACATTAAAGATCATGAACATGAACTGGAAGAGGCGCGTCTGCTGGCGGAAAAAGCTGAGCTGAAACAGTCGTTCCTGGCGAATATGAGCCACGAGATACGCACTCCGCTGAATGCGATTGTCGGCTTTTCCAATATATTGGCAGCGGATGAAGAACTGGAACCAGATGAGCGCTGTGAGTATATCAAGACGATCAACAAGAATAGTGATTTGCTGCTGATGCTGATAAATGATATCTTGGAACTTTCACGGCTTGAGTCGGGCTATATGTCCTTTGAATTTGCTCCATGCGGAGTGGAGGAATTGGTGGATGAAATCTATCAGACCCATCAGATGTTAATACCGGAACAGTTGGAATTTATTAAGGATAAGGATACAGTGCCGGTAAGGATAAATGTGGATAAAGGACGGTTGGCGCAAGTGGTCACTAATTTCCTGAATAACGCTTCTAAATTTACAGCTTCAGGGTATATCAAGCTGGGATATCGTTATTTACCTGAGACTTCGGAAGTGGAAATTTATGTGGAAGATACAGGCTGTGGCATTCCTCGCGCCGAGCAGAAGATGATTTTTAATCGGTTCTACAAGCAGAATGAATTTTCGCAAGGAACGGGCTTGGGGCTTTCTATCTGCCAGATTATTATAGAGAAATTGCAGGGAAGGATTGAACTGCACTCGGAACAGGGGAAAGGGAGCAGATTTGCGGTGATACTAAAAGCTACAAGCTACGAGTGACTTGTAGCTCGTAACTCGTAGCCTGTAACTTAGCGCACTTTAGTGCGCTAATACTCCAAGTTCTTTTCCTACCTTAATAAATGCCTCGATACATTTATCTAGATGTTCTTTCTCGTGTCCTGCCGAAATCTGTACGCGGATACGGGCTTGCTCTTTCGGTACTACGGGATAGTAGAACCCGGTTACGTAGATACCCTCTTCCTGCATGCGTGCGGCATATATCTGAGACAATTTGGCGTCATACAACATCACGGCGCAAATGGCGCTTTGAGTGGGTTTGATGTCGAAACCGGCAGCAGTCATCTTATCGCGGAAATAGCTCACATTGTTTACTAACTTGTCATGTAGCGCATTACTTTCTTTCAGCATCTTGAATACTTCGATACTTGCACCTATCACAGCCGGAGCTACTGAATTAGAGAACAGATACGGACGGCTGCGCTGACGTAACAGGTCAATGATTTCTTTCGGTCCGGTCGTGAATCCGCCCATAGCACCGCCGAAGGCTTTACCTAATGTTCCAGTATAGATATCTACGCGTCCGTAAGTTTGATACAGTTCGCTTACACCATGTCCCGTAGGACCTACTACGCCTGCAGAGTGCGATTCGTCTACCATCACTAGTGCATCGTATTTCTCAGCCAGATCGCAAATTTTGTCCATTGGGGCAACATTGCCGTCCATAGAAAATACACCGTCGGTGACTATGATGCGGAAACGCTGTGTCTGGGCTTCCTGTAGGCATTTTTCCAGTTCGGTCATATCGGCATTGGCGTAGCGGTAGCGTTTGGCTTTGCATAGGCGGACACCGTCGATGATGGAGGCATGGTTCAGAGAATCGGAGATGATGGCGTCTTCTTCCGTAAATAGCGGCTCGAATACACCACCGTTAGCATCAAAACAAGCAGCATATAGTATGGTGTCTTCCGTCTTGAAATAGTCAGAGATAGCAGCTTCCAGTTCTTTGTGAATGTCTTGTGTTCCGCAGATGAAGCGTACGGAAGACATGCCGTAGCCACGGTGATCCATCATCTTTTGGGCAGCGGCAATCAGTCGCGGATGGTTGGACAAACCCAAGTAGTTGTTGGCGCAGAAATTCAGCACTTCCTTCCCTTTTACGGTGATGGCGGCTTGTTGTGCACTCTCGATCAGGCGTTCTTCTTTATAGAGTCCAGCCTCTTTAATTTCAGCAAGTGTATTGCTGAGATGTTCTTTCATTTTCCCGTACATAGCTTTATAAATTAAAAGTTTGTCATCTTAATACTAAACGATACAAAGGACACGATTTTTCTTCAAATAAACAATAGCAAAATGATAGAATAATGAAAAAAAAGTATGTATATTTGCGCGTCTCTAAGTATGGAGTACCTTATAAATAAGTCGTATGAAGAATATTTTGGTAATTGGAGCAACCGGACAGATAGGTTCGGAACTCACATTGGAGTTGCGTAAACGTTATGGGGATGACCATGTTATCGCTGGATACATTCCGAGTGCTATGCCTAAAGGGGAATTAAAGGCATCAGGTCCTTCAGCTATTGCCGACGTGACCGACCGTCAGTCTATTGAAGTGGTGGCACGCCAATTCAAGATTGATACGATTTATAATCTGGCAGCTTTGCTTTCAGTTGTTGCTGAAAGCCGTCCGGCCATGGCCTGGAAAATCGGTATCGATGGATTATGGAATGTGCTGGAAGTAGCGCGCGAGTATGGTTGTGCAGTCTTTACCCCGAGTTCTATCGGTTCGTTCGGAGAAGCTACACCTCATGTGAAGACGCCGCAAGATACGATTCAGCGTCCCCGTACAATGTATGGTGTAACCAAAGTAACTACCGAATTATTGAGTGATTATTATTATACTAAATATGGTGTAGATACTCGTGCGGTTCGTTTTCCGGGTATTATCTCCAATGTGACCCCTCCGGGTGGAGGTACTACCGACTATGCAGTCGATATATTTTACTCCGCAGTGAAAGGTGAAAGATTTGTATGTCCTTTGAGACCTGGTACTTATATGGATATGATGTATATGCCTGATGCGCTGAATGCAGCTATTTCATTGATGGAGGCTGCTCCGGCACGTCTGAAGCATCGGAATGCTTTCAATATCGCTGCTATGAGCTTTGATCCGGAAGAGATCTGCCAGGCTATCAAGAAGCATGTGCCCGACTTTGAAATGGTATATGAAATTGATCCATTGAAACAATCTATTGCCGACAGTTGGCCTGATAGTCTGGATGATACCTGTGCTCGTGAAGAGTGGGATTGGAAACCGCAGTATGATTTAGAGTCCATGACAGTGGACATGCTTGAAAAGTTAAGAGCTAAACTAAATAAGTGACCTGATGAGGTCTCGGTAAAGAATGAGAAAAATAGGATTGGGGTTCTTTCTTCTCGTTTTCTTGATGTCATGTGGCAACAAGAAAACGAAGATGGACCCTTTTGCGACAATCACCAATTTGGTGGATTCAGCTTCACATAAGGCTGATACTGTGCCGGAGGTTGAAGAGGATAACGACCCTAAGCCCATAGAAGCGGATGAATCATTTGATGATTTTATCTATAGTTATGCTTCGGATGACGCCCTGCAACGGCAGCGGACCAAATTTCCATTGCCTTTTTACAACGTCGATACATCTTCGAAAATAGAGAAGGAGGACTGGGAGCATGATTATTTGTTTACCCAGCAGAGTTATTATACATTGCTCTTTGATGATGAAGATGATCTGGAATTGGTGGGAGATACTGCACTTACTTCTGTACAGGTGGAATGGATTTTTCTAGAAAACCGTATGGTGAAGAAATACTATTTTGAACGTACTAAGGGGGTATGGATGTTGGAAGCTATCAATCTTCGCCAGATAGAGCAGGGGGAAAATGAAGACTTCGTTGCGTTTTACTCTCGCTTTGTAACTGACAGCATTTATCAGAGTCGACATATCCGGGAACCTTTGAAGTATATCACAATAGATCCGGATGATGAGTTTTCTATTCTGGAGACTACGCTTGATTTGAACCAGTGGTATGCTTTCCGCCCTGTATTGCCTGTGGATAAACTATCCAATATCAATTATGGACAGAAGAATAGTGATAACTCAAATACGAAAATCCTGAAAGTGAACGGGATTGGAAATGGATATACCAATATCTTCTATTTCCGCAGACATCGCGGAGAGTGGGAGTTACATAAATATGAGGATACGAGCATTTAAGATTTGTAAATGAGAAAAATACCCAATACATTCGGACTTGATGTGGAAGCTGCCGTGTTTCTGGAATACGGTTCGGTAGAAGAATTGGAGAAGTTGATTGCTGACGGGCGTATCACTTCTCCTTATCTGCATATTGGCGGAGGGAGTAATCTGCTGTTTACTGGAAATTATGAAGGAGTGATATTGCATTCGCGCATTGGTGGCGTTGAAGTAATGGCTGAAAATGAAGAAAAGGTTTTGGTGCGTGTAGGTGCCAGTGTGGTATGGGATGATTTCGTGGCCTATTGCACGGAACGTGGTTGGTACGGGACTGAGAACCTGTCTCTTATACCTGGTGAGGTAGGAGCGGCAGCTGTACAGAATATTGGTGCCTATGGTGTAGAGGTGAAAGGCCTGATTTCTTCCGTGGAAACGGTGAACATACAAGGAATGAAACATGTTTACCAAGTGGATGAATGTAATTACTCATATCGGAACAGTATTTTTAAAAATCCGGAAATGAAGCAGGTATTTGTCACGTATGTTTGTTTTTCTTTGAGTAAGAAAGAGCATTATACGCTGGATTACGGTACGATCCGCCAGGAGCTTGAAAAATATCCGAAAGTAGATTTGAAAACATTGCGCCGGGTGATCATTGATATTCGTGAAAGTAAATTGCCTGATCCGAAACTACTGGGTAATGCCGGGAGTTTTTTTATGAATCCTGTCGTCTCTCGTGAGGTCTTTGAGGCTTTGAGGGAAGAATATCCTCAAATGCCCTTTTATGAGATGGGGACTGACCGGATCAAAATTCCTGCAGGCTGGATGATAGACCAGTGTGGTTGGAAAGGTAAAGCGCTGGGACCTGCCGCTGTGCATGATAAGCAGGCGTTAGTATTAGTAAACCGGGGTGGGGCAACGGGATCTGACATTGTAGCACTTTCGGATGCTGTACGGGCATCAGTTCGTGAGAAGTTTGGTATTGACATTCATCCCGAAGTGAATTTTATTTGAAAGATTGATAATTAATAGGTAATAGACGTGAAATTAAGAATATTAGGGAGCGGAACATCGACAGGAGTGCCTGAAATAGGTTGTAAGTGTGAAGTTTGTACTTCGGCCGATCCGCGTGATAACCGTTTGCGTGCATCATCTTTGTTGCATACGGATGATGCGGTGATATTGATTGATTGTGGACCGGATTTTCGGGAACAGATGTTGCGTGCAGCCTCGTTTGAAAAAATAGATGGAGTGCTGATTACCCATGAACATTATGACCATGTAGGTGGGCTGGATGATCTTCGTCCTTTCTGCCGTTTCGGTGAAATACCTATATACTCTGATGAGTATACGGCAACTCACCTGCGGGCACGGATGCCCTATTGTTTTCTGGAACATAAATACCCGGGTGTTCCCCAAATTTTCTTGCAGGAAGTGGAAGCCGGAAAAACGTTCTTCATCAATAATACGGAGATTACCCCTTTGCAGGTGATGCACGGGCGTCTGCCTATTCTGGGGTATCGCATCGGTAAACGTATGGCTTATATTACAGATATGCTGACTATGCCCGAAGAATCCTATGAACAATTACATGGCTTGGATGTTCTGGTTGTGAATGCCTTACGTGTAAAACCGCATCCTACGCATCAGCGTATTTCCGAAGCATTGGAAACAGCGAAGCGCATTGGCGCACGGGAAACTTATTTTATCCATATGAGTCATCATGCCGGATTGCATGCCGAGCTTGAAAAGCAGCTTCCGCCTGATGTGCATTTGACCTTTGACGGTATGGAAATTGAGTTTTAAGATACAGGCATTCTAAAACTTTTTTATATCTACTAAAGTTTTTGAAACATTTGTTTTGTTTTATTAGTAGAAATAATTATTTTTGCCGAAACTTGATGCCTGAAAAACCATGAAGTTACGTCTTGTCATAAGAATTGCCGTGATTGTGTCCATAGTATTGCTATGTACGGGGTTCGGGGTGTATTCCTTCTTCAGGTTGAATGAGGTGGAGAGTCAGAAAGATTTTAATCTTTATACTTTAGTCCCTCAAAGTGCAATGGCTGTGTTGGAGACAGATCGTATGGCTGAGCTGGTTGATGGTATCAATCAACTAAGTTGCAGCAAAGATAATCACTTCCTTTATGCTTCCGAACTCTTTGTATATCTGAAAAACTATCTGCATACCTTGCTCGATGATACTCCGCATGGCCTTAGTAAACAGATGAATAAAATGCTTATCAGTTTCCATGAACCGGATAACCCATTGAATCAAGTGTTGTATTGCAGTCTGGGTTCGGGAGATTATGAGTTGGTGGAGTCGTTTATCAGGAAATATAGTTCCAGTGCATTTCCTTCTAAATTCTTTGATTACAGGGGTGAAGAGATTAGTATTTATCCTATGCCTGAGGGACGCTTTCTGGCTGCGTATTTTACACCGGACTTCCTGGCAATTAGTTTTCAGAAACGGTTGGTAGAACAAGTGATTGATGCACGGCTTTCTAAGAAATCGTTAATAGATATGCCCTCATTCAAACTGATGCATGCGGGAAAGAATATGAATGTGGAAGCTACGGTATATGTGCGCATCAAGTCAGTAGATATGGGGAAAAATACGGATGGTATTCGTTCGCAAACCTATTTGGGAAGTTGGGCGGAGTTTGATTTGAAGCTGAATGAAACTGCCATTTATTGTTCAGGTATCAGCCATGGCTCGGACACTACACGCACTTTTATTAATGCTTTACGTCATCAGCAGCCGGTGGAGGGGTTTCCGGGAGAACAGCTTCCACTCTCTACTTTTTTTTATGACTGTTGGGCTATTTCAGATATGGATGCCATGTGTAGTTTTACGGCAGAGCAGGAATATGCCAAAGCTACTTATTCCGATTATATCAAAGAGAGGGATGAGGAGTGGATGGACTTTCTGAAAACTTATGCGGGAGATCAGGTGATTTCTTGTCTCTTTGAACCGAAAGATACATTAAGTGAGTATCCATGTGCAGTGATGAGCGTTCCGGTGAAGAATATGTCACAGGCTGAGCGTCGTTTGCAATCATTGCTTTATACTTCTCCTAAGGAAGTGGATGCACCTCCTGTTCCGCAGGAATGTCCTGATTATCATCTTTATCCCAAAGCATGGGGACACCGTTATTATGTATTGCCTCGAAATACTTTACTGACCCAGTTGACAGGTATCACGGAATCGGCTCTTTATACATATGTCTGTTTTTATCGTGGACATTTGTTGATGGCGCCGGATGTGGTTAGTCTTACTGCATATATAGATTCTATGGAGAATGGAGAGGTGCTGGATGGTACGGCACTTTACGAGGAAGGGATAGGAAGTCTTTCACCATCGTATAGCTTTGTGATGATGGTGGATATGGAAAGGATGGTAGAGCAACCGGAAACATATGTACGTCTGATACCTAACTTCTTCTTTCGTCAGGCGAAGTTTTTCCGCCATTTTATACTTTCTATACAGTTTACTTGTGTAGAAGAGGTGGTATATCCGAATTTGGTGCTTTTATACAAAGGGTAAACGTGAGGTTCTAAATACTTGTAATTATATAATAAAAAAGAGGAGAATTATTCTCCTCTTTTTTATTATGCTTAAACTTTATATACTTTAGAACGGCAGATCGTCTTTAGCATCACCTGCCAGGAATTCCGGTGCGGCAGTCGGTGCCGGTGGCGGAACAGGTGCACCCGGTACACTGGCAGGAGCTGCAGCGCTGACACGCTCTACTTTCCAAGCGCGGATACTATTGAACCAACGGTCTTGCCATTGGCGTGCATCTACATCAAATGATACGGTCAGTTCTTCACCCATCTGGATGTTAAACTGTTCTATTTTGTCTGCTCCGAAAACATCGAAACACATTTTGCGGGGATATTGGCCGTGGTCTTCAATCACATATTCTTGTGCTTTCCACTCATTGCCCGACTTTGCCACTCCGCCTCTTGGCTGGAGTATAGCGATAATTTTTCCTGTAAATTCCATTGCATTCTTTTTAAATGATGCGGCGAAGTTACAATTTTTTAGGGAAATCCGGAGAAGTTCCGGGCGTTTTTTCTTAATTTTCTTTGTTGTGGGAAGATCTTTTTTTGTAACTTTGTCCGATACTATGAAGTTATAGTACGAATAGGGAATAATATAAAACTTAAATACACAGAACATATGAGATTTATCGTTTCGAGTACTGCGCTCTCCAGCCATTTACAGGCTATCAGCCGTGTGATTAATTCGAAGAATGCGTTGCCCATTTTGGATTGTTTCCTCTT
>QWCY01005111.1_pt1 | contig 12698 bp, 15 predicted proteins | sample 1972631 | NCBI WGS metagenome assembly QWCY01 (sample SAMN09866696, study PRJNA288562) | Human gut metagenome isolate pre1_stool, whole genome shotgun sequencing... | isolation source: gut | host: Homo sapiens | place: USA: California
GGGTCCAGCTCACACCCAGCTTCACCTCCGGACGGCCCAGCAAAACGGAGTTTCCCGTCTCGCAGATCTTCACCCCGCAACCCGCGGGGAATCCCGCCTGCAAGGCCTCCAGCGCTGTGCGGTACTCGCTGTAGTTGACCTTCTTCATCGTTACCACTCTCCTTTCTCAGCGGTCTCACGGATTGCCCGTTCTTCCTTCTCCTCGTCGTAGGCCGCTGCGAACATCTGCAGCGCACCGGCCCGGGTGACAGGCCCGAACTCCTTCACGTAGTAGGCGAACACCCGCTCGTCCCAGCACTCGACGTACCCATCGCCGCCCTCGTTGTATTTTGTCTTGGCCAGCGCGATGAACTCCTCGTAGGTCAGATTCTTCTTTGCCATGATTCAGTCCTCCTTCACCAAAATCAGCATCTTGGCCACGCGGATCCACTGCTTCTCCGTGAGGCTGCCTCCATTGTTCACAACATCCTGCGCGACAGCGATTTCCTGCTGCATCTCGGCCTTGCTCATCTCGCTCAATTTCTTCATTTTTTTGTTTGCCTCCGTTGCTTTTTTATCCCGGAACCCTTCCGGTGGCTGTATGTTACCTCTGCGCAAGGACAAAGTCAAGTTGTTTTTGATTTATTATTTAATTTCTTTTTGTTGTTGACTTTTGCCCTGGCAAGTCATATCCTTGTGACAGAAAGGAGTGACCCGAGATGACCACATCCAGCCGTGTAAAGGCTCTTCTGGAGCTGACCGAGACCGACCAAAACACCTTCGCCGCAGCCTTTGGCATGACCACCCCGCAGGCCATGAACAACAAGCTGCGCCGGGATAGCTGGTCGGCAAAAGACCTCGCCCGGGCAGCCGCGATCTGCGGCGCAAAGCTGGCGTTCATCCTCCCGGATGGCAGCCAGCTCATCCTTGCACCCGAAGAATAACAGCTACACCCGCAAAAGCCCGCCTCAGGGAGAAGCGATTCTCTCATGGGGCGGGCTTTTCAAATCGTAACGGTTTTGGGGATGAAGCTGTGGTACGATAGCAGGCAGAATACACCGCGCACCCGGTGTCAGAGAGGTGCAGGGGCATCACGCACGGCAGCGTGTCAGAAACCGCCGTAGGCCCCCACAGGAGGAACAGATGAGACGAGAGGACCTGAGAGCCATCGAGGGCATGACCGAGGAACAGGTAGAGTCCGTCATGCGGCTGCACGGACAGGACGAAGCGGCCCACAACACCACGGTGCAGGGGCTGCAGGCGCAGCTGACCAGTGTGCAGCAGAGCCTCGCCGCCTTTGACGGCGTAGACGTCAACGACCTGCGCAGCCAGATCACCAGCCTCACCACCCAGATGCAGACGCAGGCGGCAGAGTACGCCTTCAACGACGTGCTCCGCAGCGCGGCCCGGGAGGCCGGTGCGCTGGACGAAGCGGACGTGATCGCTCTGCTGCCGGAAAAGACGGTGCTGCAGGCCAGCAAAAACCAGACTGAGGACGTCAAGGCCGCCTTTGCAGCTCTCAAGACCCACAAGCCCTATCTGTTCGCCGTATCCCCCGCCCCCGAGGGCGGACAGCCGCAGCAGGGCGCGGCGGAGACAAACCCCATCGTCATCCCCAAGCCCCGTGCGCAGGGCGGCAGCGCACAACCTACACTGGCCGAGTTTCTGAACATGACCGGCGCGGAACGCATGGCGCTGCGCACCCGGAACCCGGCTCTCTTCCAGCAGCTCTCGGCACAGCTCCGGGCTGCACGATTCTAACGAGGTAACAAACTATGCCCATCTCCGGCACTTTCGGCGGCTTTCCCTTTGACCCCGAGGTCTATCAGGGCTTCGTGGATCAGGAGGCCACCTTCTCCGACTCCATTCTCGCTTCCGGCATCCTCGCCCGTGACCAGTCTCTGGCGACCTCGCTGGACAATGGCGGTGTGCAGGGCACCATCCGCTTTTACAATCCCCTCGACCCCGACAAGGACGCTCCTCTGGTGCGTGACGGTGAGACCGACAACGTGCCCACCGAGGTATCCGGTGGCAAGCAGAGCTGGATCCGCATCGACCGTATGAAAGCTTGGAAGGCCACCGAGCTGACCCGTGAGCTGACCGCAGCCGACCCGATGGCCGCTGTGGCCCGCAACACCGGTCGCTACTGGCGGATGTACAAGCAGGGCTTGCTGATCAAGATGGTCAACGCCGTGCTGGGCGCTTCCGGCCTCGAGAAGCACAGTCTGACCATCACCAAGGGCGGCGTCACTGCCAACCAACTCATCGACGTGCAGCAGGCTGCGCTGGGTGACATGGCGGGCAAGTTCGGCCTGCTGGTGGTCAACTCCAAGATCTACAGCGAGTACCAGAAGCTGGGCCTGCTGAGCTTCAACAAGTACGTCATCACCAACGTGCTCCAGAAGGAGGTCAGCCTGCCCACCATCAACGGTCTGGTGGTCGTCGTGAACGACCGCGGCACCGATGACGGCACCAATTACAATAGCTTCCTGTTCGGTCAGGGTTCCGTGCTGACCGCAGACCCCAAGATCATCACCCCGGACTACACCGAGTACAACGCGGCCAAGGCAGGCGGCACGGACATCCTGTACAACAACCGTGCTTTCATCCTGCATCCCAACGGCCTGAGCTTCGACGCCGACGGCATCGACAAGGAAACCCCCACCGACGCCGAGTTTGCCACCACCGGCAACTGGAAGCTGAAGTTTGACCACAAGAACGTCCGCATGGGTAAGCTCAGTATCCCCAAGGCGAACTTCACCGAGGAGTAAGTCATGGAGAGCTGGCTGACTTTTGCCGACTATCAGAGCCAGCACCCGGACGCCTCGCTGACGGAGGCGCGGTTTGAGCTGCTGGCCCGGGACGCTGCGCTCTTCATCGAGAACGCTACCCGTTGGTGCGCTTCCCTCGCCCAAACCGACGGGGAGAAAGCCCTGCTGAGTACCTGTCAGGCCCAGCTCGTCGAGCTGGCCGCCGGCGTCGAGACCGGATGGGACGGCGTGACCAGCGTGAACAATCACGGGTACACCGAAAGCTATGCCTCCGGCATGGACGTCCAGAAGTTCCTCGGTGAACAGCAGCTGGCCATCGTCCACCGAACGCTCAGCGCCCCGGCCACCCGCTGGATGCTCTACGCAGGCAACGGCATCTACCGCCCGCCCCGCCGCAGATAGGAGGCCTTCATGCGCACCCCTTTACAGGCCGACAAGACGGTCTCTCTGACCCACACCCTCCGACGCGGTACTGCCACCAGCAGCTACACCGTCGTTCTCTCGCAGGTGAGCTGCCGCGAGGTAGACAGTGTATCCCCTTCGTCCCCGGGCTTTGCGCATTCGGCGGGACGCATCGGCGCTACCGGAATCTGTATTTTTGCCGGGTGGAGCAAAGCAGCCCCCGCAGAGGCCCCGGAGCGGGCCGCAGACGCCGCCGGGCAGTTTCTCACCCCGGAGGCTTTCAGAGCCGCAGACGAGGCTGTCCGGGCCGCTGGCTGGACGCTGGAGTTGGAGGATAAAGTCCTGCTGCCCTCGGGGCGGACGGGCACCGTCACCAGCATTCAGGACAACCGCAGCGGACGATGCCCGCACTGGTACGTGGAGGTGAGCTGATGAGCGACCCCATCTCTCTCCACGTCAAGCTCGGCCCTAACTTTGAGCAGCGGTACGATGCTGCCTTCGCCCGGCTCCAGAAGGAAGCCGACGCCGAGTGGATACGGCTGGTGAAGCCCTATATCCCGAAGCGCACCGGCGCGCTCGTGGGCAGCACCGACACCCATACCGTGCTGGGCAGCGGACAGGTCGTGCAGGCCACGCCCTACGCTGCCGCCCAGTATTACCGCCTGCCCCTCGGGCAGGGCGTCCGGGAGGACGGACGCGGGCCGCACTGGGGCGAGCGCTGTGCCAACGACCATCGGGAGGATTTCGGCAGCTTTGTGAAAAAGCGTGCTGGGGAGGTAACGAAATGAGCCAGACCCCCATCGTGAAAGCCATGCTGGACTGGCTGGCCTCCTGCCCGCTGGTCAGCGATTACAACGATGGCGATGTTGCCTTCTCCATCGAGTATCTGGGCGCAGAACCGGCGCAGTTCTCGCTTGAGGTGTCCCCCAGCGCTCCCACCATCGAACAGTACATCTCCGGCAGCCTCCGGGCGCGGAATTTCGTGCTGGCCTCCCGGATGATCTACTCGCAGGACGAGGCCCAGCAGGCTGCAAACAGCGGCTTCTGGGAAGAGTTCAGCGACTGGGTGGAGTCCCAGTCCCGCCGGGGCGAGCTGCCCCTTCTCGGCCCGGACAAAAAGGCCGAGAAGGTGGTATGCCTCTCCCCCGGGTACATCATCGGGCAGGACACCAACACCTGCCGCACCCAGATGCAGCTTCAGCTTCAATATTATCAGGAAGGACGATAAGCCTATGACCGTAGCAGAAACGCTGGCGGGCATCAAGAAGAAGTTCGGCTATGAACCCAGCGCCGACTACAGGGGCACTGAGGACGCCAACGACTTCATCTTTGCTATCCAGACCGACAAGACCACCCAGACCCAGAAGAGCCAGTGGATCGTCGCCGCCGAGCGCGTGAAAGAGCACTCCGGCTCTCTCAACGCCTCCACCGAGGACGTCAACTTCATCCGCGCCTCCGCCACCACCAAGGGCACCACCCAGCGCACCTTCTCCATCAACGGCAACCGCTGCGTGGGCGATGCATTTCAGGATTTTCTCCTGAGCCACAAGATCGTGTTCGGCTCCGGCTCGGACGTGGTGGTGCCGTATATCTATTTCAGCGCCCGCACCGGCAGGGGCGAAGTCGGCGAATGCGTCCTCATCGTCACCTCGGACGTGGGCGGCAGCGCCGGTGCAGCCGCCACCTTTGCCTGCGATGCCAAGGGCATCGAGATCCCGGAGGAGTTCGACTACCTCACCGTAGAGAACTCCACCTCTCTGGTCGGCGACGCCGTCGTAGACTATGCCACCGTAGGCGTGTAACCGAAAGATACAATGCAATACCGCCCCTGTCGCCTACCGGCAGGGGCGAATTTTATAGGAGGTCAACATGATCATTTGTGGTCAGGAGTTCGCATTTTCGGCGCTCAACGCCAACGACGTGGAGCGAATGGAGACGGCGCAGAAGCACCAGCAGGAGGCCAACGCCGCCGAACAGGAGCGCTACACGGCGGAGAACGTCTCCTATCCCGGCATCCTGCGCAGCCAGTGCCGGATGATGATGGATTATCTGGACGAAGTTCTGGGCGAGGGCGCATCGGAGCGCCTGCATCTGGACGACGGCGACTTCGGAGCGGTGCTGAAGGTCTGTGAGAGCTTCAAGCAGGCCATCGCCGCAGAGAAAGCCGCCATCAACGGCCAGCTCTCCGCATCTTTGGAGACACCCCGCAACCGTGCCGAGCGCCGTGCAGCGGCCCAGAAGGTCACCTCCGGCAGGGTCGTCCCCCTGTCGCCCGTTGTTCTGCCCACGGCGCAACCCGAAGCAACTGCCGAACAGGTCAAGGCAGCGCTGCCGCAGGCGATGGCGTTTCTCTCCACCCCGGAGGGCGTAAAGATGATGCAGTACTTTATGACCACCTACAAGAACGGCGCAGAGAATGTCTGACCTTCTGCTGGACGAGCTGCCCGCCGTATGGGACGGACGAGCGATCGACCCGGACTTCCGGCACATGGTCTGGCTCAGCAACCGCATCCAGCGCAGGGTCGAGGAGGGCGCAACGTGGGATTTTCTGCGGGAGGCCTTCGGGCGTTTTTACCGGGAGCCGGTCCTCCTGTCCGACCTCGGAGACGCATACCAGAGCCTCTGCCGCTTTTACGCAGGCATCCCCAATGAACTGGGAAACGGCGATGGCGGAAGCGGCAGCGGAGAACTGACCTGCGACTACCACTGCGATGCCCCTTACCTCGTCGCCGCGTTCCAGCAGGCATACGGCATCGACCTGACCACAGCGAAGATGCACTGGTGGAGGTTCAGGGCCTTGTTTGCCGCCCTGCCGGAGGACACCCGGATGTTTCAGATCCTACACGCCCGGAGCGTTGACCTGTCAAGGCTGGAAGGTGCCGAACGAGAGCACTACGCCCGCATGAAAGAAATGTACGCCCTGCCCTCCGGGCTGGAAGGAGTGAGACCCATCCACAGTGTCAAGGACCACGACGAAAGCTTCCTCGAGCGCTTCCGGCCTCGGGAATGATACTACCCGCGCCCCTGTCCGCTGCCCCCTGTGCGGCCATCCGCTGGCCGTCTGGGCAGCATCCGAGGCCCACGCCCGGGGGCTGTGGGTCAAATGCAAGAACCCCGCCTGTAAGCGGGAGGTAGAGATAAAACTTTAAGCCTGTGCCCTTGTGCCCGCGCTCCCGAATGAGAGGTGGACACATTGGCAGATTATACCGTCACCGGCGACACCCGGCTTGACACCAGCGGCTTTACTAAGGGCATCAGCTCCATGACCGTGGCGGCAGGCAACCTGATCTCTGGTCTGGTCTCCACCGCCACCAGCAAGATGGCCGGGCTGGCCAAGTCCTCGGTCAGCGTTGGTATGAGCTTTGAGGCGTCCATGTCTCAGGTGGCCGCCACCATGGGCAAGAGCACCGAGGAGATTGAGAGCCTGACCAAAGTCGCCAAAGAGATGGGCAGCTCCACGAAATTCTCCGCTACACAGGCTGCGGACGCCCTGAATTATCTGGCCCTTGCCGGTTACGATGCCGACAAAGCCGCCGAGGTGCTGCCCTCGGTGCTGAATCTGGCTGCCGCAGGCGGCATGGACCTCGCCTATGCTTCTGACCTCGTCACGGACGCGATGGCCTCCCTGAATATCGAGGCCAACAAGAGCAATGTAGACGCCTTCGGAAACAAGCTGGCCATGGGCGCCAGCAAGGCCAACGCCACGGTCGCTCAGCTGGGCGAAGCCATCCTGACGGTCGGCGGCACTGCTGCCAACCTCAAGAATGGCACCACGGAGCTGACCACAGCACTCGGCCTGCTGGCAAACGTAGGCCTCAAGGGCGCGGAGGGCGGCACCCACCTGCGCAACATCATCCTGTCGCTGCAATCCCCCACCGATGACGCCGCGAAGCTCATACAGCAGCTGGGTCTGCAAGTCTACGACGCGCAGGGCAATATGCGGGGCCTCGACGAGATACTGGGCGACCTGAACACCCGCATGGTCGGCATGACGCAGGGTCAGAAGGACAGCATCATCAATCGGCTGTTCAATAAAACCGACCTCGCAGCCGTCAACGGCCTGCTGGCCGCGCAGGGCGAGCAGTGGGATTCTCTCGCCGCACAGATCGACGCGGCGGGCGGAGCAATGGAGCAGATGGCCGAGACCCAGCAGGACAACCTGCAGGGCGTCATGACGTCCATGAGCTCCGCCTTTGAGGGTTTGCAGCTGGCCGTATACGAGCGGCTGGAGCCTGCACTGACGGACGCGGGCAGCTGGGGCGTCGAGTGCATCCGCACCCTGACCGACGCTCTCAGCAACGGCGGCCCCGAAGCGATGCTGTCCGCAGCGGGCGGCATCCTCTCTGATTTAGCCGCAGGCATCGTGGAGCAGCTGCCCGGGCTGGCAGCCGCCGGCGTGGACGCCATCACCTATCTGGCGCAGAGCCTCATAGCAGCTACACCGGAGATGCTGTCCACCGGCGCTTCCATCATCGGCGCACTGGTGGACAGCCTGAGCTCCGCCCTTCCCCAGCTTCTGCACACCGGCATCGAGATGCTCTCCCAGTTGGGCGAGGGCCTTGTGCAGGGCATCCCGGAGCTGCTGACGCAGGCGCTGCCCATCGTGGCCGACCTTGCCAGCGGCCTCCGCGAGAATGCCGGGAAACTGGTGGACGCGGGCATCGAGTTCATTTTCAACCTGATGCAGGGCCTGATGGACGGTCTGCCCACCCTCATCGAGTATCTGCCCGGCATCGTCTCTGACCTTGCGGGCATCATCAACGATAACGCCCCCAAGCTCCTCGCAGCGGGTGCCCACCTCATTGTCATGCTGGGCGAAGGCCTGCTGGAGGCATTGCCCACCATCATCCAGAACATCCCTCAGATCTGCAAGGCCCTCTTCGACGTGTTCACCGCCTTCCGCTGGCTGGACATCGGCAGCCAGATCGTATCCGGTCTGTGGAACGGCCTGAAGTCCGGCTGGACGGGTCTCATCTCGAAGGTGCAGGGCCTCGCCCAGCAGCTGCCAGACATCGTGAAGAAGGTGCTGGGCATCCACTCGCCGTCTCGAGTGTTCTCCGAGATCGGTATGCAGACCTGTGCCGGTCTAGCGCAGGGCATGACACTGGGCAACGCCAAGGTCAAAAAAGCTGCCAGCGAGGTGCTGGCCTCCGTCACCGAAACCGCGACCCAGATCACCGACGGCGTGACCCGCACGGTGGAGACCACGACCCAGCGGATGGCCGATGGTGCCACCAAGCAGGCCCAGACCATCACCTCCACCAGCCGCCAGATGGTGGACGGCGTGCTCAAGGACATCAAGACCGTCGAGACCATCGCGGCAGACGGCAAGCGGACGGTCAGCCAGACCATGGAGACCGTGCGAGACGTGGTGGACACCGTGACGGCCACCACCACGGCCCTCGCGGACGGGGTCAAGACCACTACCCAGACCGTGACCAAGACCCTCGCGGACGGCACCACCGAACAACAGAAGGTCATCACCCAGACGCAGGACAAGGTCATCGACGGGGCACTCCGCACGGTGGAGACCGTCAAGACCATTGCCGCCGACGGCACCGAGCAGGTGGCCGAGACCATCAAGGACAGCGCCGCCAAGACACTGGACGGCCTCTGGTCTGAGCTGAAAGACCGGGCCAATGAGGGCATCCTCGGCACGGTGGGCACCCTGTGGGACGCGGTAAAGAGCGGAGACTGGCTCTCCATCGGCAAATGGGCGGCATCCGCCCTCTACGCGGGCCTCACCGCCGACCAGAAGCAGCAGCTCTCCAGCTTCGCCCTGAGCATGGTGGACGGGCTGAACGGCGTCCTCGGCGACGCGGCGGGCAGTCTGGCGCAGGCGGCGTGGGGCATCGGCCAGAGCCTCTTTGAGGGGATCACCGGAAAGTTCGGCGACATCTCCTCTATGGCCGTTAAGATGGGCGGAACCCTGAAAAGCGTCTTCGGTGCCCTCAAGACCCCGCTGGCCGCAGCGGCCAAGGCCATCAGTACCGGACTCTCCGGCGGCCTCATGAGTATGTTCCCCGCCATCTACGCGGGCTTCGCCGGCATGATCGGCACCATCGGCGCAGCGGTACAGGGAATGCTTGTCGCCGTCAGCGCAGCGCTGGAATCCACCCTCTTCGGCATCCCGGCGGGCCTCGTGGTGGCCGCTGCCGCTGTCGCTCTGGGCGTCGCCATCGCAGCCATCGTGTCCAAGCTGGGCGGGAGCCACCGCAGTTCCGGCGGCTCTGGCGGCAGCGGTGGAAGTGGCGGCAGCTCCGGCCTCGACATCGACACCCCCAGCATCACCGACGAGTCGAACAAGCTCACCGACACCATCGACGCCAACACCGCAAAGCTCACCGAGATCAACAAGAGCCTCGCCAAGCTGGTCAAGAGCGCCAACGCCCTCGTCCTCAGCGACAACATGGCCGTGAGCAGCCGGGTGGCGGCCTCCGGCACGGCGCAGGTCGCTGCTGCGGCCAGAAGCTACCGCGGGGGCGACACCAACATCACCCAGATCATCTACTCCAAGGCCCACACCGCCGCCGACCTCCAGCGCGAAGCACGCTGGGAGGCCGACCGCGCCAAGGCCGAGAAGCACTGAAAGGAGGTCATCCACTCGTGCGCAAAGACCATCTCCGCCTCGTGACGGACGCCGGGGCCGCCCTCGACCTCGGCTGGGACTACGGCATCCCCTACCAGATGGACAACCTCTCGGGCGTGGATGTCACCCTCAAGACGGCGCAGGGCGTCAACCAGCAGGGCGTCACCGTGGAGGATCAGAGCGTGGAGGGCGTCACCCATGAGGTCATCGCGGACTTCTGGGGGCCGGACGGGGAGGCGCAGGCCGACCGCTTTTTGCAGCTGCTGCCCTTCTTCACCTCGGGCACGGCCTATTTCGGGGACAAATACTTCTCCCGGTTCTTCCTGCAAAAGACCCCCTACACCGTCCAGCTCCACCCGTACCCCCGCCTCGACTTCATGCTCTACCGCCCGAAACCCTACTGGTACAGCCTTAGCGAGGAACGCACCGAGATGGGCGGCTTCATCCCGCGCTTCTCGTTCCCGGTCTGCTACGACAGCCACCAGTACAGCGAGTGGCGGCAGAGCTACTTCCTCAACATCCGCAACCCCGGGGCGCTGCCGGTGCCCTTTACGGCCAAGCTCCGCTCCACCGGGCTTGTGGTCAACCCCGCCATCCGCAACTCCGTCACCGGGGAGCACATCGGCTTCGACACCACGCTCAAAGCGGGCGAGGTGCTGGAGATCTACCGCACCACCACCGACCGTCTGGCCGTCAAGCTCACCCGGGACGGCATCGAGTCCAACGCCTTCGCCCTGCTGGACGAGGACTCCGACCTCACCGAGCTGCACCCCGGGGACAACGTCCTGACCGCCGACGCCGACAGCGGCAAGGCGGGTTTGCAGGTCAGTGTGAGCTTTTACCCGATGGTGGTGGGCATTCTGCCGGAGGTGATGAAATGACTTTTGACGTTTTGGATGAAACGACCCTCGCCCGCCTCGGGAACATCGGCGTGTGGGTATCGGTGTACTGGGATGAGCCGTACAACTCCGAGGGCAGCTTTACCCTCGAGGTACGACCTACACCCGAGAACATGGAGCTGCTGCGGGAGGGCCGCTGGCTCGTCCGCACCGACGCCGTGACCAAAGTGCCCATGCGCATCTGCCACCGCTCCAACGAGAACGAGGACGCCAACCTCGTCGTCACCGGCTATCCGGCCACGTGGATCTTCACCAAGCGGGTCAGCGTCTCGGCCATCAAGAAGGAGAACGCCGAGACCGCCATGCTGGCCCTCGCCAAGGCAGCGGCTCCGTGGCCCAAGCTGGAGGTGGCCGAGCCGAAGGGCTTTGACACCACCTTCGAGCAGCAGACCTCGGGGAATACCCTCTTCGACTACTTCAAGACGGTGGGTGCAGCCTGCGACCTCGGCTTCCGGGTCGTCCTCATGGGTAAAAACAGCACAAAAAAGCTAACTTTCGAGGTCTTCCGGCCCACCGCAGACCCCAACAACCGCTTCTCGCCCAAGTGGGGCAGCCTGCGGGAGGCCAGCTGGGCCTTCGGCGACGGCAGCTATGCCAACGTCGCCCTCGTGCTGGGGGCGGGCGAGGGCGAGGAGCGGGCCATGGTCTGGGCAGGCGACACCGAGGCTGAAGGAGCGGAGCGCCGGGAGATGATCGTGGACGCCCGGGACATCCAGCCGGACGAGGACAGCGGCGAGACGGTCAAAAGCGACAGCTACCTCCAGAAGCTGGCCGACCGGGGCGCGTCGAAGCTCCTCGAGCAGCTCCGCACCGGCAGCATCGAGATGACGCTGGACGCCGACGGCCTCGAGCCGGGCGACGTCTGTTTCTGCTCTCTGCCGGATCTCGGCTACAAGGCCACCGTCCGGGTGGCCGACATCATCATCCAGAGCCAGACCGATGGCACCACCCGCACCGCGCGGCTGGGCACACCGGTCTGGCACAAGAGCTAGGAGGCGAGATATTTTGAGCACCGCAGGCATCGTGACCTACCCTCTGGGCGGCATCACCTACGACGCCGAGGACGCTGCGGCCTACTTTTCCACCCGCACCAGCGGCGTCTTCTCCACGGAGGAGGACTTCGCCGTGGCCCCGGCAGAGGGCACCAGCGTGACCGTCAGCGGAGGCCGGGCGTGGCTGCATCCCAGTCGGTGGGTCGGATTCAGCGTCACCGCCCGGGAGAACACCACCCTCACCCTCCCGCAGGCGGACAGCTATCTTCCCCGCATCGACCGCATCGTGCTGCGGTACGACGCCACCAGCCGCACCACCACCCTGCAGGTCTTACAGGGGGCCGCAGGCTCCTCGCCAACGGCCCCGGACATCTCCCGCACTGAGATGGTCTACGACCTCTGCCTCGCCGAGGTCGCACGACCGGCGGGGCAGACTTCCCTCACCACCGCCGACATCACCGACACCCGCGCCGACGCCGCCCTCTGCGGCCTCATGCGGGACGGAGTCACCGGCATCCCGGTAAATGCGCTGGGCGCACAGGCGCTGGCAAAGGCCAAGGAGACGGCGGCGCTCTGTGATGCGCTGCTGCAAAGCTACACCGGCGGCTATCTCGGCATCTGGCCCGTCACCCTGACGACCAGCGGATGGGCGAAGTCCACCGACCTTCCCAGCTACCCCTACAAGCAGACCGCCGAGCTTCGCGCCGCCCGAGAGTCCAGCAGACCCGAAGCCGTGCCCGCCCTCGACAGCTTCAACACAGCCATCGCGGCAGGCATCGCAGGCGTATGCGAGACGAAAAACGGCACGATCACCTTCTGGGCCGAAGAGGTGCCGGAGCAGAACATCCTGATGCAGGTGACGCTGCTGGGAAAAATGACCGCAGAAAATCAACAGGAGGCATGATATGATCGAACTTAGCGTATCTCTTGCCTCCAACGGCGCTGCAAAGCTGGCAGGCTATGAGCAGATGCCTCAAGCAAAACCTACACTGCATCCTTCAACGTCGAGGGCTACCACTACTACTGACAAAACAAAAAGCAGCCCCGGGGTGGGGCTGCAAAAGAA
>QWCY01005560.1_pt1 | contig 12695 bp, 6 predicted proteins | sample 1972631 | NCBI WGS metagenome assembly QWCY01 (sample SAMN09866696, study PRJNA288562) | Human gut metagenome isolate pre1_stool, whole genome shotgun sequencing... | isolation source: gut | host: Homo sapiens | place: USA: California
GCAGTCTCCGTCATAAACCATCGGCAAGGCGGTGTTCTTTTTGCACTCCTCACTGTATTTTCTCAGTCTCGTTCTGACGATCATTGCAATAGAGGTCGCTAAGAACTGCACAAACGTTTTACCTGTTAATGACTCGTTATCCGAGACTCGATTTCGAGAGCAGCCCAATCGGGATTTGAGCGTTTTAAATGTATCTTCAACGATCCAGCGTTCCTGGTAAGCGCACCAAGCTTTTCCGGCATCGGATATTTCGTCGCTCACGAGCATCCGGTAGCCTTTGTAGCGGAGCTTTTGATCCACTTTTTTATTGTCGATGCTGTAGCTGACGGCATCGTCTTGCTCATGTTTTTCAAACACTTCTTCTAATAAAGTTTGTTCGTTTTCATCGAGCGCCTTTCCGTTGGCTAACTTTTCCCGGACGCGATCGATTCTCTCGAACAGCCCTTGTCTGGCGTTCTCAGCAATTTGTCGATCGAAGTAGATGTGCCAGTAAAGCTCCTCGCTCTCCTGCGTCTTTTTTGTGGATTTCTGATTTTTTACAGGACTAGGCTCGTAAATCCAATTGATTTTCTTTGTCACCTGGAAGACCTGGGTATACCAATCCCTCCGGTTTAAGTCCTGCAGATTGAGCCTTTCTTCATCAATGAGTTCTTGAGTAAGACTGCCGGAGATCCCGCATTTCATATTGAACAGGAACCCGACTTTATTTCTCAGGCAGTCATTGATATTTTTTGTGCCGCTGTAGCCGCGGTCAGACACAAGGACGACATTTTGGATGCCTAGTCGGGAGTTATCAGCGATAACTCGTCTGACAGTTTGTACATCCGGAACGTTTCCATCGTAGGTTCGATAGAAGATGGGCAGCCCGCTTTTGGACTCAACCAACCAAGGACGACATTTTGGATGCCTAGTCGCGAGTTATCAGCGATAACTCGTCTGACAGTTTGTACATCCGGAACGTTTCCATCGTAGATCCGATAGAAGATGGGCAGCCCGCTTTTGGACTCAACCAACATCAGCAGATTAATTTGAGGAAGGTTGTCCTCGTCCTTATTCCTGCCTCTTTCTACGTTTGGCAGTTTATTAGCATAGCTGGAAATGGAAGTCGAGTCTAAAGCCAATGTCAGTTTGTCATCGTCCTCAACTTTTTTCTTTTGTTCTATTAAGCCTTTCTGGACAGCTGAGAAGTAATTTTCTATCTGTTGTTTTTTGATTTTCCTAAAAATCCTGCCTATTGAGGAGGGATGCAAAGGCCTTCCCCACGGCAGACGGGTTGCTTCGGCAAAGGTCGGATACCTAGAAATATTGTTGTCTTGATTAAGGATGATGAAGTACGCAACCGATAAAACTTTTAGATAGTCCCGTCGCTGAGGAAAGGCTCTTTTGAGCGCTTCTCCAATAGGAGATTGCGCAACGAGCTGATCCAGCGCCCACGTAGCTCCGGCGTGCAGTTGTTTAACTTCCATTGTCTGAGAAAGTGTCAATCCGCCTTCGTTCATGGGAGTAAAGACATAGTCCTTACCTTTGCGTTCGCAGATAAAGTCCCTTAATTCCGGGCGCTCAGCTAAAAAATGGTCATCCCAGCGGATCCTGCCTTCCTTCTCGCCTGAAGTAACGGTGCCGACCTTCTTGAAGCTGGCGCGGTAACTTCTCTTTTTCTCCGGGTCCCATTTGTTCTTGTAGGTGTAAACATAGAAAGCCGAAGGACTCTTTTTAATGATGAGCGGAGGAAGCTGAGGCGTTTTCATAATTAAAATAGATTATCAAATTAGGTAATCTAGTATAACATAAAAAATCCTTTTATTTACTCTACTAAAATAAAAGGATTTAGTATGATTTTTAAACTTTTGGTTCTCTAGTTTTGCAATTTTTCAGATTTGTACAGGAAAAGATGCTGTTGAAAGTAAACCAGGAAAAGTCGCATGTGGCCTATATATCGAGCCCGCAAACGAAATTCTTAGGGTACGGCTTCTACTACAGTCGGACAAAAGAGAGGTAAGACTGACAATTCATGAAAAGAGCAAACAAAAGCTCAAGGATACGATCAGGAGATTACTCTCTCGGAGTCCGAAAACGAGCATAGAGAGTGTGAAACAGCTACTAGCGCAAAAGCTTCGGGGGTGGATGAACTACTTCCAATTAGCACACGCTCAAAGATGGACGCAAGGGGTGGATCGGTGGATACGACGTCGCATCCGCTAACTCTTGTGGAAAACTTGGAAAAAGGTAAAAACAAGAATCAGGGCCCTTGTTAAACTGGGGGGCGGACGCTAATCAAGCTTATTACTGGGGTTGTACCCGGAAGGGTTACTGGCGGATATCCAACAGCCACATTCTCACGACCACTCTGACCACGGACTTCCTCAAACAGAGGGGATGGTCATGGTTGGGATGTTTTAGAGGTTAAAACGTTAAGAAATCGCTGAAAAACTAAGGTGACTTGGCCTACCAGACCGGTATGGGCAGCGGTGTGAGAGGGTGTTCGCTGGAAATCAGCGAAACCCTACTCGATTGTTAGTTACCGATGCGGTTGACAGGATTCTCAAAACAAACCGGTCAGTTCTGGCTCAATAATTGCACAAATCGGGTCACTGGCAAAATTTTAGAAAACCTTCGATTAAATTAGCGGGATATTCATTTAAGTTAACTTATGGGTAACATTAGACTCTAGGAAAAGTGATCACTCGTTATTCCTAATCAAATAAACCCTAAAATAAGAAAAGTATTATTTCTCAGGAGTTTCATTTAGAGGGAGAATGTAAACGTACTACACAAATAAATCCCGAGGTACGAAATATGCATGATTTAATCCATAAATCGTTGTTACGTAGGTTAAGGGGGGGGGTAAGATATTAGCCCTTTTACTTATTTATCCCTTTTCTTACAATACATTAGCTTCTGAACTTATTGGCGATCTAGGAAGTGTCGAAAACCTAGGGGCCGACTATCAAATTATCGGAGATATCTCCTCTTCTATTAGTTCGGGAGAAAAATTCAACCGGACGATGGCTTTGTTCCGTTCCTCATCGGAACAAAATATTTTTTCTACTGTGCCTCAATTGCATATCTCCGCTAAAGGCGGAAAGGTTTTTAAAAGCGCGGGAAAACAAACTATAGCCTTAACAGGCCAAACAATTATCTCCTCTGAAACGGGAAATATATTTCATACTGATGGGGCTGGATCTTCTCAAATTGTCACTGGTAACTTTAAAGAACTGTTAGCTAATGTTGGACGTTATAAGCCCGCAACAACTCCGGGATTTTTGTTATTCGGCTATGGCCTTTCAGGAAGTTACGGAGGCGTTATCTTTAATTCACATGGTGAACAAATTTTAGGAAAATCACCCACTGAACCCGAAGGTGTAATTGAGAAGATTTCAATTAACTGTTCTTTAACAGGAACTCAAAGTTCAACGGGTAGGGGAGTTGCTGTCAGGAATTTTGAAGCTGAAGCACGACAGATGATCTATATGCCTATTGAGCAGATAGGAGATGAAGATCAGCCTTTCACAACAGGAGTTGAGGATGTATATGGGAAGCAGCAATACATTCATAGAATTGGGACGATCTATGCTACAAATTTTGGGATAGCCGGCGGAACTACTGCAATGACCTCCGATAGGGGAGAGCAAAAAATTAATTCTGTCGACAGAATTCTTGTAAGTGACATAGTTAGTAACATTGCTGGAGGCTATTGGGGCCCCGACGGAAATTATGTATCGGGGATCTTACCGGTTGTAGGAATTTATAACTGGAGCGATAGTGGAGCCGCCAGAGGAGACGAACGAGATATTGGAACGCAGTATGTAGGATTAACTCAGGAGATTCGAGTTCAAGCTTCAAAGGTTAATGAGAGCTATGGAATTTACAACCGTGGCGGAGTCCAAACTATAGAGTCCAAACCCATCGGTACAGATTTACGGCAATATGTAGATATACATGTAGAAAATTCCAAAGCAGGCAGCAGGGCTTTTTCTGTATTCGTTAATCCAATAATGGACGGGGATGCATTTGAAAAAGCAGAGACATCAACATGGCTAAGAGGCAATTTTCGCATCCTGAAAGGAGATGTCGTAGTAGCTAATACAACCGAATCTCAAAATATATATCCAAGTAATTCAACCCTATATTTGATAGCTGATGATTTACACAGGAACCAATTGGTTTTAAACGATAACGTTAGCCTTACCGTAAGAAAGGGCGCAAGAGATGTTGAGCTTTCTAAACTAACGACCCAACTAGTGTTGGGAGATGATAGGCAAGAAACAACTGCAACATATAACGTTGTGTTGGGAAAGTACAGTTCCGTTAATGATCAAGGTGTATTTCGCGGTAGAGGGCTGATTTCGGCTTATTTTGATAAAGATAGTTTCGAGGCAGCCAAAGCAAACGATACTGAAAATACAAGTGGAGAGGGTAATTTAAGGTGGAATTTTGTTGGTAAGGGCTACGGGATCATAAGCGGAGGAGTCCTTATGAAGAACGTGGAGAAAACTCTGGCCAATAACAATTCCCATTTAGATGTTCAGATTCCTATATCAGCCGATGATGTTCCTGATGAGCACTTTGCATACCAGATCATGCGTTCTGCCGTGAACAATCTATTTGTCAATGAGGGTATTGATAATATACGAGAGCGTGTAGATTTAGAAAAATGGGAAGACGATAAAGGAGTCTACGAAAAATATAAGTACATAGCCGGTAAAGTTTATATTAATGAAGGCAAAATCAATGGCGGATATGAAGAAGAGTATTACTATGAAGATCCTGAAATAGTTGGCAATCAAAACAATATTCGAGACCCTTTGGACTTAGCTATTCTTAAATTGGTTCCCACTGATGGCCGATTGGTAGACGGAAACGGCAATTTTACTTCTTACACGGTTTCCGATAGAAAAGTCACTTTAGCTCTTGAGTCAAATCCTCGCACAAGTTATAACGCTGTATATTTAGAAAATAAACCCAAAGACCCTGACTCATCCGGAGGATCAACAGAAGAGCCTAGCGATCCTCCCTTAGATACCAACATTGCGGCTGACGGGACAGGAGATTTGGATAATTCAAACCCAGATGATCCAACCGATGAGGCCCCTGCGGCAGGAACCTCTCTGGCCTTGTTAGTACAGGACGGTAAACTAGGATATATAAACAAAGCCGGAGATTTCAAAGAAATAACAGTTAATGAGGAAGGTCAGTTCGTGGATGAAAATGGCTTTCTTTTAGATATTACAGTTACCACCGATAATGCTAAAGCACTTTATGCTTGGGAAGGAGAAATAGGCGAAAAAATCTTTGAAGAGACTGTGCAGGAAAAAGATCCCCCTAAAGATCCCCCTAAAGATCCCCCTAAAGATCCTCCTAAAGGACCATCGTCTACTGTCGATGCTATCGACTCTGTAGCTTTGTCAGACTATTACCATTGGCGCTTAGAAAATGAAACTTTGTACCAGCGAATGGGTGAAGTCCGAGATAGAGCTGATCTTGAAGGTGGCTGGTTCCGAGTATTGGGCGGAAAAAATACATTAGATAAAGGAAATCACTACTTTAAGCATAAGTACTATGGTATTCAACTTGGCTTAGACCATGTTTTTAATAAAGAAGATGGAGGAAGTTGGATATTAGGTGCCGGATTAACTTATACGCATGGCAAAACCGACCTAAGAAATAGTGGCAGCGGTAAAAATTGGCTTGGCTCAGTCTCTTTGTACGGAGTCAAAAAATTTAATAACGATGCCTACTTAGACATAATTTTTAAAGCAAGCAGAATTCATCATGACTATACAGCGATAAGCAATAAGATGAGATATCTTTCGAAAGGGAAATATCATACATATGCTTATCAGATTGGAGCGGAGTTTGGCAAAAAGTTCATGGTGAATGATGAGTGGTACATTGATCCACAGTTGCAATTAAATTACGGTCGTATTAAAGGAACCAAATGCAGAACTAGTTCAGATATAAATGTCAGAACTTCCGGACTCAATAATCTGATCGGACGCGCAGGCATCTCAGTTGTGCGTGAATTTAAGGAAGGAAGTGCTTTTGTAAAAGTTGACGCTCTGAGAGAGTTTTCAGCAAAGTACAAAGGTACTTATGCACTAGATTCAGGAACCAAAAACAAAACCGAAATAAGCCTAAAAGATACGTGGGGTGAGATAACTGTCGGCGGTAGTTATAACTTCCGCAAAGATGTGTTTGGTTTCGCTCAGGTAAAACGCTCTTTCGCTTCTGATGTCAAGCAAGAATATCGAGCAGACATAGGTTTGCGTTATGTTTTCTAATTTCAAATAATGTTAGAGGGGTTGGAGTTTAAAACTCCAATCTGAGAATCTTATGAAAAGAAAATTGTACTTTTTATGTCTGATCGCCAGTTTGTCTTCTGTAGCTCTGGCTCAAGTAAACTCTGTCCAAGACGAATTAAAGACCGTTCCGGAAAACAGAATTTTTATTTCACACTCTCAGGAATCAGGAACTTTCCCATTGTATCTAGAGACGGGAGAAGCAACCGGAGAATGCGGAATAGGATTATGGCTGGACGGCCAACTAGCGATGGTTCTATACCCTCAAGAACGTTCAGTACTTTACCTTTCTTCTGGTTCTCACGAGCTGAGAGCCTCTTTTGAACCGCTTCCAGAAAAGCCTCAAAGTGAAGAGGAGAAAAAGCACTTTAAATACTGTAAGAAGAATAAACCGGAGACCTTAGGGTTCGTTAAAACAATTGAGAGCAAGCGCGGAGAACAGATTCTTGCAAAAGTTCGATCTAATCAGGGTTATCTATACCGCATAAAAATAGTAAGAAAAGATAGCCAAGAAAAACTGTGAAATTGAGTTTTTCCGCTATCCCACTTTAGCCATCCGAGGATAGGATTGCGTTGGGATTAATGGAAATAAAAGTTGTAGTTATTGTCTTATTTTGATCATAAAAAAATTGAAAGTTTCCTCGGTTTATAGATGGTCTAGGATGTTGCAAAATTGATATCAATTTTGCAACATCCCCTTCTTTTTCCTGAGTTTTAGGAAAGAATCGCAGGTAATTTAGCAAGAGCCCTTGTGCCTCAGTGGGTCTCTAACTTTCCGTTTTTTCTTTTGCTGTGGTAATAGCCTCCCTAGGTTGGAAGTAGCTTCCGAACTCTCCTTTCAGAGCTAACTTTTTACACAGCGAAGCCGCTGTTTCGTAGTCTTCCGGAACTTGCATCTCTAAAGCGGCACAGATCTGTTTTATCTCCTCGGATATCCCTGTCGTAGCGTAGATTGCGGGGAGTCTGTCCAGCTTGATTTTTGTTGTTCTAAGACCGTTGAGAGCTTCAACGATTTTGCCTATTGGGATCGAGTTTTTTCTTTTTCTAAGTTTGTATTCCAGCAGCCTAGAGATGACTAGTGAGATGTAACAGCAAAGAAAGTGGCCGCGGATATGGTCTTCGGTTCTTACGTATACGGGGCGGCCTTCCAACTGGCTCTTAAGAACTCGGAAGCTACTTTCAATGTGCCAAAGACCTTTGTAGATATCCAGTACTTCTTCTGCCGGCTCCTCCAGAGAAGTTTCGATCACATGCATTCCGTCAAAGAGTTCTTGCTCTGAGATTCTTTCGTAGTTGACAGTCAGGCTCTCTTTATCAATATCCACGCTGACCAGACTTTTTCCGCCTTTCTTTAGTTCAGCAGAGAAATTAGACGGATTAGCCACGAGCCTTTCAGCTTTCTTTATTAACCTTTGCCGGTCGATCCTGTCCTTGATGAGTCGTTTTTCCGAGAAGGTGATAATAAAGCGACGCTTAATTGTTCCTTTCTTTCTCTTGTTGCCGTATTTTGTCGTGTATGGCTTCAACTTATTTTTGAGCTTTTTCTTTTCTTCAGGATTATTGTTTTCGTATGCAAAGTCAGGGTATTTGTAGCTGACTTTAGTTTCCAGAGTTACCTCCTTGAACCACGTCTTTGAGAGCACACCGTTGCCGTCGGCCACGAGTCTCTCAACCCTTCCGGTCGGGTCTAAGGCTGCTTCTTTGATTTCTCGGGATGCGCTTCTGATCTTTGAGGAGAGAACATAGTTGTTGCTCAGCTCCAGCAGACAGTGGATGTTAGCCGTATTGTTCAGCCCTTTATCCGCAACGACGATAAGATTTTCTACGCCGTAAGTTTTCTTTAGTTCCTCAATGAACGGAACCATCGTAGGTGACTCGCCTTGATTGCCTCGATAAAGGTTGTAGCTGATTGGAAGTCCGTCCTTATCGGCAGCAAGAGCCATCACAACCTGTACTTCATTAAATTTTTTATCTTTGGAGTATCCGAACTCCCGCAGGCTGTCAGCTTCGACACTTTCAAACGCATAGGTAGTGATATCGTAGAGACAAACACGGGTGTCGCGATGAGGATTTCCCTCTAAGAGTTTTTTATTCAGGTATTTGATAACGGAGTCTTTATTTTTGCTGAGTAAATCGAGACAGTTGAAGTAGTGAGCTAAGTTCTCTTCCTTGGCTCCGAGATAAGAAACAGGAGCCAAACGACAGGTTTTGGCCTTGGACCATGGAGCAAGAATCCTCCCTAAGCAAAGCTGTTTGACCACCTCTTCAAAATCAAATTGAACATCGCAGTCTTTCTTGAGATAGGAGAGTTTATAGGGAAGATTCAATTTGTTCCAAAGCCGATCGAGAACGATCATCCCTAAACCCCTTAGACAGGGTTTTTCACCTTTGAGCATAATGCCGTCTTTTGCCGCTCGGATAATGTCGGCTTCGATAGTTTCATTGTCTAAAAGACGTTTCTTTATGTCCTCTCCGGCAGCCTTTTCATTAAGACTCCGAACTTCGGCTTCAATTTTCTCCAAGGCTTTTGGATCAGTCGCCAGGAGCTTTTTCAAGTTTCCACATCTGCGGACAATATTCTTTCGTGATTGACCGTTTTCGTTCCGATAAGAGGAGGCAATGTAAACACTTCTGTTATCGCCTTTTGAACTAAACATGATGTGATAACGCATGATTCTTCCTTCATACAATTACCATTATTTTACCATAATAAATTAAAAAATAATAGGCCTTTACTCCATGATTTTTAAATAAAAATAGGAATTAAGGCCCAAAACTCAGGTGGCGGCTCTCATCTGTTTAGCGAGATCTTTGAGGTTGTCAATAGTGAGTGGTTTAATGTCCTGTGGTGAGTGAATATCAATGAGTTTCATTTAAATTTTCCTTAAAAAATAAAGCTACCCTGGTGAAGATAGATTTTTGGGGACATAAGCGAAAAAAAAACGGACTCAAAAAGGACACCGCAATAGTGCTGAGTTGTTACTGTGTGATACGAGATGGAGGAATGTGCAAAATGCCCGGAAAATCGGGCAAAGAAGCATTTTCTTGGGGCAAAAGGGGGCGATTGGGTTGGCTTCGGAGGAAGCTCTTGCAGGAAACAGAAATGGAAAAGCTAGAAACTCTAAAAGACCTTTCCCGAAGCGTCCCGATTTTTTCAAAATAGATATTTCAACCCGACTTTAATTTGAAAATCTGTTTTAAGGCGGCTGCCTGATTCCCGATTGATTTGAGCGAAGGCTTTGAGGCGATCCTTCAACAGACTCTCCGCGCCGATGCCATAGTAAACACGAGTTCCTATAGAACGGTCTTTAAATGAGAATTCATTCATTTGGACAGATGTCCTTCCTAAGAAATCGTGTCTGATGCCTCCCCTTAAATAGACTTGTCCGGACAGTTTCCCTTCTCCGTTACGGAAGTTTCTTCCTAAATCAACTCCGAGCCGTCCGTTCAAACTATCAGCTGATTTAACGCGGACCTTCATATCGTTGCTGTAGCGAAAAGAGGAGCCATTTGCGCGGAAGTAACTCAGTTGTACTTGAGGATCGATAAACCATGAGTCCAAGTTCGGAGTTCGGGTGAACTCGAGACGGTGACCGATTTCAACAGATAAACCCAAACCGTAGTTGTGATAATCGGCTGTTGAGATACTTTCATCAATATTTTTGGCGCTGAGTTTGTTGTGGTAGCGATTCACGGATAAGACCGAGTCAATATATTGCCCTTTGTCTCCGAGCCACGCAGCATAGAATTTAGCACCGACGGATTCCACACGGGAATGACTGCCGGGAGCGCTGTCAACATGAATATTTCCCCTTGTTAACAGGAGGTTGGCGCCTAGAAGCCAGCCTGAGCTGAACTTCCGGTCGGCTCCGATCGTAAAGGCGGAATATTTAAACGTACTGTTGGCCGAGTAGTGCGATTCGAACCGGCTCTTATCGTATCGGTACAGAATATAGGAACCGTCTTCGGCGCCCTCCCGTACTTCTCCCATTCGGCTTCTTAGATCGTCCAAGGATCCCAAGAACTGAACGATTTGGTTGCCGGAGGCTGCGCTTGCTAAAGTCAGTTTGGCAGCAGGAGACAATCCGATGGGTTTTTCGGCGGAGTCATCTGGCAGAGGCGGGTTTGTCGGATCAAACGGGAGCTCCGGCAGCTCCGGTTTAGGAATAACCTCATCAGGAGGTTCGGCCGGACTCTCAGGGTTATCGGGCAAGACAGGCTTGAGCGATTGGGTCCCCAAAATTGCCCAGACTCTGGAGTCTCCTTTTTTGAACGGGTAAAGCCCTAATTTATACATATAAGGGCCGGCGTCTATGATCCCGTCATTGGCTAACGAAAAAGTGGCTTTATCCTGGCTGTTCGGGGAGTCATCATTGACTGCAATATGGTAAAGATAGCCGGTGTTGGCGAGGGAAACGCCTGAAGATCCTAAAAGGAAGGTATGTCTGCCTTCACTGCTTTTGAAGATATTTAGGGATCCGGTCGAACCAGCTGTAAGGTAAAAGACAGCGCCGTTTCCTTTAAAAATCTCAGTTTCCATTTGAGAAGGATGACCTTTCTGTCCTAGCTGGATGTAACTCGAGGGTTCAACATTTACAAGGGATAAATTGCTGTCCTCCGGGACAAACCAATAGGAATTGCGATGCATCGTTACTTGACTGCTGCCTCCCTCGTGGGTATGGACGGCAGCAGAAAGGGCAGAGCGCTCTCCTAAGTCAATGGTTAGGCCGGAGGAGGATCCGACCGACACTGGCTCATGAACCGCCATATGACCGTCGCTGTCTACTTGGAAGCGGGCGTGAGAGCCCAAATTTCCAAGGAATAATTTTTCAATTTCAATTCGGCGGGAGCGGATATCGGCCTGAGCATTGCGAATGAGATTTAAATGTCCTTGAAAGACGGCGGTTTGAGCGGAGGTTAAATTGAGACTGCTATTGGCTTCAACGTCGACCTCCTTGGAGAAGAAGACATTTGCCGTCTGAATCCCCGATTGCGGGTCTCGCCCGATGTTAAGGGAACTGGGGTGGTCAGTTCCGAGAAACACCTGACCGATTTGAACTTTTCTATCAATCAAAATGTCTGGGGCATCCAGATCCATCTCGCCGCCGAGCAGTTGAATTGTGGAGATCGTTCCCGCGTTTCGTTCGTTAGGAGATAAGAAATAAATTCCTTCAGATGCCGACATCTTCAGCTGTCGTGAGTACTGAGCCGAAATGCCGCCGAATATGACTATTTGTTCTGCCCGTATTAAGGCTGAGGCATTGTCGGCAAGCGCAACGGAAAGATCGTCATAGTAAGAAGAGCTGTCCGGGTTTTGAGGCGTCATAAGAATGATTCGATTCCGAGCGCTGAGGTTGGCCGTCTGATCCGGTCCGACACTTAGGGCATAACCAAATCCTTTTTCGGCTACGGGGACGGGAGTAACGATAAGATCGCGTCCGGCAGAAATATTGACGTTTTGACTATCGACAGAGAGCCCCGGGAAAAGAAGTTGGTGATTCGCGGGATTGCGGATCGACTTGAAATAACCCGCGTTAATGGAGTTGACCGCAATGGTACCGTTTTCAGAGACATTCCATGCGACCGGAGCGGCATTGCTGTGGAAAATAAAATTGCCTGTCTTTCGGCCTTCTTCAAATGCCGCGTTGATTTGGCTTTCGAGACCAGGAAAGAACAGCTGCCAGTTTCCGATAAGAGTGTCTGTATTTTGTGCGATTCCTTGATGCAGTGCATCGAATTGACCGGCGACGGAGGACATAGAGATGACAAAAGACAGCGCAATGGAAGCCGCGGCGCGTCGAAAATAAGAGAAATTCTTTATTTTCATTGAAATAACTCATTTCTTCCCTCTGAAAATGCCGTTAGCCGAAATAAGTTAAACTAACTGTTTTTTGAGGGGATATTTATCCTATAAACCAATAAAAAACGCTCTATGGGTGCATAGAAATGGAAATAATTTAGTTGTTTTTTATGGTATACGCCTAGAGCGACAAGTGTTGTAATACGCTCTCAAAGCGGGAAAAAGGATAGGAGGGTTAATTTAGTTGTAGGTTGACTAAATTTAGATGATCTTAGGGGTTAACTTTTTATTAAGGGTGTTCCAACCGGAAATACCTTTATGTGGACATCCTTGTTTGGAGAAAATATTCTTCAGCTTAAAGAGGAGAGAGGAAGGAAATTACCTGTCTGAATCGTGTGCGTCGGAGGACGGATCGACCCATATGGTGAACGGTTTTCTGATTGAATATAGAGATAAATAGAAAACTATTTTGAGAAACTGAAAAAAGCAAAAATAGAAAAGGGGCTGTTGCAAAAGTCTGTCGAAAGCAGACTTTCAACAGCTCTTTTTGTATCTGAGGATTTTAAATTAGAAAAAACGATAACTCGTTGATTTAA
>QWCY01005115.1_pt1 | contig 12686 bp, 11 predicted proteins | sample 1972631 | NCBI WGS metagenome assembly QWCY01 (sample SAMN09866696, study PRJNA288562) | Human gut metagenome isolate pre1_stool, whole genome shotgun sequencing... | isolation source: gut | host: Homo sapiens | place: USA: California
GGACAGGATAAAACAGCTCTGCCACCGTCAAAAACTGTCACGGATGATACTGGAAAATGGCTGGTATGAGTCCGAGCAGTCACAGGATGGCGGCTTTTTCAAAGACTTGCCAGCCAGCAGGTCAAAGGAGAAAATCACCCACTTTCCCAAAGTGTACTACTGCTTGGAGAATGGACTTATTCACATACTGGCAGAAATCACCTTGGGAAAATATCAAGACCAGCTCCTGCACTTGGAAAAGAAGCTGGAAACAGGCTTGTACTGTGAGCTGGTTTCCAAAGAGCTGAAAGACAGCTTTGTGGAATATGTGCTGCTCTATGACACCATTGCCAACCGTATTACCATAGACGAGGTACAGGCGGCAGGTGGCAGCCTGCGGCTCATGAAAAATGTGTATTGGGAATATGACAAGCTCCCCCATATGCTGATTGCTGGCGGCACTGGCGGCGGTAAGACTTATTTTATCCTTACCATCATAGAAGCACTCCTGCGTACCAACGCCGAACTGTATGTGCTTGACCCGAAGAACGCCGACCTTGCCGACCTGTCCGCTGTCATGCCCGAAGTCTACTACCGAAAAGAGGAAATCACAGACTGTATCGACCACTTTTATGATGGCATGATGGAACGGAGCGAAGCCATGAAGCTCATGGACGGCTACAAGACAGGGGAAAACTATGCCTATTTAGGTCTGCCGCCCCACTTCCTTATTTTTGACGAGTATGTGGCGTTTATGGAAATGCTGACGACAAAGGAAAACGCTTTGGTCTTGAATAAACTCAAACAGATTGTCATGCTTGGGCGGCAGGCAGGCTACTTCCTCATTCTCGCCTGCCAGCGACCCGACGCAAAATACCTTGGTGACGGTATCCGTGACCAGTTCAATTTCCGAGTTGCCTTAGGTCGTATGAGTGAATTGGGATATTCTATGATGTTCGGTGAGGTAGACAAAGACTTTTTCTTAAAGCAGATCAAAGGGCGTGGCTACGTGGATACAGGTACAAGCGTCATATCAGAGTTTTACACTCCCCTTGTACCAAAAGGGCATGACTTCCTAAGAGAGATCGAAAGACTCATGCTCAAAAGGCAGGACGGACAGGCGGCGTGCGAAGCGAAAGCCGCTGGTTCGGACTAGCCGGGTTGGGGCGGCTTGCCGCCACAACCATTCGCCCCCCGGTATCTAACAGGGGGGCACAAATACAATAGGAAACAGTCAAAGAAGTTAGGAAAGTCCTTGTAAAATAAGGACTTTTTCTACTTTCATAAGATGTCAACTGGAACGCTTCTAGTTGACACTTTTTCCAGAATGGAGGGATTTTTACTGAATGATACAGACTGGAACACAGAGTTAAAAGAAAAGCGGCTGGCATACGGCGTTTCACAAAACAAGCTGGCGGTGGCGGCTGGCATTACAAGGCAGTACCTTGGCAAGATAGAGTCCGGTAATGCTATTCCCAGTACGGAAATCAAAGAAAACCTGCAAAATGCTCTGGAACGGTACAATCCAGAAACACCGCTTACTATGCTGTTTGATTATGTGCGGATACGCTTTCCCACCACAGACGTTAGGTTTGTAGTTGAAACCATCCTCAAATTGAAACTGGATTTTATGATACATGAGGACTTCGGCTTCTACTCCTATCCAGAGCATTACTACATGGGGGATATATTCGTCTTGGTTTCCCCCGAACAAGAAAAGGGGGTGCTGTTGGAACTGAAAGGAAAAGGCTGCCGCCAGTTTGAAAATTTCCTGCTGGCACAGCATAGGAGCTGGTACGACTTCTTCACGGACGCTCTCTGCGAGGGCGGCGTATTCAAGCGGATAGACCTTGCCATCAACGACATGGTGGGAATATTGGACATTCCAGAGCTGACCGCTAAATGCAGGAATGAGGAATGTATTTCTGTATTCCGAAGTTTCAAGTCCTACCGCTCCGGCGAGCTGGTGCAGAGTCGTGAAGAAAACAAGTCCGGCATGGGGCACACGCTTTATATCGGTTCACTGAAATCAGAAGTCTACTTCTGTGTATATGAAAAAGATTACGAGCAATTCGTAAAATATGATATTCCCGTTGAGGAAACGCCTGTCAAGAACCGCTTTGAAATCCGCTTGAAGAACGAGCGAGCCTATTATGCGGTGCGTGACCTGCTGACCTACTATGACGCTGAACGCACTGCCTTTTCCATCATCAACCGCTATGTGCGGTTTGCAGACAAGGATGAAACGAAGCGGCGGAGCGAATGGCAGACTAATGACCGCTGGGCGTGGTTTCTCGGTGAGGGGCGTGGGCGGCTGAAACTGACGACCGAACCGGAACCGTACAATTTCCAGCGTACCTTAAACTGGCTGGCAAGGCAGGTCGCCCCTACCTTACAGGTAGCGGAAAAGCTGGATAAACAGAACAACACAACAGTGATTAAGGACATGGTGAAACATGCGAAGCTCTCTGACCGTTTGGAAAAGGTCTTGCAGCAGCTATCCGTCACTGTGGAGGAAATGACGGTCAAGGACAAGGAGGAATAGGAAAATGTGGCACATATTGTTTGACCTGCTGCTGGTATCGGCAGGCATGGGAATGGGCGTGGTGCTTATGTGTATCCTGCAAGTCGGGAAAGAAGCGGACACCCACTTAGAAGAAATGGAAAGGAGCAATGAAAAATGAACTTTGGACAGAACCTTTACAACTGGTTTTTGAGTAACGCACAGAGCCTTGTGCTTATGGCAATCGTGGTGATTGGCATTTACTTAGGCTTTAAGCGTGAGTTCAGCAAGCTGATTGGCTTTCTGGTGATTGCTTTAGTTGCTGTCGGTCTGGTGTTCAACGCTGGCGGCGTAAAGGACGTACTCTTAAACCTGTTCAACAAGATTATCGGAGCTTAAAATCAAGGGTTTGCGCCTGCCGCAAACCTACCTCTCCCCCTATGGGAGTTCGGGCATAGGGGGAATGAAAAGGGGGTGACGGAATGGTACAAAAAGACATCTTCACGGAGATACAGGCAAAAATCGGGTGTGACAGACGTACCGAGCTGCCTACCACAAACGTGAAATCTGGCAGGAAATCAAAAAACTGCCGCTTGCTGCCTATCCGCTGAACCAATTAGAAGAATTTTCCCACTTTGTATTTGATGTAGATTATACGGTCTTGGTGGGAATACTATCAGAATTGAAAGGACGTGATTTATCACTATGTATGAAATGAGATTATATATCTTAGACACCACAAAACCTTATAGCGACGACGAGGACGGTTACGCTGGCGCATGGTTTCCCTGCCCTGTAACCTTTGAGGAAATCAAGGAAAAATTAGGCGTGGAAAAAGAGGAAGATTTTGAAATCGAGGACTACGAGCTGCCCTTTTCCCTAAGTCCTGATATGCCCCTTTGGGAAATCAACGCCCTGTGCCGCATGGTGCAGGAAATCGAGGGAACACCCATTGGCAATGAATTAAGCGAGATACAGGCAAAGTGGTTTCACAACATCAGCGACTTTTTCGACCACAAGGACGAGATACGCCACTATGATGTGCTGGACTCTGCTTCTCTGGCAGAATACCTTGTCATGGAGGAACACCGCTTCGGGGAGCTGCCGCCGGAACTTATTAAGCACATAGACTTCATTTCCTACGGTCATGAGCTGGAACAAAGCGATGAATACCTCTTTACGGCCAGCGGCGTGTTCCGCTATCGGTAAGGCGGTGGCTGACTTTGGAGGAAATGCGTGTCTATATTGCCAACCTTGGCAAGTACAACGAGGGGGAGCTTATAGGTGACTGGTTCACGCCGCCTGTGGACTACGACGAGATGGCAGAACGAATCGGCTTGAATGACCGATACGAAGAATACGCCATCCATGACTATGAGCTGCCCTTTGAAATTGACGAATACACGCCCATCGAGGAAGTCAACCGCCTGTGCGAGATGGTGGAGGAACTGGACTATCCGCTGGATGCGGTGATTGACGATCTGCTCTGCCATTTTTGCAGCGTGGAGGAACTCTACGACCACAAGGACGACATCATCCAGTACCCTTGCGACAACGTGGTGGACGTTGCCTACCACTTAATTGACGAGTGCGGCGTTCTGGGCGAGATACCCGACCGATTGCGTAACTACATAGACTATGAAGCCTTTGCCCGTGACATTGACTTGGAGGGGTGCTTCATAGAAACCAGATACGGAGTCTTTGAGTGTCCGTATTGATAAGCTGGCAGACCTACACGCAAGTGTCACTCTGGCAGCTAATTTAATATATGAGAACAGGTGGTAAATCCATCTGCTTTATGCAGCAGTCTGTGAAATGCAGGCTGCTGTTTCCATTTTAGAAGAAAGGAATGGTACAAAACATTGAAGAAAATAAGAAGCTATACCAGCATTTGGAGCGTGGAAAAGGTCATTTACGCTATCAACGACTTTCAGCTCCCGTTCCCCATCACATTTACACAGATGGCGTGGTTCGTGGTATCCCTGTTTGCGGTGATTGTATTTGCAGAGCTGCCGCCCCTAAACATGATTGACGGGGCGTTCCTCAAATACTTTGGTATCCCCGTGGCGGTGACGTGGTTCATGAGCCAGAAAACCTTTGACGGAAAGAAGCCCTACGGTTTCCTAAAATCCAGTATCAGCTACCTGCTTCGCCCGAAAGTGACCTATGCCGGGAAAACAGTGAAGCTGAAAACGGAATCATTAAATGTAGCCATTACGGCAGTTAGGAGTGATGTGTATGTTCCCCATTAAATATATCGAAAACAATCTGGTGTTCAACAATGACGGGGAGTGCTTTGCCTACTATGAGCTGATACCTTACAATTATTCGTTCCTGTCACCGGAGGAAAAGTACATGGTGCATGACAACTTGCGGCAGCTAATCGCACAGAACCGTGACGGGAAGATACACGTCTTGCAGATCAGCACCGAGTCCAGTATCCGGCAGACACAGGAACGCTCCAAAAAGGAGGTCACAGGCCGGCTTCGTGAGGTGGCTTGTGCAAAGATAGACGAACAGACCGAAGCGTTGGTTGAAATGATTGGGGAAAATCAGATTGACTACCGCTTTTTTCTTGGCTTTAAGCTGCTGGTGAACGAGGAAGAAATCAGCTTGAAGCACGCCGGAAAGTCCGCTGCCATGACCTTTGCCGACTTTCTCTACGAGGTCAACCACCAGCTCATGGGCGACTTTGTATCCATGAGCAATGATGAAATCGCCCGTTTCCAAAAGATGGAGAAACTCTTGGAGAGCAAAATCTCCCGCCGCTTTAAAATCCGGCGATTAGAAAAGCACGATTTTGGCTATCTAATCGAGCATATCTACGGGAAAACAGGCGTTGCCTATGAGGACTATGTCTACGACTTCCCGATAAAGAAGCTGAAAAAAGAAACATTGGTGAAGCGGTACGACCTTATCCGTCCGACACGCTGCCAGATCACGGAGAACCAGCGTTACTTAAAGCTGGACAGCGAGGAACAGACGACCTATGCCGCCTACTTTACGATTAACAATATCGTCGGGGAGCTGGACTTTCCATCTTCGGAAATCTTCTACTATCAGCAGCAACAATTCACGTTCCCCGTGTCCACGTCTATGAATGTAGAAATCGTCACCAACAAGAAAGCATTGACGACGGTAAGGAACAAGAAGAAAGAGCTGAAAGACTTGGACAATCACGCTTGGGAGTCCAACAACGAAACCAGCAACAACGTGGTGGACGCTCTGGACTCTGTAAATGAGCTGGAAACCACCTTAGACCAGTCCAAAGAGTCCATGTATAAGCTGTCCTACGTGGTGCGTGTGGCGGCAGACAGCTTGGACGAGCTGAAACGCCGCTGTGATGAAGTCAAGGACTTTTACGACGACCTCAATGTGAAGCTGGTGCGCCCGTTCGGGGATATGCTTGGTCTGCATGGGGAATTTCTTCCAGCCAGCAAGCGTTACATCAATGATTATATCCAGTACGTGACAAGCGATTTTCTGGCAGGTCTTGGATTTGGTGCGACCCAGCAGTTAGGGGAAAGCGACGGTATCTATATCGGCTATAACCTTGACACGGGCAGGAACGTCTATCTGAAACCGAGCCTTGCGGCACAGGGAGTCAAAGGCTCTGTGACAAATGCTCTTGCTGCGGCGTTCCTTGGTTCGCTTGGGGGCGGCAAGTCCTTTTGCAACAACCTCATTGTCTACTATGCGGTGCTGTTCGGCGGCAGTGCGGTCATAGTAGACCCAAAATCCGAGCGTGGGAACTGGAAAGAAACGCTGCCGGAGATTGCACATGAAATCAATATCGTGAACCTTACCAGTGAAGTAAGGAACAAAGGACTCCTTGACCCTTACGTGATTATGAAGAACTTAAAAGACGCTGAAAGCCTTGCAATCGACATTCTGACCTTTTTAACAGGTATCAGTAGCCGTGACGGTGAGAAGTTCCCGGTGCTTAGAAAGGCAATCCGCTCTGTGACACAGGGCAAAAGGCGAGGTCTTTTGTGCGTCATTGACGAGCTTCGGAAAGAGGACACGCCTGTTGCCAGCAACATAGCGGAGCATATCGAGAGCATGGTGGACTATGACTTTTCCCATCTGCTCTTTTCCGACGGTACGGTGGAACAGTCCATCAGCTTAGATAAGCAGCTCAACATTATACAGGTGGCTGATTTGGTGCTGCCAGACCGTGACACAGAGTCCTCCGAATACACAACAATGGAGCTGCTCTCCGTGGCTATGCTTATCGTTATCAGCACCTTTGCCCTCGACTATATCCACTCCGACCGGAGCATTTTCAAGATGGTGGATTTAGATGAAGCGTGGACGTTTTTGCAGGTGGCACAGGGCAAGGCTCTGTCCAACAAGCTGATACGTGCCGGACGTTCCATGAACGCCGCCGTTTATTTCGTGACACAGAACTCCGGCGACGTGGACGACGAGAAGATGAAAAACAATATCGGCTTAAAGTTTGCGTTCCGCTCCACGGACATAGGTGAGATCAAGAACACGCTGGAATTTTTCGGGGTGGACAAAGACGACGAGAACAACCAGAAGCGGCTACGGGATTTGGAGAACGGGCAATGCCTGTTTCAAGACCTCTACGGACGGGTGGGCGTTATCCAGATACATCCTGTCTTTGCCGACCTGTTCCACGCCTTTGACACCAGACCACCAATCCAGACAGAAGAAACGAGGTGAAGCCTATGCGTAAACATAAAATCCTGTGCTATGCAGGTATCACCCTCTTAGTCATTGTGGGTATCCTCGTTTTCCTGTCCATCACGGGTACGGTGGCTCATGCCGCCGGATTGGTGGACGACACGGTGGACGCTGCCAACCAGTATTCTAAGTATCCGCTGGAAAACTACCAGCTTGACTTCTACGTGGACAGCTCATGGGATTGGCTGCCTTGGAACTGGCTGGACGGTATCGGCAAGAGTATCCAGTACGGCTTGTACGCCATCACCAACTTTGTCTGGACAGTGAGTATGTATATCTCCAACGCCACAGGGTACGTGGTGCAGGAAGCCTACAAGCTGGACTTTATCTCCGATACCGCAAACGCAATCGGAACAAACATCCAGACCCTTGCCGGGGTAAATGCAGGCGGCTTTTCTACACAGGGGTTCTACGTGGGTTTCCTGCTTATCCTTGTGCTGCTGGTGGGTATCTATGTGGCGTACACAGGTCTTATCAAGAGGGAAACCACAAAGGCTGTCCATGCAGTCGTCAACTTCCTTGTAGTATTCGTCCTGTCAGCGTCCTTTATCGCCTACGCTCCCAACTACATCACGAAAATCAATGACTTTTCTTCTGACATCAGTAGTGCGGCACTGTCACTGGGTACGAAAATCACCCTCCCAAACTCCGACAGTCAAGGAAAAGACAGTGTGGACTTGATACGGGATAGCCTGTTTTCCATACAGGTGCAGCAGCCGTGGCTGTTATTGCAGTACGGCAACTCCGATATGGAGGACTTGGGTGCTGACCGTGTGGAGAGCCTGCTCTCTGCCAGTCCGGACACCGACACCAGAGAAGATACGGTGATTGCGGAAATCGAGGACAAGGACAACCCGAACATGAGCGTCACAAAGACCATGAGCCGCTTGGGAACAGTAGTCTTTCTGTTCCTGTTCAATATTGGCATTTCCGTCTTTGTATTCCTGCTTACGGGCATGATGATTTTCTCACAAGTGCTGTTCATTATCTACGCCATGTTCCTGCCCGTGAGCTTTATTTTATCTATGATACCCTCTTACGAGGGGATGGCAAAGAAAGCCATCACAAAGCTGTTCAACACCATCATGATGAGGGCAGGCATTACCCTCATTATCACCGCCGCCTTTAGCGTGAGTACCATGTTTTATTCTATCTCGGCAGGCTATCCATTCTTTATGATTGCCTTTTTGCAGATCGTCACCTTTGCAGGTATTTACTTCAAGCTGGGCGATTTGATGGGAATGTTCAGCCTGCAATCCGGCGACGCACAGCAGGTCGGCAGACGTATCCTCCGGCGACCTTATATGCTCCTAAACCGTGGGGCAAGGCGCATGGAGCGTCGTGTCGGCAGGACATTAGCCGCTGGCATGGCTGGCGGTGCGGTAGGTGCTGCGGTAGTTTCTGGCAGCCGTAAACCTGATACAAGGAAATCTGCGGACAGACAGAACCACGCCACAGGCAGCCGCCCCAACCACGATACCGCCACCTTTGGCAAGCGTGCTGGCTCTAAGGTGGGTGCGGTGCTGGATGCAAGGCAGAGAGTCAAGGACAAGGCACAGTCCGTCAAAGAACAGGTCAAGGATATGCCGATACAGGCTGGCTACGCCGTCCATTCAGTGAAAGAACGGGCAAAGGAAAACGTGTCCGACTTCAAACGTGGCATGGTGGAGGAAAAAAACACCCGGCAGCAAGGACGGGCGGCAAAACAGGACAGCCACAGGCAGACCATAGCGGAAAAGCGCATGGCAATGGAAAAGGCAAAGCCCACAGGAACAACGGTAAAAGGTGCTGCCCCTGTCCATGAGCGACCAGCCACAACGCCTGTATCTGGCGTAACAATACCACAGGCGACCGCTGCGAAAGGTGCTGCTCCTAAGACAGAGCCAACCAGCAGGGAACGTCCGGCGGCAGTATCCAGAGAAAGCTATGAAAAGCCGCCGACTACGAAAGGCAGAGAGCTAGCGGCAAAGTCACAGGCGGTAAAAGAGCCTGCTCCTGCCGGAACTAAGACTATTCGTCAGACCTCGGCACAGAAAACAAGCCAGAACATCCAGCGTAACACTGTGAAGAAATCTACTACCCACAACACGAAGAAAGGACGGAAAAAATGAAGCTGCGGCATTTAGCACTGCTTGGTGGGATTTTCACGGTGATTATCAGCCTGCTGTTGTTTCTGTTTATCGTCACATCCGACGACGAGGAAAGCGGCGGCAGCTCCGGCTTTGACTATTCGGGCATGAACCTGTCAGCGGAGGTCTTGAAACACCAGCCGACCGTTGAAAAGTATGCGAAGCAATACGGCATTTCGGACTATGTAAATTACCTGCTTGCTATTATGCAGGTAGAGTCCGGCGGCACAGCGGTGGACGTTATGCAGTCCAGCGAGTCTTTAGGTCTGCCGCCCAACTCTTTAGGAACAGAGCAGTCCATTGAACAGGGATGTAAATATTTTGCTTCTCTGCTTGCTTCAGCAAAAGCGAAAGGCTGTGATATAAACACCGTCGTCCAAAGCTACAACTATGGCGGCGGTTTTGTTGATTATGTGGCAAGCCACGGAAAAAAGTACACCTTTGAACTTGCGGTCAGCTTTGCAAGGGAAAAGTCCGGCGGTGTCAAGGTGACTTATAAAAATGAAATTTCCATCAAGGAAAACGGCGGCTGGCGGTACAAGTACGGAAATATGTTCTATGTCCGTCTGGTGGCGCAATATCTGGCAGTACCTAATTTCAGCAACGCCACGGTACAGGCAATCTTCAATGAAGCGCTCAAATATCAAGGCTGGACGTATGTGTTTGGGGGCGATAACCCGAATAGCAGCTTTGATTGCAGCGGTCTGGTGCATTGGTGCTATGGAAAGGCTGGTATCAGCCTGCCGAGGGTGGCGCAAGACCAGTACGACGCAACACAGCATATCCCGTTATCACAGGCAAAAGCTGGCGACCTTGTATTTTTTCATTCCACATATCCTGCCGGAACCTATGTGACTCATGTGGGTATTTATGCAGGAAATAACCGTATGTATCACGCTGGAAATCCCATTGGATACACATTTATTCTTGGCTCTGATTTAGAAAAATATCTGATTGGAGCAGGAAGAATCAAACAATAGAAAGGAATTGATAGGATGTTTAAAAAGAAAGAAAAAGAAGCAAAACCCAACAAGACGAAAAAAGTGCGTGTTCTAAAAGCAGGTACGCACAAGAAATCTGTGATTGCCCTGTGGCTGGTGCTGATTGCCAGCGTCAGCTTCGGGGTGTATAAGAATTTCACCGCCATTGATATGCACACCGTCCATGAGAAAGAAGTCATAGAGCAGCGTATCGTGGATACCAACAGAATAGAAAATTTCGTCAAAGACTTTGCAAAAGCCTACTATTCATGGGGGAATAACAAAGAAGCCATTGAAGCAAGAACAAAAGCCATCAGTCAGTATCTCACAAAGAGCTTACAGGACTTGAACGTGGACACGGTGAGAAGTGACATTCCCACCAGTTCTGCCGTGAACGAGGTGAAAATCTGGAATTTGGAACAGGCTGGCACAGATGAGTATACCGTCCTCTATTCGGTCGATCAGAACATCACAGAGGGCGACCAGACCAGCCGTAATGCTGCCGCTTACACGGTGGTGGTTCATGTGGATGGTGACGGGAACATGGTAATCACAAAGAACCCGACCATCAGTAAGATACCAGTAAAATCCGGCTATGAGCCAAAGGCAACGGAAAGTGACGGAACGGTGGATGCTGCCACCACAGAGGAAGTGACCGAGTTCTTGGAAACATTCTTCAAGTTGTATCCGGCGGCTACGGACAAGGAGCTTTCCTACTATGTGGCTGGCAATGCGCTGAAACCTGTAAACACTGATTATCTGTACTCCGAGCTAATCAATCCACTGTTTACAATGGATGGGGATAAGGTCAGGGTGTCGGTATCGGTGAAGTATCTCGACCAACGGACAAAAGCGGCACAGGTTTCACAGTTTGACTTGGTGCTGGCTGAAATAGATGGGAACTGGAAGATTGTAGATTGACAGGATTAAAGGCTTGCATTTCATGCTTTGTATGATTTGCAAGCTGATTAATATAGTTGTTACATTTCGTTTAAGGGATTATAATAGTAAAACAGCTAAAATTTAATTTATTCATTTACTGATAAAAGTTTATGAATAAACTTGATAAAAAATTGCTTTTTGGATGATAAGATATACTTCTAAGGAGGAACTAGGTATGGCACAAAGCATTTTGATTGTAGACGACGAAAAAGATATTGTATCAATGCTATATCAATATTTTTATAAGATTGGTTATGTAGTGTACACAGCAATTAACGGAAAAGAAGCACTGGATGCAATCACGAAACATCCAGATATTATTTTATTAGATATAAATATGCCGGATATGAATGGTTTTACAATTTGTGAAAAAATCAGAGATTTTGTCTCCTGTCCTATTATTTTTTTAACAGCTCGGATTGAGGACTGTGACAAAATCAAAGGATTTGCTGTCGGTGGTGACGACTATGTTGTAAAGCCTTTTTCCATTGATGAATTAGAAGCTAGAGTTGCTGCACATTTACGGAGAGAAAAAAGACATAGCTCGTCCGCAATCGTCCAGTTTGATAATAATATAGTAATTGATTATTCATCACGAGTGGTTTTTTATAGAAATGCTGAAATAAACTTTACGAAAAAAGAGTTTGATATTATTGAATTTCTTTCACAAAACAAGGGGATTATTTTTGATCGTGAGACGATTTATGAAAAAGTATGGGGGTTAGATGGGTTTGGCGACAATTCTGTTATTACAGAACATATACGCCGAATAAGAACAAAATTCCTTTCTATGGGCGACAATCCTTATATAGAAACTGTCTGGGGGTGCGGATATAAATGGAAAAAGTAGGGCAAAAAAATTCAAGGCATTATATTGATAACATGAGTATCAAAATTTCATTTATTTTTTACGCTCTTATTTCTTTAGTGATTGGTATTGCTATAAGTGTTACATCTATTACTCTTGTAGATAATTACAGAATGAGCCTTAACTATAAATATGAGGACATAACAGCAAGATATGATATACCTGAAAATGGTTCATTTACAGCAAAGTATAACAAAGACCAAACAGAATACACAATATATAATGCAAGTGAAAAAGAAGTATGTAATTTTGTTGTAGACTATCAAAAGGAACGTCCAGTACAAGAATATATTTATCCTAATCATGTTTCTTACATTGAAGTTTCACCAAACTTTACTAAACATGACAGAATTATGGATTCTGCTCTGGGTGTGGTTAATATTGTCACAATTCCTATTGTGCTTTCAATTAGTATGATTCTTTGTGTGACTATTTTTGTAAACCGAAAATTAGCAAAACCGATAAAGCTACTAACAAATGCATACAGAAAAGTCGAAAACAACGAACTGGATTTTACGTTGCCTTACCCTTATAAAGACGAGATGGGGAGGCTGTGTCTTGCATTTGAGAAGATG
>QWCY01005120.1_pt1 | contig 12674 bp, 13 predicted proteins | sample 1972631 | NCBI WGS metagenome assembly QWCY01 (sample SAMN09866696, study PRJNA288562) | Human gut metagenome isolate pre1_stool, whole genome shotgun sequencing... | isolation source: gut | host: Homo sapiens | place: USA: California
ATAATACACGATTTACAATTTATAAATAGGTTAGAAACTCCGTATTGTTTTCATTATTCCATCCGCCGCACGGACAGGCATCCGGTCAATGCCAAGAGCAGATTTTATCTTCTCATTACTTACCACGTAATTCTCAGTCAGCTTTCTCAGCCGTTCTGTATTCAAAGGCAGATGAAGCAGCGTACCCAGTCCTGCGCAACCTTCCATCATTTTCCTGTTCATTTTCCATATGTGAGGCTCCTTACCCATAGCTTCACACATTAGGGCTATCAGTTCATTCGTAGACAAGGCTTCATCATCACCCATGTGATAAATACCGCTCGCTACGTCTTTTGTCAACAAACCTTCCACTACATAGCAAAGATTATCTATAGAAGTAAAAGAACGCTTGTTCTCAAAATCACCTAAAGGCCAGGGGATACCTTTCTTTACTACATTATAAAGCAAGTTCAAATTACCCTTATTACCAGGACCGTGAATCATACAAGGACGAAGTATATACACCTGTTTATCGCGCTGCATAGCAACTTTCAATTCCCCATGCTCACTTCTCAACTTACTAAGAATATATTCTTCAGCTGCAATCTTACTTTCTCCATAAGGACCAACCGGAGTAGGTATCACATCTTCTGTCAGCATATCCCCCACTACACTGTCTGCGGCAGCTTTCACAGAACTGAAAAAGATAAATTTCTTCGCAGAAGATTCTAAAAAGAAATCAAATATCTTCTGCGTCAGCCCTGTATTGATATCAAAATAGACCTGAGAAGCAGACTGGTTCTTTGTATCATGCGCTTTGCCTGCCAAATGAATGATAGCATCAAACTTGGGTAATTGTTGCATGGGAAAAGAAGTTGTTTCAATATCTTTCCAAGCAAAAGTTTTTACTACTCCCTCCTTTTTAGGGACGACAATATCAAGACCATAAAGGGAATGATGTCTTTTTAAGGCAACAACAAGATTGGAACCCACAAAACCGTGAACTCCGGTGATAAGTATATTCATGGAGATAAAATAATCTTCAGATATTAACGCAACTTAAAATACTTTCATCTGTAGTTTAGAGTTTCCCAATACATGTGTATTCAACCCCTATTTCCTGCAACTCATTCTTATCATAAATATTACGACCATCAATAACTAATGGTTGCTTCATTGTTTTTTTCAACACTCCCCAACTTGGCATCCTGAACTCTTTCCATTCGGTCACCACCAGCAAAGCATCAGCGTCCAATACGGCATCATACATATCCGTAGCATAAACAACCTTATCGCCTACTCTACGTTTACACTCCTTCATAGCAATTGGGTCATACACTTTCACTGTCACACCGGATTCCAACAATTTATCTATCAGTACCAAAGCCGGAGCTTCACGCATATCGTCCGTTTCCGGCTTGAACGCCAATCCCCACATAGCCACCTGCTTGCCTTTTATATCACCATTGAAATGCTTCAACAACTTTTCGAAAAGAATACTCTTTTGTTTTTCATTTACCTCTTCCACTGCTTCAAGCACCCGCATCGGATAACCATTCTTTTCCGCTGTTTTTATTAACGCTTTTACATCTTTCGGAAAACAGGATCCACCGTAACCACAACCTGGATAAAGGAACTTGCTTCCAATACGACTATCTGCACCAATGCCCTTGCGTACCATATTTACATCTGCACCTACCAGTTCACACAAGTTCGCAATATCATTCATGAAGCTGATACGAGTAGCCAACATCGAATTGGCTGCATACTTTATCATTTCAGCACTCGGAATATCTGTAAATATCAAACGATAATTATTCATCATGAAAGGTTTATAAAGACGCTCCATAATGTCCTTTGCTTTTTCAGATTCAACACCGACCACTACACGATCCGGTTTCATAAAATCATCCACCGCATCCCCCTCTTTCAGGAATTCGGGATTGGATGCCACATCAAACTCAATCTCCTCATGTCGCTTATCAAGTTCTTCCTGAATAGCAGCTTTTACTTTCTGTGCAGTGCCTACAGGAACTGTACTCTTAGTAACTACCAGTACATACTTTTTCATGTTACGCCCAATGGTACGGGCTACTTCAAGCACATACCTCAAGTCTGCACTTCCATCTTCATCGGGAGGCGTCCCTACAGCGCTAAACACCACCTCCACATCATCCAGACAATCTGATAAACAGGTCGTAAAGTTCAATCGCCCTGCACTATAGTTGCGATGTACCATATCCTCCAATCCCGGTTCATAAATGGGGATAATTCCTTTCTTCAAATTCTCAATTTTACTTTCTTGTACATCTACACAAGTAACATCTATCCCCATTTCCGAGAAACAAGTTCCAGTTACCAAACCGACATAACCAGTTCCGACAATTGCTATTTTCATAAATACATAAGTAATTAAACCGAAAAATGAACACTTCCCGGCAAGAACATAATAATGGCTAAAAGTAGCCCGTAAAAAGTCTCAATTAAATTTTATCTTCAACAGAAATCGGATAAAGCGTCCGAAACATTCGCAGAGTGCCCTTATTGGGGTTGGGATATTCACATGAAGAGAAGCCACATTTTTCATAAAAGCCGACAGCATTATTTCCCACCGCATTCAAGGCTTCCACTGTAAGGAATTGACAGCCTGCCAAATCCTGCATCTGCGCTTTTTGCGCAATAGCTTCAACAATAATTCTGCCCAATCCTTTGAAATGACATTCTTCAGAAACAGCCAAATAAGCTATTTCCAAGGCAGGATAATGAGATTTGTTTAGGAATATCTCTCTATAATTATCTGTAAGTTTAGGAATATCTGTACAAGAAACACCCGACATCATTTCATCTTTATCATCAACATCCAAATCCAAAGAGTCAAAGCTCAAAGCAAACACCGCCATCGCCATTGACTCTTCAGCGTTTTCCCTCACCAAATATGCATTGCAATAATGATTAGTGATACTAAGATTCAAGCCATCTTGAATGAAACAATCCATAGGTGCAACCCCACACTTAAAATCGTGTAAACAGGAAGTGTCATCTAAGCTTTCAAATAGATATTCCATCTGAAAAGGATTATTTCCAAACGATGGAAACTTTATTTATAACCTGACGTCCCTTGCGAATCTCCTCGCAGTCACGTTTAGTCAATTGTCCGGTTTGAATACGACGAACCCTGTTCTTTATTTCATCGGCAAATTCACCGGCAATAAGCGTTCTTTTTGAATTCATTCCCAACATAACATTCCTTTCTTTATTTATTGTAGTGCCACAAAGATACTGAATTTATTTGTATCCGGGCTAAATAATCCATTCTTTTATCAAAGTTTATAAAAGTCCCGATACCAATCCATAGTCTCTTTCACTCCTTCTCTAATAGATTTATTAGGTTTAAATCCCAATTCATTTTGCAATGCTGTAGTATCCGCATTTGTCTGATAAACATCACCAGGTTGCATCGGAAGAAATACCTTCTCTGCCGGATGCCCAATCGCTTCTTCTATGGCCTGTATAAAATCCATCAACTTCACAGGATGCGAATTACCAATATTATAAATCTTGTAAGGTGCAGTGGAGGTACTGGGATCCGGTGTTTCCGCTTGCCAGTCAAAATCAGGAGATGGAGTATGATCTATCACTCGCAAAACACCCTCTACAATATCGTCAATATAGGTAAAGTCACGAAGCATATCACCGTTATTGAATACCTTTATAGGACGATGGTGTAACATGGCATCTGCAAACAAGAAAGGAGACATGTCAGGGCGTCCCCAAGGACCATACACCGTAAAAAAACGGAGTCCTGTTGAAGGAATGCCATAGAGATGACTGTATGTGTGAGCCATCAACTCATTGGATTTCTTCGTAGCAGCATATAAACTCACCGGATGAGCTATACTATCCCTTTCTGAAAAGGGAACTTTACCATTCAAACCATATACACTACTGGAACTGGCATATATCAAATGTTTTACTTTGTAATGACGACATCCTTCTAAAATATTTAGAAATCCATCCACATTACTTTCTACGTAAGCATAAGGATTTTCAATAGAATATCTTACTCCCGCCTGAGCTGCAAGATTCACTACCTTATCAAAATGCTCATTGGCAAACAGCATCCGCATAGCTTGTTTGTCCTCAAGATTCATACGAACAAAACGGAAAGAAGAATATTCTGAACTTCCTACAAACTTATACCAGTCTATATCATCCTTAGAGATACCCAGTGTACCCAAACGACCATATTTCAGGTTCACGTCATAGTAGTCATTCAAATTATCCAGCCCAAGAACCTCATCACCACGCCCCAGTAGACGCCTACACACATAAGAGCCTATAAAACCGGCTGCACCGGTAACTAAAATTTTCATGCTTTACTCAACTGACTATATATTTCAAGATGTCTATGTATTACATTCTCTATTGAAAAATCTTTTTCAGCCAAAATACGCGAGTTGCGCCCCATATTTTGTCTCAAATTCTCATCTTCAAAAAGAAGGTTCAATTTCTCCGCTAAAGTATCACTGTCTTTTACAGGAATTAGATAACCATTATAGCCATCCACCACTGTTTCTTTACATCCAATGGAATTCGTAGTCACTATAGGACGACCAACAGCAGCAGCTTCAATTAATGACTTTGGAAGACCCTCTTTATAATAGGAAGGGAATGCTACTATGTGGCAAGATTTCAATAACTTCAACACATCCGTACGATATCCCAGCCACTGAATATATCCACCATCACATACAGCTTTAAGTTCCTCCTCCTTTATCGCTTTTGGGTTATCATCCAATCCACCACAAAGCAGAAACTCTACTTTATCTCTATATTTTTCTTTGATTTTCAACGCAGCATCTACCAGTACAAATACCCCTTTTTCTACAATCATACGGGCAGTAAGCAAAACTTTGATTTTTCCACTTTCCTGTTCAGGAGTATAACAATATTGGTTCAAATCTACTCCTGACCCTTTTATCATAAAAGCCTGTTCTTCTTTTATAATCCTGTTTTTTAAGAATAAACCTTTATCTTCTTCATTCTGAAAAATTACTGCAAGATTTTTACGATGGTGAGAAAAGCGAAGTACCCTAGGGAGAAGTTTTGAAACTAATGATGTATTTTCCTCTGAGAAAAAGATTCCCAATCCACTAACAGCATTAACTACTCCATGCACTTTTGCCAGTTTTGCAGCTAAAGTCCCCCAAAGTATAGTCTTTAAGCCTACATGATGAACAATATCCGGTTTTTCACGTCGATAGAGACGATACAGAAACCAACATGTGTACAACTCCTCTATAATGTTTTGCCCGGAACGGTTCATAGGCAAATCAATCACCTTCAAGCCCAAAGCTTCGATAGTCGATTTTTTACCGGTATCTTTCGTCACAACGGTAACTTCATAACCTTTTTTTTGAGCACTTAAAGCAATGTCTTTACGATGAGAGAGAAAAAACCAATCGACATTGACAACAATAAAAAGTTTAATCATTATTTAGAAAGATAAAAAGAAGAAATATCAAACTGATTTCCTAAGATGAAATCAAAATTATCCGGTACAAACTTACAATAGCCACTTGATGGATAAAAAGTTAACTCACCAAAATATATTCTACCGCAGATATTGTATAAATCCACTCGCACAAATGGAAAATCTTCAGACATTTTTTCGACAACAGTCAACATTTCCTTCCAATTATCTGGTCGTTTATCTATAATGTCTACTAAAGGATAATCATTAAATTGCACATCTAATTTATTCCAATCAGAATCATATATATTTCTTTTATGCTTAATAAACCTATCAGAGTCAACACAAATTATATAAGGTTTTCCTGAAAAACAAAAAAATTTATAATCTTGAATACCCGCCTTAGGTTGTGTAGGATTTTCTAAATATTTTTCTACTATAACTCTCGATTTTCTTATGCCCGTATAAGCCCATTCTCTACCAGCATTAATCGATTTTTTATCCAACCATGAATTAACATTCTCTATAGTTCTAGAAATATCTAAATTTGTTTTATCCTCACATACTAGAATATTTTGCCCACCACTTCCATCCGTCGTTTTTATTACAAACTTATTTGGTAATTCCGAAAAATTTATTTCATTCGCATCATCATATACACCATATAATTCATTTAATATCTCACCTAGCCCCTTCTTTTTTACAAACTTCCTCACCTCATATTTGTCTACACACTCAAAAAGCTCTGGATTACGATAATGCATCTTATACAACTGTATTTTTTCTGTATACCGTTTAGGATTATGCAAATTTAAACGATATCCCAATTGAATACGATATTGCAATTTTAGCATTATCGAATCTGGTATGAATGAAAATAGTTTCAGTATTTTAAAACGCAACGTCTGAGACCTAAATATTTTTTTATAATTCATGAATATTATCTTAGTAATTAGCTTTTTTTATCTTGATAAGCCCCCTTCATATTTTTCATGCCATCAATAAACCCTTGCACACTATAAATAAAAAAGGCCTTACGTTTTCTCTGTGAAACTATCATAATTACAGTTCTTATTATTGTTCCCAATAAAAATTGCAGCCTTAACCCAAAGGAATAATACTTTCTTTTAAAAAATATAATGCTTCCACGACATGTATAATATCTTCTTAAAGGAGAATGGTATGCCATATCTATCCACAAAAATTTTATTCGTTTATCACCTACCGTATGATTTATTTTAGTAGAAGGAATAACAAATAAATGATATCCTTTTGCACTCGCCCGTGCACACCAATCTCTATCTATGAAGTCAATAAACAACCCCTCATCCATTAGTCCAATATCCAAAAGAACATCTTTTTGTATTAAAGATCCAGAAGCGCTCAAAAAAGAAGCCTCTACAGGAAAGTCACCAGCAGGCATTATCTTAAACCTTTTCGAATTTATATATTTTTCCACTGAAAATATTTTATTATCAGTAATATTAGATAAGGCTGGGCTCACAAGACCAACTTTATGTTCCAGCAATAACTTCTCTTCGGAATCCTGCAATTTTTCAACAGTATTACCCTCTAATACAGAATCCTGATCTAAAAGAAGAATATGATTTGCTCCGAGCTCAAAAGCTTTCTCAATCCCTTGATTTTGGGCAGCCCCTAATCCTACATTGTTACTATTGAATTCATAATATATTCTTGAACAAGATAATAGGAACTGCTTAATCCGTTCTATATTTTCAGAACCATTATCAATATATACAATTCCACTTACTTGATTACATAATGAATGATACTGTTTTTCTAACAAATCCATTTCTGGATTATAAGTTACAATAATCGCATACGTTATGTATTCATTCATGACATTACTTTTATTTAAATTTAAACTCAGACCAAATACCTTTCACTCCAGAAACAAAATAAATTAAATTACCTGAACATAAAGAATATATTAACCTTAATGGTATCATAACCATTTTACGTATTTTATATCCAAGAGGAACATACGGCAAAAACAACAATATAATAGAATTTCTACAAATATAATACTCTCTAAATGGCGAATGCGCCAATATACGATTCTTAGCCTCTATACCTATTGAATGGGACATATGCGTTTTGTTTGTCATTACTACATCATATCCCAACGATTTAGCCCTCAAACACCATTCTAAATCTAAGGAATCTATAAACAACTCCTCTTTCATTAAACCTACATCATTTAAGGCCTGAACGGAAAGCAGACTTCCAGAAGCTATACAATATGATACAGACTGGTATTCCTCATTAACAGGAATTCTTTTTATCCTAACGCCAGCGAATATTATTCCCTCTGACAATTTACATTTGCTACTTCGATCATAATAAACAGGAGCTACAACAGCTATCTTCCGAGCATTACAATATTTTTCATATACGCCTAATAAAGAAGTCACAAAGTTTATACTAGTTACCGTATCTTGATCAAGCAACAATATATGAGTAGCTCCTTTTTCTTTAGCTAATAATATACCTTGATTTTGTGCCTTACCTAACCCTAAATTCTCATCATTACAGATAAAATATGCTATCGATTGAAATTCAGTTAACAATACGTTTATTTCAGCAGAGGCATTATCCACATATACAATACCTTGTACTTGTCCCAGTATAGAATGACATTGCTGTCTCAAAATATCAACATCAGGATTATAAGTAACAATAACTGCAAAGATTCTGTTATTCATTCAATTCTGTATAATATTGAACACACCCTTTTTGTAGACAACATCCATGAAACACAGCTTTTGTAATAGCTTTCATTTTTTTCTTTTTATCCTTTTCATAAACCAATATTATTACACTTCTACGCAGTATTTGAAACAACAATGTTCTTAACAAATATCTATACGATAAGAAGTTTGAGTATTCCCGCCAAACCCACATTCTATTACGTATCTGATAAAAGGTTCGCATAGGTGAATAATTTGCGGTATATCTACCCCAAAAAGAATATTTTTCAGGAACACCAAACACTTGTAGTAAATAGCATTCGTCCATTACCTTTATTCTATATTTTTCTTTTTTACAGCGTATACAATATTCATTATCAACTTCATCTATAAAAAAATCTTCCCGAAATAGTCCTAATCGTTTAAAAATTGATAATCTGTATATACTTCCTGAGGTTATTACAAATTTCTCACTATTACATCTTAAAATTCTATCACAGCTTTTAATGATAGGAGCAAATATAGCAACGTCACTTTCGTGGCATTCTACAACCCGTTGTTTATATGCACTAAAATCATTCCAATAGCTATCCTGATCCATAGTCAGTACATACTCGTAACCATTCCGTATCGCCCACTCAAACGATCTATTTAATGCATAAGCAATACCCTCATTATAACCAGTTCCCAAATAAACAATCTTATTAGAATATTCATCTAAACACAAGACATACCTATCCCTATCTTTTACTGGAGTATTATCCCACAAAATAAGCATATCCACATCTTCAATATAGCGTTGGATATTCCTAACAGTCACTAGAACATCTGGATAATAAATTGTCACAATTGCGGCTAATTTCATATTCTCTATTTTCGTAAAAATGATTTAGAAACAGTAGACTTAGATACAAAATGCAATAATAGAAACAATAACTGAATTTCATAGAAATAAGGCATTAAAACATACTGACTTCCAAACATTCCCAAGAATAAGCATCCACCCACAAATGCATATAACAACAGCAACATAACACCTCTATTTGACAAAAAATACAGACTATATGCATAAACTCCCAAGAAAAAGAAATATAAAGTCCCTACCATATAACCACAATTTACATAAACTTCACCTATTAAAGTATATACATTCGAAGAAAATGTAAACTCAGAATTAGGTAATGTCACTGTTACAAATTCTGAATTTATAGCGAAAACATAGTTAGCATTTCCAAAAAGTTTCTCCCATAAATTAATATAAAAAGTATATATAAAATCAGGATTTACCTCCCAAGGAACATAGTGTTGCTCCATATATGAACTTAATCCTAAAATACCTGCAGAAAAATAAAATACAAAATACGATACAATATAGTTAGTGGTACTTTCATCATTACTAAAGAACAAAGTTGGCAACATAAATAAAGCAAATACTGCAGTACAAAGCACTAATAAGTTTTTCAAAGACACCTTTACTAATTTTCTTGACACCAAATAGATACATGCACCAATAAGCGGTAAAATTATATTACCTCGTATACCTGACAGCATTTTCAAAATAAATATTATACATACAAAGAAAAAAGCAAGAATTCTATTTACAGAAATTTTTTCCCAAAAAGAAATGATGTAAAACATCAAATATGCCATAATCAAGCCACCAATATGGGCCTCAAATCCACGTTGAGCAAATTCTTGATCTTCCAGCATTATCAAAGAACGATTCGATAATAAAGAATGTAGATTTAATAACATTATTGCCACAAAAAAAGCACAAGTTAGGTGAAAGAAAAGACGTGTTTTACTTTTCAACTGAAAGGCAGTGTTACTTCCCTTTTTCATTATTTTTTCACCTATAGGAGTTATAAACATACCACCTAGCCAAAAAGATCCTAAACCATAAATAAACAAGTTTAACGCTTTAGAATTTATCGTTATAAATCCCATCATTGGACTTAAAATACACGACAAAAGTATCAAAGATATCAGAGGACCACCAAGTAAAACAACAGGCGAATAAAAGTTCCATTTTTTCACCTTCTGTTCATATAGAACAAAAAAAGAAAAAAGAAAAAGGAGTATAAATAAGGAAAAAAGCATAATTATCTAGCCCACAAGCCCTCATCTGTTTTATTTACTATTTTATTAAATTGAATTGTATTCAATAATGCTCCTGACAAATTCACCAGAATCATAACACTAACCATACCAACCCCTTTCCAATATTCTACCAATAAAATAGCCAACGGATAAAACAATATAGCAACAACAAAAGTATTAAGAACCTGTATTCTCAATTTTCCAATTCCATTAAGAAAATGAGAGTAGCTGAGACTCCACACTAATACATATATATATATTCCCATGCACAAACTTAATTTCCATGGAATTTCTATAGCACCCCCAACCCATATACGATAGACAAAATCAGAAAAAATAATCATGAGCACTATAATAACAGCTGTACACAACAAAAGGGTTCTCATTTTTCGCATACTCTTTTTTATCCATTCAATATCTCCTTTCACATAAGCATCTGTAACGGCTGACCACATTGGTGATATCAAAATAGTATAACCTAAAGGAATTACACTAAAATAACGATATGCAATATTATATGGAGTAACACTCTCTGGTCCCAACATGTGAGACATTACAAGGTTTGAAGAAGCAAAAAGAATGATTCCTGCTATTTGTAAAAAAAAGAATTGTAGTCCAATTCCCATCAAATCTTTCAAATATGAAAAACGGACTAAGCTAAATGATGGAGCCAAAATGCGATAACGGACATAAAATGTAATAGGATAAGCTAACATATATACCAATACAGGAGAAATCGAATATACTACTGCAACATATAGTAAACTTCCATCCGTAACCTTAGTCAATATCCAAATAAACAGCAATGAGAACACATGTCCTAATACATTTAAAAAATTTGTGATGGCAGGCATTTGTAAAGCTAGATACACATTTCCTACAAATTTAAACACAAAATTCAAACAAAAACAAGCAAAAGAATAGATTACAACTTTCTCCAAACCAGGTATCGAATCCTCATTAACATTTAAGACCGAATACCAATCAATGGATATACAACAAAAATAAGTAATAGCAAATAAAAACAACATTATAATAATCAAAGAATAAAATGTTGTGCTAACATAAATTCTTCCTAATGTATAATCACCTTTTGCTACAGCAATAGCTAATTTATTTCTAAGTCCATTTCCCAAACCAATATCAAAAGAATTTATCCAAAGCAAAATAGAGTTTAAAGTTAACCAAATACCATATTCATAAGCATCTAAATAACCTAAAGTTAAAGGAACCAATACTAGATACACCAATATATCTACTCCTTTAAAAACAATAGATGCAACTACATTTTTTTTTATTTTTGAGGTTCTTTTATCATCTGAAGAAAACCACTTACATATCTTCCCATTATTCATTGCTATATAAATCTACAGAATAATCAAATAGCCATTCTGCATCTTTCAACCTCGGATGCTTTTCATCTTTCTCACTTAATATTATTCTATTTGTTGATACCCTCCAATCAATACCTAAATCAGGATCATTCCAGGCAATTGCCCCTTCACTTTGAGGAGCATAAAAGTTATCACATTTATACTGAAAAACAACTTCTTCACTCAAAACACTAAAACCATGAGCGAAGCCACGAGGTATAAAAAACTGATATTTATTTTCCTCTGTTAGCTCTACAGCAACATAACGTCCGAAAGTGGGAGAACCCTTACGAATGTCTACAGCAACATCAAGCACAGCACCTTTTACAACACGTACTAATTTACTTTGAGCAAAAGGAGGTTTCTGAAAATGCAAGCCACGAATTACACCATAAGAAGATTTACTTTCATTATCCTGCACAAATGTGGTACAACATACTTTCTCTTTAAATTCTTTTTGGTTGAATGACTCATAGAAATAGCCACGAGCATCTTTAAATAAACGGGGTTCAATAATTGTAACTCCAGCTATTGACGTCTTTATAATTTCCATTTTTACTACAATTTATATTCAATTTCTTCCCACGGATACTGATTCTCCTCAAATCCCTTCAACTCCTCTGCAATCTCTGCCTGCTCCGGGCTCAACCCTGCCTTATCCCAAGTATTGATAATTTCATGAGCCTCCTTTGCTAAACTCTCATCATAGAACTCACCATAACAATAAGTTAACAAACGTACCTTCAGCAATGACGCAGACAGCTTCGGAAGCACCTCCCAGCTACGATCCAGAACATTCTGAATATATTCCTGCTTGCAGCCATTATCATAAATCGTTGCAGCGAAAGCCACTAACAAACCAAGGCAAAGTTCAGCCTCCTCTTCGGCCGTAGCTCCATGAATGTTGTAAAGTTCGATAGCCCGTTCGTAAACATCACAGTTCAAACGTGTAAATTGGTCCGCATAAATGGGACTTCCATCAAGCCCGTAGGTTAGAAGATCATGGGCTAAGGAAAATAATGATGAAGAATTAGAATT
>QWCY01005773.1_pt1 | contig 12658 bp, 7 predicted proteins | sample 1972631 | NCBI WGS metagenome assembly QWCY01 (sample SAMN09866696, study PRJNA288562) | Human gut metagenome isolate pre1_stool, whole genome shotgun sequencing... | isolation source: gut | host: Homo sapiens | place: USA: California
TTTCGCTATCTTATATCTGTCATTTTTCAAACCCATAAAACGTGTTAAAAACTCTGCCATAATCATACATTCCACCGCACTTGCGGCAATCTCTGCAACAATCATACTTGCGCCCCCTTGACTTTATTTTTTCCTTGACCATTGCTGCAGCTTAAGTTTTACCTCGTCAGCTCGACTTCTGCTTAACGGAAGGTCCAAACCCGTATCCGTAAATACTCTGCCTTGTTTAATTGAAGCTATATGTATATGATTCACTAAAAATGATTTATGCGTTCTTAAAAAGCCGAATTTGCCCAATTCATTCTCAAGCCCATCCATTGATTTGAACACCGTCAACTTATCTTTTGCCATGTATACTGTTATAGAATGATTTATCACCTCGGCATATACAATGTTGCAAACCTGTACGCAAATCTCACCGTTCTTTGTGTTAAATATTACAGTGGCATTGGATCGCACAATAGAATCCTGCAATGCCACAGCTGCTTCTGAAAACTCTTCCTCAAAATGTGTTTTCCTTATAAATCTAAACGGTACATATTTAAGTGAGCTGTAAACAAGATTGTCCTTATTCGTCACAAATATAATCTTAATACACTCATTATGTTCTCTAATCCTCTTTGCCAACTCCATTCCGTCCAGCCCGGGCATATCTATATCTAAAAAGAGGGCGTCAAAAAGCTGTTTACGGCAATCCGCAAGCAGGCTTTCGCCGTCCCCGTACTTCTTTATTTCGCACTTCTCAGGATAATATTCCCGAAGCTTATCCGATATATGATTCAACACCTCAGGCTCATCGTCGCACACCGCAAATTTCACCAATGCTGTCAGCTCCCTTTTCAGTCGACTTTCCCATGCATTTCCTCGAACATGGCTTTAACTGTTGCCGCTACTATACGAGCCTCCTTTGGACTGCATTTATCTACAATGTCCGCAATCTCACCCTGCGAAATATGCTTGGAGCTCGTAAGACTGTCGCACATCAGCTCATCCATAGACACTCCGAGTGAATTTGCGATTTTTACAAGCGTCGGAAGGCTCGCCTTTGTCGCTCCGCGCTCAATATGTGAAAGATTTGTAGCGCTTATATCCATAACTGTTGCCAACGCCTTTTGAGACAGCCCTTTGTTCCTACGCACTGTCTTGATTCGTTTTCCCACGGCTTTGTAATCTATTATGTCATCTGCCTTTTCCATTTCACTGCTCCGTTCCTTCGTGCTACTATACTTTTATTCTACATCTTTTGCACTTAAAACGGAATAATTCAAATATCCTATGAGGATATATACATATATTATTGGTAAATTTTTTATAAAAAATTTCCCCTTGCTCTATAAAAGCGCTAGGGGAAAGAAAAGTGCTCAAATTGCCGATTTTCGCCATACGGCTGCCCGCATAGTCGTAGCGATATTTCTCAACATTCATCTGCTGTCCGCTATGAATGATAACTCTAATGGACTTGTTCTGCGCGTTGTAGGAGTGCTTGCGTTCCTATCAATCAAGTACTATTGGTTTATAAATCATCTTTATAAAAGTCAAGCGACTCGATAATATATTCGTCAAAGCGGTTCAGCATACAAGCTATAGTCGTATGGAAATCTCTCAAGTCTTTTATGCTGGGATAAGTCCATGGTTTGTTATAGGGTCGTGTAAATTCGTAATTACCCCATAATTCAAATCGCGAAGATTGTTTTTTAAATCCATCACGATACCACATGAAACGGTGTTCTCTCTCTAATTTGTTCTTTTTGGGGTTATTCAGATAGAAAATAAACCGTTGCGGTATAAATGGTGAATTATTAATATCCTCCGCCGAATTCGGATAATCGTCACAGATTTTGAGATAGGTTATAGGCAGCATATCTCCCAAAGGAATATCAACATCGTAGTTGACTATTTCATCGACAAGCAACACGATAAATTTATTGAAATACGGCTTATCTTTAAAGCACTCGGAATCAAGCGTGTATATGAGTATGTCGTTCGGCTTCCAAGGACATAAAAACGCTTTTACGACGGGAATTCTTTTGCGCTCCGGCTGCTCGCCGACAAGCTTATTGCGCAGCTTCTCAAGTTCCGCTTTCCGCTTTTTCAGTTCGCTTTTATCATCCTCGAATCGAAACACATCTCCTCCTCTGTCAATAAGCCCCACAGCGATATTTCTGACTTCCTCCGTAAGTCTGCCCAAGTCTGACATAACCGACGACAAACCAAACCAGAAATCGAACTTATCCTCGGCATCATCTAGAAATTCGGAGTTTTCGGATAGAATTTCTTGCAATGCTACTTCGTCGGATTTTCCCATTTTCAGTTTATTTTTATAGTCAGTCTTAACATCATCGGAAATGTCATTTTGAAATATTCCCGCTCCCCAATTTCCCATAAACACCTCCATGATTGCACTGAAGTGACTGTCACCACCAAAGTCCCATATTTTCGGTGTAGCACAAAAGCTCATTATCAATTTCGTTTTCCAACAAGTCTTGTAATGCACCAAAATATTTAGATTTGTTTTTATTTTTAGGAGAAATGCCATTTATATCGTTGTTGCCATTCTCACTAAGCCAATTTCGCGAATGGTAATAAACCATAAGAGTTTGCTCTAATGCACGTGATTGAGCATAAGTCAAATGTTCAATTTTGCCACCACGTTCCAAAGTCGCATTTTTTCCTCCTGCCTTTCTATGTGCCGCCATTCGTTTTTCATAGTTCCTAGTTCTACCAACATATCTAACAGTATTATCAGAACCATCAACCAGCGTATAAACGGTGTAAGGAGTTTTCGATTTAGAATTGATTTTTTTATCGACAATACTTTGTAATGAACTGATCATGTTTTCAACGATCATATCCATTGCTGCAACCGCATAGTTTGAATCCGTTGCTGTCAGTGCCGTTATTTGCAGTTCAATAATAGAATATGTTATGGTAACGTTAAACAGCAAATCCAATAAAGCGTTAAGCATTTTTAATCCAATGGAAATAGCACATGCCGATGCTACAGCATAAGGAGCGATGGCAATAGCATAACTTGCAAAAGCGCTACCAATTCCACCTAAGGACAGCGCAGCTGCATTGTATCCACTAGGATCGCTGTACATCACGGGATTCGCATTCGCATAAAGGTACTTATGCAGCGAAACCGGCTCAAACACGCTTCCCGAATACTCGTCCATAGTGATGAACGTGCCTGTCGAGGGATTCATGTATCTCGCGCGGAGATAGTACAAGCCTGTGAAACTGTCAAATTGCTCGCCACAGTAGAGATAGCTATTCTCGGTATCGCCGATCTGCTCGATAAGGTTGCCGAACGCATCATAGGTGTAGAAGTCGGTAGCCGCGCCGTTTTCATCAGTCAGCACTCGCACGGAATCGTGACCGTCATATAGATAGTACGACTTCGTGCCGTTTCTCTCCTGCGAAATAAGTTCCGCGCCGCGGGTGTAATAGGTTTTCAAAGAGCTATTCTCGTCGTACTCCGCAAGCACCTGTGAAAGCGCTCCGTTGGTGTCGACAAGATAATATGTTGTGCTGAGTTCGCCGATCTTCGCTATACGGTTGCCCGCATAGTCGTAGCGGTATTCCTCAACATTAACCTGCTGCCCGCTATGAACGGTAACTCTGATGAGCTTGTTCTGCGCGTTGTAGGTGTAGGTGGTGGTTTGGTTATCTTCGGTTTTCTTTACGAGATTTCCGTTAAGGTCGTACTCGTAAGAGATGCCCGTCTCGGAAACAAGCTGATTCAGCTCGTTGTAGACATACTCGGTCATCACACCGTCAACAGTCTTTGTAAGGCGGTTGCTGTTGCGGTCGTAGGTGTATTCGGTAACAGTCGTGCCGCTGTGGTCGGTAACGGTCTCCTTTACCAAGCGGTAAAGCTCGTCATATTCGTATTCAACGGTTCTGCCCGTTTCAACGACTTTCAGCCGTTCGCCCGCCGCGCCGAGGGTATAGCTATATTCTACCACAGACGCGCCGTTTTTGTCAAGCACCTTTTCGTGGACAAGGCGGTTTACCTCGTCATATTCGTAGGAAGCAACAATTCCGTTGGCGTAACGCACTGCGGTTCTGTTGCCGTTGACGTCATATTCGTAGAGAGTTGCCGTGCCGTCATGAGCCACTACGCGCACAAGTCTGTCCATAAGGTCGTACTCGTATTGCGTCGCTCCGAACGGAGTTGTTACCTCTGTCAGACGGCAAGCGTCGTCGTAATTGTACTCAATAGTGCTGCCGTCATATGTTGTCACGGATTTCAATCCGTTCATAAGGTCATAGGTATAACTGATCGTGCCGTTTATGTCGCTTACGCTTGACAGCAGTCCGTCATTGGTGTAGGCGTAGAATACGCTGTCGCCGCCTACGGTCTTGGAAACAACTCTGTCAAGGTCGTCGTAAACGTAGGAAGTGGTGTTGCCCGCGTAGTCTGTCGAGGTGAGAACGTTGCCGATCTCATCATAAGTTACGGTCGCGGTGCCGCCCTTTGCGTTTGTGGTCTTGATCACTCTGCCGCAACTGTCGTATTCGTAACGTGTGGTGTTGCCGTTCGCGTCGGTTATCGAAATGAGTTCCCCTACGGAATCGTAAGCGTATCTCCAGGTGCTTCCGAGCGCGTCAGTGACTGACGTCAGCCTGTCGGCGCCGTCATAGGCGTATTTTGTTGTGTAGCCGTGCTGATCGGTCTGAGAAACAACCCGACCTCTCGCGTCATAAGCGGTGGTTACGGTCGTGCCGTCGGGCATAGTCACGGAGGTGCGGTTGCCGTTAAGGTCGTAGCCGTAGGTATAGGTATTGCCCTTTGCGTCGGTCATGGTTTCAAGCTGACCGCTTGTCGCGCTATAGCCGAACTCGGTTCTGCTGCCGAGCGCGTCTATGATCGCCGTGTTTCTGTCAAGCGCGTCGTACTCGTATTTGGTAGTGCCGCCGTTTGCCTCGGTTGTCGAAACAAGACGGTATTTTGCGTCATAGACATAGCTTACCTTAGAGCCGTTGGGATATGTTTTTTCAACAAGGTTTCCAACCGCGTCGTAGGTCATCTCAACAGTCCTGCCGAGACGATCCGTTGCTCTTATGTTTCTGTTCTCCGCGTCATACTCGAAGGTCTCGGTGGTATTGTCGCAGTATGTGATCTTTACGAGATTTCCGTAGAGATCGTAATCATAGGTCGTTCTTCTGCCATTTGAATCGACCGCGGCGGTCATATTGCCGACGGAATCATACTCGGTGTTCGTCACGGAGCCGTCCGCGTAGATTATCTGTGTTACGTTTCCGTAAACGTCGTAGGCATACTTCTCCGTAAGATTTTCAACGCCGTTTTCGGTCGTTCTGGTTACAGTCTTGGAAGCGCAGTTGCCCTCGGAATCGTAGGTAAAGGTTACTGTCTCGCCGTTTCCGTTAACAGAGGATACAACACGTCCCTCGGAGTCATACGACATCTGCATATGGCTGCCTATGCCGTCGGTTATGCTTGTGACTCTGCCCTTGAGGTCATATTGGTACTTGGTTTCATTGCCCTCCGCGTCGGTCGTATTTGTAAGATTGCCGAAGTTGTCATAATCCACAACAAATTGGGTTACACCCATAGAGGTTATAGTTTTAAGCTGCCCCTTTTCGGTATAAGTGTTGTTTACGGTTTCCCCCAGCGCGTTTGTCATGGAGAGCAAGTTGCCCTGCGCGTCATAGTTGTAGGTCGTAACATTGCCGAGCGCGTCGGTTTTGGTCTTGAGATTGCCGTAGCTGTCATATGTGGACAGCGTAGTATTGCCAAGCGCGTCGGTCTCGGAAATTACGTTTCCTCTGCCGTCGTAGATATAAACGGTAGAGTGACCGAGACGATCCGTTACAACGTCCTGTCTGCCCTCAATATCATGCGAAAATTCAAGGCGGTTGCCGTTAGCGTCGATTGTGGCGATAAGTCTGCCGTTATCGTCATACTCGTTACGTGCTACCTTTATTCCGCGCGAATCAATAATATCCGTGAGATAATGGTTTCTGTCATATTTGAATGTTGTGGTTTCTCCCGCCTTATCTGTTACAACGGAGAGATCGCCGTTGGAACCGTAAGTGTACTTGATGGTCTTGCCGTATGGATCGGTGATCTTTGTAACGCGGTTCTCGGTATCGCGCTCAAACACTATTGACTTGCCGTCGGAGTGCTTTACCTCGTTCTCGGTAAAGGTTATAATGTTGCCGTTGGTATCGGTAATGCTTTCAACACCGTTGGTATCGCTTATAATGTATACCGTACCATCAGCTCTGGTTAGCTTGTATTTGCTTGGATTGTATGTATTGAGCGTGTCGGAATAATACAACTTGTTACCATTAAAGATAAGACCTGTGGTTGTACCAATTGCTTCAAGCTTGGATTTGGTATTGCCCTGCGGCTCGTAGCTTACGGAAATATCATATCGAATAGGATATAGATTCTGCTGATCGGGAGACAGCTTCATCTTGAACTTGTCAGTTTTGCCGTTGCCGTAATCTATAGAGATTTCGTGAGTTTTATCTTCTGAAAAATAATACTTTGTCACGAAACCAGAATTTGCTGTTTTCTGTGTCCAGTAAAGACCAGGCTCACAGCTCTCCGACAGTTTGATGCTCGACAGAGTCATATCCCAGCCGTAACCAAAGTCGCCGCTCCTGGATTTGTTTCTGCTATCATAGTTTCTGATAACAGTGAGCGGATAACCTGCAGCAGAAATGTCCATATCTTGGAATGCTATAGAGTAGTTGCCTATCTTCATCTGTCCCTCAACGGAAATAACTATCTCGTCGGTAACAGAGTAGTTTGAGCTACGCGCAGTCAAGCGGATATTGTAGTATCCGTTTTCAAGCAGAGTGGGATCAAACATTCCAAGAACACCATTGTTGACAGCGGTATTTCCTGAAGCAAACTCCGTGTATTCTGTACCATCAACTGAACAGTATTCAAGGGCATAGTAAACCAAACCTTCTCCGGATACAGTTCCCGTAACCTCAACGGGTGATGTTACAACAGCACCGTCTGCTGGAGAAGAAATCGCTATGTCGCAGACTGTTTTGTCGGTCGGATCTATCACCTTGATCTTTACGCTTTCACGTATCTCGTTACCTAGTGTATCGGTTGCTTTTACCGTAATGGTATATCTTCCGATCTCATCGGGGGTAAACGACGCTTTTCCGTCCTCGTCAAGTTCAATTTCCTTGCCGTTAACGGTTACGGAAACAGACGCTATCCCGTCGGGGTCGTTCGCGGTCACTTCGAAATCTATGGTCTCGCCGACATTTGCGGTGTCCGAGCCGTTATTTGCATTTATTGTCACAACGGGCTTGCCGTCATCAAATTTAAGCGGCTTGGTTACAAGAATGTCATATTCCTTTTGAACATAATTACCCGATGGGTCTTCAGTTCTTATGATAAACTTATAAATTCCGGTCGTGTCGGGGGTGAACTCGATTTTACCGTCAATGATATCCACAGCTTTTCCGTTGATCGTTGCGGTCGTGTTTACAATGCCGCTGTCGTCGGACGCGGTTATGCCGATAACGAGCGTTTCTCCGAGCGTCATATAATGGGTAAGCCCGGTTATGCTCATTGTGGGGAGCGTGGTATCCGAGACGGAGACAGCCGTGATCGTTCCGCTTGCGGTACGGCTGTTGCCCGCCGCGTCGTATGCCGAAATGATCACATCGTATGCGCCGGCTTTATCGGGAGTAAACACAGCCGTTCCGTCTGTAACGGGGATTTCATCTCCGTTTACGGTCACGGTAACAAATACTTCGCCGCTATCGTCGGTGGCGCGGAATTCAAGCTTTACTTCCTCGCCGACATTTGCTTGCGCGGGAAAACTGATTATTTCCAACTCGGGGTGGGTCGTGTCCGCGACTGCCTGATCGGTTACAATGACTCTTTTTGTAACTGTCGTTTCATTTCCCGCTTCATCTGCGGCTGTGATAACGAATTGATATTCTCCCGCCGATTCGGGTTCATATGTCAATTTGCCATTATTTACAGCTATCTCGGCGTCATTTACGAAAGCCGTCAGCGACACGTTCCCAATGTCATCGGACGCGTCAATTTGCGCTTCGATCACCTCGCCCAATACAATGCGAGACGGCATGCCGTTTACAACGAGAGTGGGAGGAGTCGTATCATCAATCTTCTCTACGACTTTGATATTCTGACTTATTGACGAAACGTTGCCCGCATCGTCTGTCGCGGTAATAACAAACAAGTAATCTCCGATCGTTTCGGGAACATATTCTATAACACCGTTTGTTATCGGAATTAAAACACCGTTGACCTCAGCGGACACGTGCGCTTCACTTCTGTTGTCGGTTGCTTCGACGCTAACTCTTATTGTATCTCCGCTTTGCACGACAAGATTTTCAAATGTTGCCGAGAGCACAGGAGGTACTTCGTCGATTTGCGAATCCTCGCCAACATAGATCGTATACGAGCAGGATGCAGAATTTCCCGATGGGTCTGTTGCAGATATTTCTATCGTATAATTGCCCACGGTTTCCGGAACAAAAACATATTCGTTGTTTGTTCCGCTTATTTCCTGACCGTTTATCCTGACCGCAACCTCCGTGCTACCGCTGTTATCTTCAGCATCAACGGTAATAATAAAAGGATTGTTTACAACCGGTTTTTCGCCGTACTGTATATTTGCGGTTATACGGGGAGCTTCGGTGTCTGGAACAACTCGTTCGCGAACCTCAAACGAAACCGTCGCGGTATTGGTATTTCCGTATATATCCACCGCCACTACAGCTATGTTGTAACTTCCAACTTCCGTCGGAACGTATGTTATCGTGCCGTTTACAACGGGAACACAAATTCCGTTTATCGTTGCTGTGAGCTCGGATATACCGCTTTCATCATAAGCACTTACAGTTATTGTGATCGTTTCTTCAACGTATATCTCAGAGGGAATTATGCTTTCTATTGCAACTTCCGGAGGTGTAATGTCAAACACATTTCTAACAACAATCGTATAAATCATTGTAACACGGTTATCCGAAGTGTCGTATGCAGTTACAGTAAATACATTTTCACCATCCGCAAGGTTTTCAATAGTCAGAGTATTATCATCACCAAATGTATATACGCTACCGTTATAAAGAAGTTCAACTCTGTCTACAGCGATATTATCTTCAGCTCGTGCGGTAATAACAGCTGTTTCACCCACACAATATACATCCTTGTCAAAGACCAGAGAAACTGTGGGCGGCTCCTTATCTATAATATCCTCCGCTATGGTGATCACAATTTCGGTTACAGAGATATTACCCGCTTCATCAATAGCCTCAGCTCTTATTGTATAAACACCGGCTTCAGCGGCTGATATGAAAAACTCTTCGTTTCGTTCATATTCGGTTTTCTCACCGTTGATATAAATCAAAACATTCCGCAGTGCACAGTCGTCCTCCGCTGTAACCTTAACGGAAATATCATCACAGTTTGTGTATGCAAACGTTTTATTCGCATCTATCTTTACTGATGGTGCCACCATATCAACTGTCAAATCATACGAAATAGAATCGTGTCCTCCGTTCGGAGCATCCGCGCTGACGGTCAAAACATATTCTCCCTGTATATCGGGAACGATGAGTTTTATCACTCCGTCCTCTATCTCCATGTTTTTGCCGTCAAATACAGCCGAGTAAGTAAGACCTTCAATATCGTTTATATTTATAATAGGTATATTTATAACAGCAGCAGCCGGAACATACTTGGGAACATCTGCAGATATAGCCACATCTTCTTTGACAGGAGTATTCCCTCCGCCGATAAGCTCCCAATCTTCTGACTGTCCGTTAATATTAAAAACACTTCCGTTAAAATTAATAGCATCGGCAACAATACGTCCGTTTAGCGTCGTTTCATAGGTGTTGAAATTGACGTTCCCTGAGGGCGCATACATAATACCGTTTATCTCGATTGACGAACCGTTAATCGTGATATTTCCGTTCCTGGAATACAATACAACTCGCCCGAGGGTATTGAAGCTCTGAACATTGTATGTAATATTGCCTTCAGCAATAATATAGCAATCACCTTCGAATGTCGTTCCGCTGATAACCACATCGCCGTTTACCTTGATCGACGAATCTATAACATTTCTGTCCTGAACGAATGCGGGACTATCTTCAAAAAGCTCAAACGGCGCAGCCTCCTCAAAAATCGCAGCATCAAAATTGGGCATATCAATTTTCTCCGAGTTTTCAATACGCTCGGTTATTTCGGTCTTCCAGCCGTTTGTGATTATATTTCCAACAGCGTCGATTCTTCCTTTAACGTAAAATTCAGAACCGCCGTAATTGAAGTTCTTTCCCGTATAGACGTTTCCGTTAATGTTGCTTTTCCAGCCATACAAATTCAGATCCGCTGTTTCACTGACCGAGAAAATCGTATATTCAAGAGCCTTTTCCTGCTTTAAAAACGGGACATGAAGCGTCTTGGTCACTACCTTTTGATACCCATCTGCGGCATTAACAATGATTTTATACTGGTAATCCTTATCTGAATTTACAGCGGCTATATTTACTTTCCACTGAACCTCACTGCTCTGTTCTGGTTGCATCGTTCCGATCTCAACAGATGCGTCAGAACCTTTCGCCAACGATAGTCCAGCAGGAAGAACAATCTCTACCGTAACTTCGTCAACGGCATCATCACTAATATTTTTTAAGAACGCTTTTACCTCCATCGGGTTCGGATTGTATCGACCACTTGATATTTCAATCTGTTTTGGAGCGTCAACCGAAACGGCAATAGGCGGCATAGAATTTACATCTATGTCCGCAATACTTATTGCATAAAGAAACAGGTCGTCCATTGACCGCTTTGAAAAAGCGTTGGCGTAGACATAATTATGTTCCCATGTTTGACCCGACAAAATAATATGCCCTCTGCCATAAGGAAATTCCACAAGCGTGGGGGCTTTACGGCTTGTATCTCTCAGAATCACGTTCGCATTTTCGGGCAGAGTGTCCTCATTAAATGAAACATGACTGCAATAATTCCCGTACAATATGCTGTCAGTCAGGGCTGTATTGTCGGATAATTCGCCCGTAACTATGGGGTGATCTTCATCAACTATATAGTTTCGACTCTCATATGCTCTGTACTTTGTAACGCCGCCGGGAAGCTCCGTTGTAATATCACCGTTCGCCCAACCGCCGTCGCACGCGCCAAAAAGGACAACACCGCCAAGTTCCGCAAACATTTCAATTTGCTCACGGAAAGTAGCATAGTTATTGTATGCCGCAAACTGTTGATCATTGGCAAATACTATAACGGAAAAATTACCCAAGTCCTGTGATAAAAACTCATTCGTTTTTACCTTTTTATAACTTATGCCAAGCATATTCAACAAATTTGAATTTGTATTGCTTCTCCACGGCATTGTATCTTCTATAAGTAAGACCTGTGTTTTTTCCGATAATTCATCTTCAACAGACGCAGCCATAACTCTTGCACGTCTGCGCTCCGCAGAAGCCATAGGTTCATAATCGTCCGGAACTGCCGAACTGTCTGTTGTCGAAAAATATTCATGTTCAAAAGCCTCTGCAAAAACCGATAAAGAAAAATCTGGGGTCATTGTCATTATAATTGCAAAGGATAAAAGGAGCGCAGTGAATTTCTTCCAAACGCATTTTGCTTTCGTTGTCATATTTACCTCCCAGCATTTATGTAGAAAAACAATTCTACGTATGTACTTTAAACCAGCTATATAATTAAACTTCTGCCTTGGCAGTTCACATTGCCGCAATCGTGCCAGATACAGATGTGTTATTTGACAATTCGGCAAGCGAGACGTCCGCATGCCGAATCTTCTTGAGCCTGGTAAACTGTCGTTGAGCTTTCCACTGTTTAACAGACAATCCGATTACTTCTTTGCAATCTTCTTCAGAGCTGCCGGCTCCTTAGGCTGGTAGCAGTAGAAGAAAGAAGCGGCACCGCAAGTTTTTACAGCTGTATCCTTACCTGCTTTAGCAACAACTGTAAGCAGTTTGTTCGTTATCTTCTTCATGTTTTCTCCCTCCTTCGTTTTAAAATTTCTATCATCATTAAAGCTGCTATGACCAATAATGTCAAATCAATAGCAGATGATAAGATAGGCTTATAGAATAACAACAAGGTTGATATAATAAGCCAAGCAATTGATATAACAATGCTTTTATTATGATTAATAACAATTTCCCTATCAGTTAATGGCTTATTCTCATTAATGATCGGCGCATATCCAAGTATCGCCGCAAAGTAAGGAACAAAGATAAGCAAGTGTATAAACCATGAGTATATCGGTTCCAGTACACTGTTAAAAAATAATACCGCTGCATAACACAGCATAAAAGTTATGCTGCACAGTAATCGTGTTTGCGAATGGTATCCTCCGCAAAACTGGCGTGTTAACACAAACACTATAAAGAAACAAATTGCCTCCATAAATCTACCAGTCAATAGCGCAACCGCAAACACCAACACAGCGCCTAAGATCGTCGTTATAATTATTTCGTATCCATATATATAAATTTCTTTCTCATCTTTGGCTATAATGTTTTTTTCGCACAAAAACTCGGCTAACCGATTACATAAGAAACTGATCATAAAATCACCCTATGTTCATGTTAGCCGATTTAAATATAAAAGTCAATAGTTTTGCGCAACTTG
>QWCY01005143.1_pt1 | contig 12638 bp, 12 predicted proteins | sample 1972631 | NCBI WGS metagenome assembly QWCY01 (sample SAMN09866696, study PRJNA288562) | Human gut metagenome isolate pre1_stool, whole genome shotgun sequencing... | isolation source: gut | host: Homo sapiens | place: USA: California
TACCGAGATAGCAAAGTATATGGATACGGTGAACTTCACACACGGCAATATCAATACAAAGGTAAGGTCGTTTAACGGTATCCCGATTATGAAGGTACCGTCTTCACGCATGAAAACCAAGTATGTTTTCTATGACGGCAAGACCGCCGGAGACGGAGACAGCGAACCGGACCAGACAAAGGGCGGCTTTGCGGCGGCTGAGGATGCTAAGGATATAAACTGGATTATATCAGCTCAGGACACAGCCATAGCAGTATCAAAAACAGAAAAGATACGAGTGTTCGCGCCGGACGTAAACCAGAAGGCGGACGCGTGGAAGCTCGATTACAGGAAGTACCATGACTTGTGGATACTTGATAACCAGTTTGACAAGATAATCGTAAATACAAAGTAAGGCGGTGAGCCGAGTGTATATTTTAGAGAAGGGCAATATTGTCAGATACGTACCTACGCTCAGTGCGAGAGACAAGCTTATAAAAGAAGGATATAAGCTAAAGCCTGCAAAGAAGCCGGTCAAAAAGCCGGAAAAGAAGCCGGAGGGCTGATGGTATGGAAGAGGACGTAAAAAGCGATGTGATAATGCTTTTGGGATTGACTGAACCTACTGCCGCACAGGGCAAGATTATTGATTTTCTTATAACAGATACCATAGAGGCGGTAAGAGCGTACTGCCGTTTGGAATTCACACCGAGAGTACTGTCCGGACTGATAGCTCAAATGGTAGTAAAGCAATACCGCGAAGCCGCTTATGGCAGCAGTGAGCAGCCAAGAGACATAAAGAGCATAAGCGAAGGGGAACGGACGATAAGCTTTGAAAACCGTTCTCTTTCCGGACTGTTAAACAGTTACCGCGACAGGCTAAAGCCCTATATGAACAGGAAAGGGCGTGTGCCGAGTGATATTAAGTAGCGAGTTCGCCAAGCATTTTTATAATACTGATGTAAAGGTGTATAAAAAGATAATTACCGGAGGCTATGACGTTTCGGAAACGGTCGAGGAAATATGCAGTGCCAAAGCAGATGTTCAGCCCTACAGCGGAGCACTGGCACGTGAGGAATACGGACTGGATATTGACAGGGCGTTAAAGGTTTTCTGCGAAAGGGATGAGCGCATAACCGAGGGCGCATATATTTCAGTAAACGGGACGGAATATATAGTGAAATATGTAGAGTCGTGGGGCATTGGAATGATGATAGTTGCGCAGATGTGCGGTCATGGGGCGGGAATATGATTGATATAAACAGAGAGATAGAAAAAAGCCTGTCTGTACTGCCGTACAGGACGGCATACTATTATCCGGTGGATTTTAAGGAGCTGCCGGTCATTACATTTTATACGCTGACTGAAAACAACAGTTTTGCGGCCGACAATGAAGCTATGATACAGCAGGGATATGCGGCTGTGGATATTTGGTCTTCACGCGCTGCCGAATGCGGCAGTATTGCGATAGATATTGACAAAGCCATGACTGCGGACGGCTGGACGAGGGATTTTTCAAGAGATATGCCGCAGGAGAGCGGTATTTATCACAAAAATATGAGATATGTAAAGGAATTTATTTTAGGAGGTAACAATTATGCCGGAATTTAAGAAACCTATACCAACCATAGGAGTAGACAGATACACATTTTTTAAGCTTAATTCGGACGGAGAGGCGGGCGCTGCATACAGTGCGCCGGTATCGTTAAAGGGTACTGTTCAGATATCTCCGACAGATTCGGGCGGTTCGGATACATTTGACGCCGATAACGGAGCATATGAGGTTGAAACCTATATCGAAAAGATGGGACACGAGATAGAGAATGCCGACATACCGCCGGAAGTCGACGCTATGTGGAGAGGTCTTGAAACGAAAAACGGCGGAGTTTTGGTTGACGGTTCGCCCAAGACAGTATATTTTGGAGTTGCGTGGAGGTTGTTAAAGACCGACGGTACTTACAGATATGTTAAGTATTTTAAAGGTGCGTATTCATTTGCATCAAATGTAGGCGGAAAGACAAGACCGTCATCGGGAGCGGCGGAAAAACAGACAGCAAAGGCTACATATACAGCGGTCAAGCGCGATTATGACGGCAATATGTACTTTTATATCGATGCGGATCAGGTAGATGTAGGCGCGGAAAAGACATACGAGACATTGGCGGAATTTGAAGAGGCATGGTTTAGCGATATGGGCGCGCTTATGGACGATGTTAAAATCACAACAGAGCCGATAGAATAAAAAACGGAGGTAAAAAATATGGGAACTTTAACATTTACATACAAGGGTAAGAAGTATGTGTCAAAGCCGTTTGACATGAAGGCGATGTGTTTGGTCAATGAGGGACATAATGATGAGGACAGAAAAGGACCGCTGATGATGTGTATCGATGCGGTAAATTATATGTTCGAGGATACGGACGGGGCGGCTGTTATGAGCGATATACGTCCCGGAACATATGCAAAGCTTTGTACGGATTGCTGGCAGCTGTATGTCGCGGAATTAAACGCAAAAAACGAATAAGCCCGCCGTCCCAAAACAGGGCGGGGTTTTCCACGGCGGACGGGAGGAAATTTTATTATTGGGACATATATAAATTTTTGCTGAAATATTTGAAATGTCTTCCGGGCGAACTGAACAGACAGCAGCCGTCAGACATTTGGCGGCTGCTCGATACGATTATGGGCGACAGAAAAGAGCCGGAAATCCCGGAAGGAATGGAATGGTTTTACGGCATGTAAAAGGCAGGTGAGATAATGGCGGACGCGGTTGTATCGGTAGTAATAAACGCCGAAGATAACGCTTCGGCCGCAATAGGACGGGTAGCGCAAAGCCTCGGAGCGTTAAACGCTCAGGGAGGAAATGCTAATATACAGACAGGAAAAGTAAATGAAGGTATAAAAAGCATAGGAGACGCATCAGAAAAGGCGTCCAATCAAGCAAAGACTCTCGATAAGGAATTGACGTCGGGAAGCAACGCTATAAATAAATTCAATACTGTATCTTCGCGTCTGGGAAGAGCGGGAGCTAAGATTGAGAGCTGGGGCAAGGCTACCAAAGATTTTGGCGAAGGCATTGACGATGCGACAAAGCCATTACAGAAAGCAAGCGCGGGCATACTTGCGGCGGGTATCGCGACAGGCAAAGCGGCAATTGATTTTGAGAATAATTTTGCAAATGTTAAAAAGACCGTTGACGGTACGCCGGAGCAGCTCGAAGCTGTAGAGGAAGGGCTTATTGCATTGGGTACTACCGGCATAAACGGCAGGAACGCGATACCGGCTACTACGCGTGAGCTTACTGAGCTTGCGGCAACGGCGGGACAGCTCGGAATAAAAACAGAAAATATTGTTGATTTTACCGAAGTTATGGCTCAGATGGGTACCGCCACGAATCTGTACGGAGAGCAGGGAGCGGCAACTTTGGCAAAGTTTGCAAACATCACGGGAATGTCTCAGTCGAATTTCAGAAATCTGGGCAGCTCTCTTGTTGCTCTCGGCAATAACTTCGCGACGACTGAAGCGGACATTGCCAATATGTCAATGCGTCTGGCATCGGCGGGCACTACGGTAGGAATGAGTGAAGCGGATATACTCGGACTTGCAACAACTCTTTCTTCAACAGGCATGGAAGCGGAAGCCGGAGGAAGCGCGATCTCAACGGTTATGCTCGATATAGAGGACGCTGTAACAAATGGCGGCGATGCGCTGGAGGCATACGCTAAGGCTTCGGGCAAGACGGCGGAACAGTTCAAGGAGGACTGGAACAACAGCGCGATAAATACTATTATGGACTTGTTCGACAGCTTGGGCGAATCGGATAATTTGGCACAGTCGGTAAACGATTTAGGCATAACCGAAATACGCCAGAGAGATGCGGTAATGCGTCTGGCAAATGCGCACAATCAGCTCCGCGAGGCGGTCACCATGGGAAATACCGCATGGCAGGAAAATACCGCGCTCCAAAACGAGTTTGACGCTAAGGCGGATACTACCGCAAGCCAAATAGCCGTTACAAAGAACAATGTCGTGGAAGCAGCGAGAAGCTTCGGAGAAACTATGCTGCCGTCTATAAAGAATGCAAGCGAGGGAATAAAGGATTATGCTCAGGAGCTTGCAAGAATGGACGATACCCAAAAGGAGTCGATAATAAATACCGCTAAGAACGTCGTTATAGCGGGTGCGGCGGCCAAAGGAATTTCGACAGTGATAAAGGGCGCAGGCTCGGTAGCGTCAGGCTTAGGCGCGATAGCAACAGCGGCGGGAACGACCATCGCGCCGGTAGCGGGCATTACAGCGGGCGTTATCGCGCTCGGCGCGGGATTGACGTACGGCATAACAAAATATAAGGAATATCAGAACGCACAGCGTAATTGGGGAGACGGCGCAGAGGAAGCGGCCGAAAAAGCACATGAAGCAATAGAAAAGGTACAAGAGATAAGCGGCTTACAGCGTGAAATGTGGGACTTAAGACAAATTATAAATAATCCCGACAGTACTCCCGAACAGCTTGAAGCGGCGAAAGCTCGAATAGAAGAAATAGCGCAGTTGTTGGCTCAGGAATATAACCTGACCATAAACGTAAATATGGATGATCTTGACGGCGCGGTGAGTGAAGTAAGCTCATATTTGGATACTCTGGGGCAAATGAGCGAAACGGATCTGAACAAAAGGGGAAGCGAACTCAGACAGCAGCTGTCGGAGAGTGCGATACAGTTCCGCAATCATGAACAGACTATGTCTGATTTAAATCAAAATTATGACGATGCCGGTAAAAAAGCGACTGAATATAGTCAAGCTATCAGAAAAATTACAGACGCTCAAAATAAATACAATGAAGCGGAAAATAACTCAGGAGATCCGTTTTTCCGTTGGACAGAAGAAGGAAGAAGATTAGCCAAAGAAGCTATAGACATAACAAATGAAGAAAGAAAAAAATTAGGACTGGATGGCGGAGACATATTTAGTCTTTTTGATGTAGGTCAAACTATTAAAAAATTAAATTCGTTACAGGACGAAGCCAATAGTAAACAGTCTGATTTTAGAACAAGGATAGATGAAGAAACGGATGCTTATGAAAAGCAGATTCAGGCGCGTGAAGAATTAGTACAGGTTGGAATTACTCAAGCGGTAGAACATGGAAATACAGAGTTAGCTATTGATAATATGAAGGCTGCTATTACTGAATACGGTGCAGCAGTAGAAAATGTAGCGTCTGACTGGGCTTTGGCACAGAACGGCTTCAACAGCTTTGATGAAGCCATCCAAAGCGCAGATAAGGACAACTATGTCCGCGACTTGGTAAACAACATGCAGGCTTTGGGTGTGCAGACCGAATACGCAGCGGCGCAGGGTGCTCTTGCCGAAAACGGCTTTAAGACCATGGAGCAAGCGGCTCAGGCGGGCGGAACGGCTCTTGACAATGTTGCGCGTGATTTTGGTGAGATAAGCCTTGATAAGGGACTTGACCTTGACAAAATAAACGAAGTCGCCCATTCCCTTAATATGATCCCTGCATGGAAAGAAATCACGATAAATGCGGATGGTAATGTAGAGGTCATAGATACTGCAAGAGAAGCTGTTGAAGAGCTGAATCAATACGGTAATACTAAGCTGGAAGTAACAGCTGACGGAGATATAGAAATACTTGATACAGCAGACGAGAAATTAAAAGCGCTGGCAGAAGCGGGACTGGTTACAGTAAAGCTGAATGTAGATACAGGGGATTTGGAGATTTGGAGCAAGGACGGTAATAACAAACTTGGCACATTTAACGCTGATGGTACAGTTAATTGGACCACAGGAGAAGTTGAGAAACCTTCCGAGGAAGAAACGACAGCAGAAGGAAAGACGAATTTTAAAAAAGGCGAGGTAGAAAAGCCCTCCGAGGAAGAATTGACGGCGGAGGGAAAGGTCACATGGAAAATAGGACCTGATCCTGAACGCCATCCCACTCTTGAAAATTTCGGATGGGGTAAAGGCAGCGGAGACAGCATTACCGTTGAACCGGAAGTAAATGTTAATCCGAAAGTTTCCTTTAATGGCGAAACAGTTCAAGGAGGGAGTTTTGACCTTTTAGAAGGCTTAGGATTAAAAAGCACTACAGCTTCGGCAGCGGAAATAGAATCGGTTGACGTACCGGCAAATGTTAATGTACAGGCGCAGAGCGTAAATGTAGAATCGATGCCCGAGGCAACGGCAACCGAAGCACAGACTGTAGACGTTACAGCGAATGTTAAGCTCCATGCGGGAAATATAGACTTTTCTGAGTTCTCAAGCTATGTAGGCATGGGAGCGCAAGCGGCGGCGGGGCTTACCGGAGCGCAAGAGGTCAATATAACCGCAAATGTCAAGCTTCATGCGGGTACTATAGATTATTCCGAACTTTCAAGTTATATTGAAATGGGAGCACAAGCAGCGGCGGGATTAACAGGAACGCAAGAAGTCAATGTTACAGCAAATATTACGCTTTCAGGAGGTTCGATAAACACCGAAGCACTGTCATCTGCTGTAACGGAATCTATATCCGGAATAACAGCAGAGGGCACTGTTGAGGCTACTGTTACATACACGGTAAATTCTTCTGCCCCTGACCAATACAAGCCCGCTAATAAAACTGCGGTAGCTACATATACAGTAAATTCTTCTGCTCCTGACCAATACAAGCCAGCCAATAAAACAGCAACTGCTATATATGGCTTGGATTCCTCGGCAGTCGATTCATATCAACCGGCAGATAAATATGCTACGGTCCATTATACTGTATCGGTAGAGGGTGCGATTCCAAATGCCAAGGGTACACAAAACTTCCGCGGCGGACTTGCCATGGTAAACGACCAGAAGGGAGTATCAGACCCGAGGGAGCTTATCATAGACCAGGGACGTGCATTTATACCGGAGGGCAGAGATGTGATACTGCCGCTTTCCAAGGGAGCGAGAGTGTTTACCGCATCGCAGACAAAGGCGATAATGTCGGGGCTTGGTATACCGCATTTTGCGGGCGGGTATTATCCGCCGGAGTTTCAGTTTCTTATAGGGGAAGATATACGTGAGATAGTCCAAAGGCTATACGATGAGGAATACAGTACATGGATGTACGGCAATGATCATATGTTTATGAACGGAGGTCAGGTTGTACTTGCGCTTGAAAATACAGATTTTACAGGTTTGTCCGAAACAGAGAAGGAGAGCTTAATAAGAGAAAAGCTCGACCAGAAAAAGAAGGAGCTTGAAGGCAGCTTTGCAAACAGATGGGGACTCAATTTTGAAACGGAAGCAAGCTACTACAATCCTACAGATGCAGCAATTGACCGCATGAATCTCAGTTCGGAGCTTATTGCGAATCAGGAAGAGCTTCTCGAGGGATATATCGACCTTGCCGAGCAGGAAAAGTCCTACGGAGATGTGCTTTCACATACGTCTACATTGATAGATACAAGGCTTGAAAGGGTAAACGCATTAAATCAGGCAAATGCCGAAATGCGCAATGAAATGGAGTATTTGCAGAATTCGAGCGGGTATGAGGGCATACAGGCATGGACGGACGAATTGGGCAATGCGACCGAGGAATATTATGCGTTTTTGAATTCCCTTTCCACACAGGAGGAGCAGGACAAAGCGGAGTCATATTTCAATGATATACAGAAATATCAGCAGAAAATCATTGCAAATACCGAGGAAATCCGGGACTTGACAAATGATATATCCTCAATGCGGCTTGACCTTAACAGCCAAAAATTTGAGCTTTGGGAGCGCGATTTTGAGAATTGGACACAAATGCACGAGGTATACGGCGACTGGGATGACGTCGGAGACAGCCTTTCACAGTCGTATGCAAGAGCGATAGAGCGGCAAAGAGAATTCTTTGAAGCAGGGATCATCGGCTGGCAGGATTATCATGATAATGTTTTCGAATACTCACTTGAGATGTATAAGGCGGCGTCTGATGAATATGACGAGATGCTCGCGGAGCAGTCGGAATACATCAATAAAATGCAGGATGAATTCTCCAAGCAGGAGGAGGAGCTGCGCACGAGCTGGGAGGTCGAGGACAGGGGCGCTGATCTTGACGAGGTAAACAGGCTTTTGGCTATATATGATAACTCCGTCACCGATACGGGAAGACAGAAGTACAAGGATCTTCTTGAACAGAAAAAGCAGCTTGAGCGTGAGGAAAAGCTTTATCAGCTTCAGGTAAGGAATAATGCGGTGCTTGAACAGCTGCGAACCGAGTATGACGTTATGGAAGAAAACAAGAAGGCAGCTTTGTCGGGACTCAGAATGACGGGCGATGACATTGCGTCGTCAAACGCGTATATCTCTGATACCGCAGACGATATTCGCTCTCTTGCGGCGGCGATAGGCGTACAGTACAGCGCGGCGGCGGATTCTACGCTTAATACATTGGAGGATATTTATCAGCTTTTGAGCAGCATAAAGAATGTTTTGGGAATACGCGCAGGCAATTCACAGACCTATAACGACAGCAGGACGATAAATGTTTCATCGGGACTCAGTGAGAATTCCGTAAGAGCGATAATAAACGGTACTGTGCTTTCGGGATTGGCGGATTTTATTTATTAAAACGGGGGCGGTAATTATCAGGATAGGATTTAGTTTTAAAGGGATACATACCTCCGAGATGGGAGTGAGCGCGGCTACAAAGTCAAGGCAGATGCTTCCGGCGGTGCGCACCTCGTATGTGGACGTGCCGCTTCGTGACGGAAATATAGATTTTACGGACGCTAACGAATACGGTCGCGCATTTTATGAAAAGCGTACGTTTACAATGAATTTGCTTATAAAGGCGGAGGATATAATAGAGCTGCAAAATAAAATATCCGATACGGCACGCTGGCTTTCGGGACGCGGCGAGCTGATATTTGACGATATGCCGCTTGCAATATGGGACGCTTCGGCGGTGAACGGGATAGACTTCGCTCCGGAGCTTTCCGGAACGAGGGCGATAATAACGGTGAATTTTGAAACAGAACCGTTTGCAAGAGGAGCGGTAGATGTTGCGAGGGGCGTGCTTTTAGGCGATGATATACTTCTCGGCTCGAGAGTTCCTATTGGACTTGATGAAAAGATGACACAGAGTTTTACCGGAACGAACGGCAGCCTTGTCTTTGTGAATGCCGGAACGGCTTATGCGCGTCCGGTCATAACCATATCGGGAAACAGGCAGATAGGATATTCTACTATCTCATGCGGAGGAAAATCGCTCATTATTCAGGGTATAACCGACAGCAGGGCGGTGGTAGATATGGAGAATTTCAAGCTGCTTGCGGGAACGGAGGAAACGGATAAAACGGGGATACTCGGCGGCAGCTTTTTTGAGCTTGCACCCGGGGAGAATACGCTTGAGTTTGCTATGCAGAATTCAACGACCTATACCGTTTCGGTATCGTATGTGCCGCGATTTGTCTATAACGCCGATTACAGCATAGGAGGGGACGCGGATGCTTGATCTTTATGATGCGGAGGTAAGGATAGACAATCAAAGCAATTCAGATGTATATCAAAGGCATTTGGGCATGCTTGCTGATGCGGCGGACGTTAAGGTATCAAGGGAGATAAACGGAGATTATACGCTTGATTTCAAATACCCGTCAGGTACGGAATTGTTTGAAAGGATAGCGGTGAACTGTATAGTAAAATGCGAGGGACAGCTGTTCCGTATCATGAGGATATCGTATGAATCGGCACAGATGGCGCAGATCTCATGCCTGCATGTATTCAACTGCGACGCAAAGCGATTCCATGTCCCCAATATCGGCTCAACGGATACAAGTGATACGATAGGAGTAAGCCCGTACAGCGTGATAAACTCAGCATTTGAAGGTACGCCGTTTACAGTATTGAGCTATGAAAAGGTTCAGCAGCTCGGAATGAAATGGGTAGGAGCGTCGGACGGGTTCTTGATTGATTTTGAATCGGTTGACAAGACAACCCCGTATGATGTTATGATGCAGGTCATAGAGAATTGCGGACGCGGTGAAATTTATGTAAACAATACTGAGATTGCGCTGGTGGAAAGGCTTGGTGCGGACAGGGATATATGTATAAATCCCGCTAAGAATATGCGCAGGGTGACGGTGGATATTGATAATTCCGATATGGTGACAAGACTTTATCCGTATGGAAAAGACGACATGACGATCGCTTCAGCCGACAAGAACACGGATAAGACGGTGTATATAGACAGCCCGGAAATAAAGGAGATACCCGCCGGAGGACGCAGGTTCTATATTGAAGGCTGCCGGGATTACAGCGATTATTACGACCCCGATAAGCTTTATGAGCGCGCGTTATGGGAATTCGATGAGGAGAATCCCGACAGGATAGATGTACCGTCGGTCAATATAACCGGTGAGATAGCGGATTTGTCGAGGATTTATCCCGGAGAGCAGAGGCTTGAGCTGGGGGACAGGGTGAATGTTATGTATAACGGCAAGCTTTATTATGAGCGGATAATATCTATAAGCCGTCATCCGTTTGAAGCTGAACCGGATACGGTATCTATCGGCAGAGTAAAGAAGGATATGTTCTTCTATCTCAATCAGATAGGCGCGCTTGCCAAGCGGTATGCGAATATAAGCACCAGCTCCGGTAAGATATACGGCGCAAAAATATCCGGAAGCATATTAAAGCTCGGTGCGGGAGATATATTCGCGAAGAGCGACGGACTGTATTATAACGGAAAAAAGCTTAAATTCGAGGAGGGACAGGAATGAATTTAGATGAAAACTACAGCGCGGCGACAAAGCTGAGTGCATGGTGGAAGCAGGTCAAGAATAATTTTTCGGCGATAAAGACGGAAATTTTAAATATTGATACAGAGCTTGACCAAAAGGTCAATAAGACGGACTATGCAAGTACGACCAATGCCGGAGTAATAAAGCTTGCGGCGTCGGGAGGAGGTACGAATAACAGCGGGCTTGTCGTATTTGAGGACGGCTCTGCGGCTGTGAATGTGCGTCCCGACAGAGGGATAAAGCGTGACGGAGCGGGGCAGATAGGTATAAACGCTGCAACACAGGCGGAGGTCAATGACGGAACGGACGAATACAAGCCCATCACACCCAAAACGCTTAAGGCGGTGATGGATACGCTGCCGGAGTTTGAGGCTACGGGATTTGAGGAATTGGGAAAAGAGTACAAGGGCGGAAGCATGAGGTATTTATATAATACTTCAAGCTATGAGCCTGAGACGGACCATCTCTACATATACAACGACAAGCTTGCGGATTCCTCGCTGCAGCCTGACGGCACTGTCGGCACAGAGGTAGGATGGGTGGAGCTGGCATTTAAGCATGATGTTACGGCAGTGGCGGAGGATGTAGCGGCAGTAGCGGAGGATGTAGCGGCAGTAGCGGAGGATGTAGCGCCGTTAAAGAATCTGAGCAGTTACAGTGAAGTACCTATGAAAGTTGGAACGTGGGTTAATGGAGTACCGATTTACCGAATAGCTTTTCCATGGATTTCCATACAACAAACGGACACAAAATATGGAAGTAGAACTTTAATTTTAGATCCTGATAGCGGAACAATCAAAATCTCACTCGGAAATTTATTGAGCAGTAAATCCATTCTTACATCTCCATCAGGAAAAAATTATTTATATCCTGTGAATATATCTATATTCCACTGGTCAGAAGATTTTGATTGGATGTTTACGCCCGTAAAAGTAGATAATACTGATATTGTTTTGATCGAAAATGATTCGAAAAGGTATCAAGATTATATGGGATATGGTAATGGGTATTGGGGTGGATATGTTGATATATCAATCCCCGATGCGGCATTTACTAAGACTGAGAGCAATATACAATAATGGAGGTACGGCTATGAAGGAAATTGAAGGAATGCCGCTGATAACGATTGACGCGGCAAGGGATGAAACCTACAGAATAGTATACCGTGAAAATGTTGCAGTAGATATCAGTAATGACACTGATGAGGCGATATTAGCGTCGTCGGCGGGCGATTTTACCGATGCGGACGGGGTAGGAGGGTATATATACATAAATTCCGGAGACGCGTATAACAATTACAGGCATATCGACAGCGAAAACGATTTGTTTCTAAAATCAAAAGGCAGCGGTAAGATTTGTGTTGTTGTGAGGTGGTAAAATGGGATTCATAACAAGCGGAAATTCAAGTACAGGATTAATCACAAACATAACCACCATAACAGAAACCACGGCAGCAATTACGCCGGATAACAATACTGAATACCGCTGCGGCGAGGTAACGTCAGTCACTATTACACTGCCGGAGGAAATCCCGGACGACTATGCAGCATATATCGTATTTACATCAGGTACAACGGCAGCTGAGGCAGTGTATCCCGACAGCATCAAATGGAGTGGTGATGATGTGATAGACGGCGTATTTATACCTATAGCGTCACGGCGGTACAATATAGGAATATGGTATGACGGCGTAAACGTTAACGCTGTAGCGAGGGGTGCAGGCGTATGAATCAATATTTACGGCGCAAGATATGGACGTTGAACCGCAGCGGAAAATTCAGGGGATATTTGCGTACCGTGTCAGGTTATCCGGTCACGCTGACCGACTGCATGGTAGGACAGCCCGTATCGCTGGCGGTTGACGGGAATGCTGTGCAGGACGGTACGCCGACACCGGATAAT
>QWCY01005144.1_pt1 | contig 12634 bp, 9 predicted proteins | sample 1972631 | NCBI WGS metagenome assembly QWCY01 (sample SAMN09866696, study PRJNA288562) | Human gut metagenome isolate pre1_stool, whole genome shotgun sequencing... | isolation source: gut | host: Homo sapiens | place: USA: California
ACCAACACATTGTATAAGATGCCTATGGGCAGTGTGATTGTGGACAAGATTAAAAAGACAAAAAGCAATATTAAGCAGCTTATTGTTCCCAATCAGATGTTTGAAGGCATGGGCATTACCTATTTAGGTCCGGTAGATGGTCATGATATTGAAAAACTGATAAAAATTTTTAAGGTGGCTAAGCGGATTGACCATGCCGTGCTGGTACATGTGGTGACCCAGAAAGGCCACGGATACAGACCAGCGGAGCGTAATCCGAGCAAATATCACGGTATTGCACCGTTTGATATTAAGACCGGAAATGTGTTAAAAAACGAGAATGGCAAAAGTTATTCGGAAGTTTTTTCAGAGGCGGTCTGTAAGCTGGCAAAGAAGGATGCAAAGATTGCGGCAATTACGGCGGCGATGCCGGACGGAACGGGTCTTGCCAAGTTTTCACGGTGGTATCCGGAACGCTTTTTTGATGTAGGCATTGCGGAGGCACATGCCGTTACATTTTCGGCAGGACTGGCAGCAGGCGGTTTAAAGCCGGTATTTGCCGTGTATTCATCTTTTCTGCAGCGTGCCTATGACCAGATATTACACGATGTCTGTATCCAGCAGTTACACGTGGTCTTTGCAATTGACCGCGCAGGACTGGTAGGCAGTGATGGAGAAACCCATCAGGGAATATTTGACTTGTCGTATCTGTCAAATATTCCGAATATGACAGTGTTTGCACCGAAAAACGCGTGGGAGCTGGAAGTGGGACTTGAATTCGGACTGGAAGAATATAATGGTCCGTTTGCGCTCAGATATCCGCGTGGAACAGCGGTGACGGCATTTGAAGAATTTAAGCAGCCGATTGTATATGGTGAAGCAGAAGTGATGTATTATGAAAAAGATATTGCCCTGCTTGCGGTCGGCAGCATGGTGGAAACAGCAGACATTGTACGGAAAAATTTAAAAGCACAGGGGTACTCTGTCACGCTGATTAATGCACGTTTTGTAAAGCCGATTGACGAATCGGCGGTATTTAAATGTGGCAGGGAACACAACCTGATTGTAACCATGGAAGAAAATGTGATTTCCGGCGGGTTCGGTGAGAGTGTCTGTCAGCTGGTTTCAGATTTACAGTTACCGGTGCGGGTGTTAAACATTTCACTGCCTGATGATTACATTGAGCATGGCAGCGTTGATATTTTACGCTGTGAAGCCGGAATTGATGCGGAAACCGTAACGGAACGCATTATTTCATTTTATGAAAATATCGTACTTTAGAATGGAGCAGATATGGCAAAAGAACGTTTGGATGTACTGCTGGTATCGCGGGGACTGGCAGAGTCAAGAGAAAAAGCAAAAGCAATTATTATGTCAGGAAATGTCTATGTAGACGGTCAGAAAGAAGACAAGGCAGGCTCGAATTTTCCTGCGGAAGCCGTGATAGAGGTCCGAGGCAATACATTAAAATACGTAAGCCGCGGTGGCTTAAAATTAGAAAAAGCAATGGAAAATTTCGATGTGACACTGGCGGGGAAAATCTGCATGGACGTCGGTTCTTCCACGGGCGGATTTACGGACTGTATGTTACAGAACGGTGCAGTCAAAGTCTATGCGGTTGATGTGGGACACGGACAGCTTGCATGGAAACTGCGCAATGATGAACGTGTGGTCTGCATGGAAAAGACAAATATCCGCTATGTGACACCGGAAGACGTTGCAGATAAAATCAATTTTTCAAGCATTGACGTATCCTTTATTTCACTGACTAAGGTTTTAGGACCGGTTAAGGAACTTTTGTCCGATGACGGACAAATTGTCTGTCTGATTAAGCCACAGTTTGAAGCAGGCAGGGAAAAAGTCGGCAAGCATGGTGTGGTACGTGACAGTGCAGTGCATCTGGAAGTGATTGAAAAAGTGATTGATTTTGCAATATCAATTGGATTTGAAGTGCTCAATCTCGAATTTTCACCGGTAAAAGGACCGGAGGGGAATATTGAATATCTGCTGCATCTGCAGAAACATACAGAGGGCAGTTATCCGGACGTTCCGTTTGAAGCGGCACAGGTTGTAGAAAAAGCACATGCGGCACTCGATTAAGAAACACTGGAGGCGCAGATACGCTGATGAAGAAGTTTTATATTATTACAAATAAGGCTAAAGATGCAGATTACAGTTTTACAAAAGAAATTGAACGGTATCTGCAAAAAAACGGTGCGGTCTGTCTAAGCAGCAATCAGGAGCAGACCGGTGGCGATACGGATTACCGCTATACCGATGCAAGGCAGATTCCGACGGATACAGAGTGTATTATTGTACTTGGCGGGGATGGAACGCTGATTCAGGCAGCAAGAGATGTCAATAAAACCAATATTCCGCTGCTTGGCGTGAATATCGGGACACTCGGGTATCTGACCGATGCCGACAGAAGCACCGTATATGAAGCGCTGAACTGCTGTATGCAGGATACTTATGAAATTGATACGCGCATGATGCTTTCAGGAACAATTTACCGCGACGGTGAACCGGTTTTTGAAAATACGGCATTAAACGATATTGTAATCAGCCGGTGCGGGACACTGCGTGTCATAGATTTTGATGTACACGTAAACGGCGAATATTTAAATTCCTACAGTGCGGACGGTGTAATTGTATCCACGGCAACAGGTTCCACAGCATACAGTCTGTCAGCGGGTGGTCCGATTATCCAGCCGAATGCACAGATGATGATGATTACACCGATTTGTCCGCATACATTAAACCAGCGCAGCATTATATTCGGCGCGGAAGATGAAATTGTGATTGAAATGAGTGACAATAAGCGCCTTGCAGAAGAGCGGATTGCTACATTTGACGGGGAAATATCCCGCAAAGTAATAACCGGGGACAGGATTGTGGTACGCAGGTCAGAGAAGGTATCGCAGTTTATCAAGACCAACAAATTAAGTTTTTTACAGCGTATCCGCAATAAAATGTAAAAAATGTATTTTGCGGCGGGAGGATGGAATAAGTATGAAGTCGGAAAGACAAAATAAGATTATTGAATTAATCACCAAAAACAGTATCGGAACACAGGAGGAACTTGCAGAAGCGCTGAAACAGGCCGGTTTCAGCGTGACGCAGGCGACAGTTTCCATGGATATCCGGGAACTGAATCTTACGAAGACGTCCATAGATGGCAAAAATCAGAAGTATGTTGTCTTTCAGGCGGACAGACAGCATATGAACGACAAATTTATCCGGGTCTTAAAGGAAGGGTTTGTCGGTGCTGATATGGCACAGAATATTCTTGTTATCAAAACGGTTGCCGGAATGGCAATGGCAGTCTGTGCGGCACTTGATGCAATGCAGTGGCATGAAATTGTCGGTACGATTGCAGGGGACGACACGATTATGTGTGCGGTGCGTACGGTTGATGATACCGTAAAATTAATGGAAAAATTGAAAAAAATAGTTCACTCCTGATAAAATATTTGTTATACTAAAGAAAGCAAAACAGTAGGATACAATCCGCAGGGAGTGACATATGTTAGCAAATTTACATGTAAAAAATCTGGCTTTGATTGAGGAAGCAGATATTAATTTTAAGGACGGATTAAACATTCTGACCGGTGAAACCGGTGCCGGTAAATCCATTATTTTAGGGTCTGTCAATCTGGCACTGGGCGGAAAAGCAGTGTCGGATCTGATTCGCAGCGGTGCGGACTATGCACTGACGGAGCTGTCTTTTGACATTGAAAGCGAAGCGGTAAAAGAAAAGCTTACGGCATTCGGTGTCGAGGAATTAGAGGAAGGACAGCTCATTATTTCCAGAAAAATTACGCCCACCCGTTCCCAGATAAAGGTCAACGGTCAGACCTATACGCTCGGACAGGTGCGTGAAATGGCATCGTGGCTCATTGATATTCACGGTCAGCATGATAACCAGCTTTTGTTAAATGAAAGTCATCACATTGACATTCTGGATGCCTATGCAAAGGAGAGTCTTGCAGAGGTCAAAGCGGCATTAAAAGAGGTTTATGCGGCGTATGTAAAGCAGAAACAGGAATTGCAGGCACTTGATACGGACGAGGAAAGCAGAAACCGCGAGATTTCATTTATTGAATTTGAAGTATCCGAGATTGAGTCGGCGCAGTTATCCGAAGGTGAAGATACACAGCTGGAAGCCGATTATCAGAAAATGCTGCACGCACAGAAGATTATGGAAGAAATGGCGGTTGTCGAGCAGAATCTCGTATCGGGACAGGACAATGTCAGTGATAAGCTGGGACAGGCAGTGCGGGCATTAAACAGCGCGGCGGTATATGATGACCGGCTTAGCGGACTGTGTGCGACACTGGCGGACGTGGAAAGTCTTTTATCCGATGCGGCACGCATGACGGCGGACTATGTGGAAGATGCGGCATTTGATGCGGAAACCTTTCAGCAGGTACAGCAAAGATTGGATTTTATCAATTCCCTGAAGATGAAGTACGGTCAGACCACCGCTGAGATTCTTGCCTATGCCGAAAGCAGAAAAGAACGGCTGGAGCAGCTGCAAAGCCATGATGAACTGATTGCAAAGTTAAAACGGGAACTGGCTGAAAAAGAAAAACGGCTTTCCGGTTTATCGGCACAGCTTTCGGATTTAAGAAAAGCGGCGGCGCAGAAGCTGTGCGCACAAATCCGTGCAGCATTACAGGACTTGAATTTTGCCGATGTGCGGTTTGAAGCGGTCTTTGAGCAGACGGGGCATTTTTCGGCAAACGGAACGGACAATATGTATTTTGTGATTGCAGCCAATCCGGGTGAAGCATTAAAGCCATTGTCAAAAGTGGCTTCCGGTGGTGAACTGTCCCGTATTATGCTGGCAATCCGTACCGTAACAGCCAATCAGGACGATATCGGCACGCTCATTTTTGATGAAATTGATGCCGGAATCAGTGGCAGAACGGCACAGCGGGTTGCAGAAAAGTTATGCACGCTGTCGCAGAAACGACAGGTAATCTGCATTACGCATCTGCCACAGATTGCTGCAATGGCAGATGTGCATTTTATGATTGAAAAATCGGTGCAGGACAATAAAACAGTTACATCCATTTACCGGCTTTTGGATACGCAGTGCGTGGAAGAACTGGCAAGGCTGCTTGGCGGCAGTACCATTACGGAAGCGGTACGTGCCAATGCACAGGAATTGTGCCATCAGGCGGCAGCTTATAAAAATAAATAACCATAAAAAACCTATATTAGATTTTCAAATACGGCAGATACTAAGATTAAACAGTTGAGGGCATTTGCTTCAACATCATTAATAATGCCTGTGGAATGGAGCTGCGTATGAAAAAGAAAATTGTATATAGGTTTTTTATATTTGTTCTGTTTTTTATTGTGTCGGCATCGGGAATGGGGATTTATGCCCATATGGTTGCAAAGCAGCTGCCCGGAGAAATATATTTACAGAATAACCGTATCACCACACTGCAGCTGGGGCTTCCGGTTACGGCGGAAAATGATACGCAGAAAGTGAATCTTAGCAGACCGGCGGCATTTGCAGCGGATCAGACCGGCAGTTATCCCATGCAGATTAAACTGTTCGGTGTCTTTGATATCCGGACAGTTGATGTCAATGTTGTTGAACCGGATTATGTATATCCGTGCGGTTTCCAGATAGGGTTATATTTAAAGACAGACGGTGTGCTTGCGGTGAATACGCAGAGTATTACCGATATTTACGGAAATGAAGTCAATCCATGTGAAAATATTATCCGTCAGGGGGATTACATTTTAGCGGTAAATGCAGAAAAGGTATCTTCAAAAAGCACACTGGCTGAAGCGGTCAAAAAATGCGGCGGTACAGAGGTTGTTTTTACGATACTGCGCAACGGACAGCAGTTTGACGTCAGCGTGACACCGGTCATGGACGAGGGCGGAAATTATAAAATCGGTCTTTGGGTAAAAGATGATGCACAGGGAATCGGAACGATGACATACATTGACAGCTCAGGTGGATTCGGTGCATTAGGACACGGTATCAGTGATGAAACGACCGCGGGACTTTTGACGATTCATGACGGAAGGCTTTATAAAACGAAAATCGTTTCAATTATAAAAGGAACAGAAGGTACGCCGGGCGAATTTATCGGAACGATAAATTATCAGGAAAAGAATTTTCTGGGCAGTATCAGAAAAAATACGGTCAGTGGCATTTTTGGCACGTTGGACAAAAATCTGGCAGAGGAGTATGAACTGGAATATATGCAGGTCGGTTACAGCCATGAGGTAGAGAAAGGAAAGGCGTATATCCGTATGTATACAGATAATTCCTATCAGGATTATCAAATTGAAATTGACCATATCAGTTATGGCGGTCAGAAAAATCTGACATTTACCGTCAAATCTCCGGAACTTCTGGCAATGACAAATGGGATTGTACAGGGGATGTCCGGTTCGCCAATCCTGCAAAACGGAAAATTTGTCGGCGCAGTGACCCATGTTTTTATCGACAATCCGACAAAAGGGTACGGAATTTTTGCTGAAACAATGCTAAAAGAGGGAAAATAAAAACTGTTTTGTCGAAAAATGTCGAAAAACGCGAAAATATAGGATTGCCAATTTTTGTCGCAGAAGATATAATCAGTTTTTGTAAGGGGAATGAGAAAAATCTTATGGAGGGGAAATGAATGGAAGCCTTAAAGGTAGCAATTGCAGATGATAATGAGAATATGTTAAAGGTACTTGGGCAGGTCATCGGACAGGAACAGGATTTGTCCGTAGTCGGTACGGCGACGAATGGAGAAGATACATTTCACATCATTAAGGAGAAAGAACCGGATGTTGTTCTGCTGGATATTATAATGCCACAGATTGACGGACTGACGGTGATGGAAAAAGTGCATAAGGATAAGGAGATACGAAAGACGCCGGCATTTATTATTATCAGTGCTATCGGACGGGACAGTGTGACAGAAGATGCATTTAATATGGGCGCTTCATATTATATCATGAAGCCGTTTGATAATGATATGCTGATTAACAGAATCCGGTATATCAGAAATGTCCATGCGGAAAATACGAAAGCAGGAGCAGCACCGGCGCTGGAACATACGGTGGTCAGTGACCGGAATCTGGAAAGTGATATTACAAACATCATACATGACATTGGTATTCCTGCGCATATTAAAGGGTATCAGTATCTAAGAGATTCTATTATGCTGTCAGTCAAGGATAATGATGTGATTAACAGCATTACCAAAATACTTTATCCAACCATTGCCAAAAGATACCAGACGACATCAAGCCGCGTGGAGCGTGCCATCCGTCATGCAATTGAAGTGGCATGGAACCGTGGAAATACGGAAACACTCAATGGTTTGTTTGGTTATACAATCAGCAATGGCAAAGGAAAACCCACAAATTCAGAATTTATCGCGTTGATAGCCGATAAAATCCGTTTACAGTACAATATTAAATAAAAAAGTTCTTAAAAATTTCACATATAGATTAGATTTATGTCTTGCGTAATAGTTTGTAATATATTATAATATTGAAAGCAAATTTTAAAAAATATGTAACAAATTTGTAATATATTATGAGGTTTAGAAACTTATGCGTAAAAGAATTGCAAAAACTTTTGTGGCAGCAGCTTTAATTACAAGCATTGCCGGCACGTCTGTATGGGCAGATGATGTAACAGATTTAACCAATAAAAAGAATGCGGCAGAGAGCCAGTTAAGCCAGACACAGTCAGAGCTTGCTTATCTGCTTGTGCAGATGGACGAACTTGAAGTCAAGATGCATGATAAGAATGAAGAGATTGATCAGGCAAATGCGGATTTAGCAGTTGCAGAGCAGAATATGCAGAATCAGTATGATGATATGAAACTGCGTATTAAATATATGTACGAAGACCAGTCAACATCGATTGCAGAGGCATTTCTTACAGCAGAAAGCATGAGCGATGCACTGAATAAAGCGGAGTACGTACAGCAGGTTTATGATTATGACCGTGGAAAGTTAGATGAGATGGCAGCAACCGCTTCACAGATCCAGCAGTTAAAGAGTACGCTCGACGCGGATAAGAAGGAGCTGGAAGCACTTGGGCAGGAGATGACAGATAAGCAGGCTGTTTTATATGCGGCAATTGCAGATCAGGAAAATACAGTGGCTGATTTGACAACACAGCTTTCAGAAGCACAGGCTGCCGCAGCAGAAGCACAAAGACAGCGTGAAGCGCAGGCCGCCGCTGCAGCAGCTAAGACAACGACAAAGACAAAGAGCAGTACGACAACAACCGTTGCAGCAGCCAATAATTCAGGCAGTGCTTCCGGTGTGGTCAGTGCAGCATATAGCATGTTAGGTGTGCCTTATGTATGGGGTGGTACTTCACCGAGTGGATTTGACTGTTCCGGTCTGATGTATTATATTTTCAGACAGAATGGTATTTCCGTGCCGCATTCATCCAGTGCCATTGCAGGTGGCGGCTCATCAGTCGGAAGCCTTTCGCAGGCACAGCCGGGCGATATTATCTGCTATCCGGGCCATGTAGGTGTCTACATCGGTAGCGGTCAGATTATTCATGCACCGACAAGCGGTGATGTTGTAAAGATTTCATCGGCAAACATTTTACCGATTACAGCAATCAGACGTTACTGGTAATTTAAAATGAAATATGGTATAATAAAGTGTAGCTGAGATTCTTAGCTGCACTTTTGTACTATGTGGATAAGAAAAAATATGAGGCTCTTTGCTTCCGGGCGAAAGCGGGAGATATCCTCTTAAAAATAACTCGCTCAGAAATGGAGATAGGTATGAAGAATGTTTTATTTATTGCATCAGAAGCGGTTCCATTTATAAAAACAGGGGGACTTGCAGATGTTGTGGGAGCTTTGCCAAAGTATTTTAACAAGGATGAATTTGATGTGCGGGTGATGATTCCCAAGTATACGTGTATTCCGTGGGAGTATCGGGAAAAGATGGTCTATAAGACACATTTTTATATTGACCTTGCATGGCGCACACAGTATGTCGGTGTTTTTGAAATGGAATATCAGGGTGTTACATTCTATTTCATTGATAACGAATTTTATTTTTCGGGACCGAAGCCGTACAGCTGGATTCATGAAGATATTGAAAAGTTTGCGTTCTTTAGTAAAGCGGCGCTTTCGGCAATTCCGACACTGGGATTCCGGCCGGATATTATCCACTGCCATGACTGGCAGACAGGTCTGGTGCCGGTTTATTTAAAGGAGCGGTTTGCACAGGGCGAATTTTATCAGGGTGTAAAGTCTGTGATGACAATACATAATCTGAAATTCCAGGGAATCTGGGATTTGAAGAAAGTCAAAGATATTACAGGTCTTCCGGACAGCTATTTTACTTCGGATAAGCTGGAAGCGTATAAGGATGCCAACTATTTAAAGGGCGGTATCGTCTATGCGGATATGGTAACGACTGTCAGCTCAACCTATGCCGAGGAGATTAAGACACCGTTTTACGGGGAACATCTTGAAGGCTTGATGCAGGCGCGTTCAAACTGTCTGCGCGGTATTGTAAATGGCATTGATTACGAAATTTACAATCCGGAAACCGATGAGAATCTGGATGCAAAGTACAATCAGATTACCTTCCGGAAGGAAAAGTGGAAGAACAAAGTGGCATTACAGAAAGAACTCGGACTGGCACAGGATAAGGGGAAATTCATGATTGGCATTGTCTCCCGTCTGACAGACCAGAAGGGATTTGATCTTGTGGCTTATGTGATGGAACAGCTCTGTACCGAAGATGTGCAGCTGGTTGTGCTGGGTACGGGTGATGAAAAATATGAAAATATGTTCCGACACTATGACTGGAAGTATCATGACAGGGTATCAGCCAATATTTACTATTCAGAACCAATGGCACATAAGATTTATGCGGCATGTGATGCGTTTTTAATGCCGTCCCTGTTTGAGCCATGCGGACTCAGCCAGTTAATCAGCCTGCGTTACGGAACGGTTCCGATTGTAAGAGAAACAGGCGGATTAAAGGATACGGTTGAACCGTACAACGAATATGAAAATCTTGGAACAGGATTTTCATTTGCAAATTACAATGCCCACGAAATGCTTAGCATTGTCAATTATGCAAAGAGTGTTTATTACAACCATAAGCGTGAGTGGAACAAGATTGTTGACCGTGGCATGGCGGCAGATTTTTCATGGGATAATTCTGCAAGAAAGTACGAACAATTGTATAAAGATTTATAAAAAGATAAAAAGAGCCTGTATACAGTTATGAATTCTGTATGCAGGCTTTTTTGGCGGTGGTCTGCGGCACACGCCGTGGATATCCGAAAGTCTGGCCGGACAATAAAAAAACTTCCCTGACCACTTACTGTCAGGGAAGCTGTATGCCGATGATGGGACTCGAACCCATACGATGTTGCCACCGGCAGATTTTGAGTCTGCTGCGTCTGCCAATTCCGCCACATCGGCTGAAATGCGTTTTTAATAACGCGACTATAGAATCATAACACATTCATTTTTTAAAATCAACACCTTTTTGAAAAAATATGGCAATGCAGGTGGAAAAAAAGAACGGATTGTGGTACTCTAATAGAGTTACGGATAAAAGATGAGAAAGAGCATGGATACCGCCGGTGCGGCAGAATGGAGTATAGACATGGCAGATTGTAAAAAAGTCCAGAAAATGATTGGAAAATTTGACCATGGTCAGCTGGATATAAAACAGGAGGAATTTTTTATACAGCATGTAGAATCATGTAAGGACTGTAGGGAAGAATTTGAAATTTATTACATTGTTGCCTATGGATTAAGTGAAGATGAAAATACGGCTGCCGTGGCTAAATGTTATCAGAAGTTGGTGGAACAGTATGATTTTAAAGGACTGGTTGAATTAAAGCTGAAAAACAGCCGTGCAAAACTGGAAAAATTGAAATCGTGGAATCGTTTTGTGCGGTTATGCTGGTATGCGGCAAACCTGTGCATGCTGCTTACGCTGATTTTATGGATAATTATCCGGTATTACTAAGAATGTAACAACAGCAGGAGGCTATTTTGCGTAAAAAATTAATTTTAATAGATGGACACAGCATTTTAAACAGGGCATTTTACGGAGTGCCGGATTTAACCAATGCAGAGGGAATCCATACCAATGCGCTGTATGGATTTTTAAATATCATGTTCCGGTTTATTGATGAGGAAAAACCGGATTATATCACGGTTGCGTTTGATCTGAGTGCGCCGACTTTCCGGCATAAGGAATATGCGGCATACAAGGGAACGAGAAAACCGATGGCACCGGAGTTAAAACAGCAGGTTCCGCTGATTAAGGAACTGCTGCGCGCCATGCAGATTACCATTGTAGAAAAAGAGGGCTACGAAGCAGACGATTTACTGGGAACGATTGCCAAGAAAACCGCGGCAAAAGGGCTGGACGTTTCCGTTATCAGCGGGGACAGGGATTTATTGCAGCTTGCGGAAGAACACATTAAAATCCGTATTCCAAAGACAAAGAAAGGTGTCACGGAAGTAGAGGATTATCTTCCGGCGGACGTGGAGACACTCTACGGTGTGACACCGCTTGAATTTATTGATATGAAAGCGCTGATGGGTGATACTTCGGATAATATTCCGGGTGCGCCGGGGGTCGGTCCAAAGACGGCTTCGGCGTTGATTACACAGTACCACAATATCGAAACAATTTTTGAACACCTTGACGAATTAAAGCCGCCGAAGGCAAAAAAATCCATCAGTGAAAATGTAGAACAGGTGAAATTAAGCAAATTCCTCGCAACGATTGATATTGACGTACCGGTCGATTATGATCTTGAAAATGCGGCAGTCGGCGGATATTACACGCCGGAAGCATATGAACTGTTTAAGCGGTTTAATTTTAAATCCTTTTTAAAACGTTTTAATCAGGAAGATACCGGAATTACATTGGAAGCAGACAGGTATTTTACATGTGTGACGGAATTTTCGGAAGTGGAAGAACTTTTTGCACAGGCACAGAACAAGGTACGTACAGATAAAAATGCGGTTATCGGTTTTGCGGCGGCAGTTGAAAGGGGCATTTTATACGGCATTTCCCTTGCGGTCAGTCCCGAAAAAACCGCTTACATTCCGGTTTCGGGTTTTGTGACACAGGAATACTTAACAGACAAGCTTTCAGAATTGGTACAGCAGTGTCCGTTCCGTCAGATTGCGGTAATGGCATTAAAAGAAAAGCTGGATTTGTTCAGAAATTGTCCGGGGGACAGCAAGGATACCCGGTTAAAGGTATCGCAGGATAAATTTATTGATACCGCGATTGCAGCATATTTATTAAATCCGACAAACCAGGAATATACTTATGATACAATTGCAAAAGATTTCTGCGGGCTGACACTTAATTCAAGGGCAGAACTGCTCGGAAAAACAACCTTAGCCGAGGCAGCGGACACACAGCAGGAAACGCTCTGCAGACTACTCTGCATGGAAAGCTATATTGCAATGACGGCGTGGAAACCGCTTTATAAGGCATTAGAAGAAGAAAATATGCGGTCGCTGTTTTTTGATATTGAAATGCCGCTCGTATTTGTGCTTTATGAAATGCAGGCAGAGGGAATCCGTGTGGACAGTGCTGCATTAAAAGAATACGGCACAATGCTCGGTGAAAAAATTGCCGTACTGGAGCA
>QWCY01005158.1_pt1 | contig 12605 bp, 13 predicted proteins | sample 1972631 | NCBI WGS metagenome assembly QWCY01 (sample SAMN09866696, study PRJNA288562) | Human gut metagenome isolate pre1_stool, whole genome shotgun sequencing... | isolation source: gut | host: Homo sapiens | place: USA: California
CATCACGATGGTGCTCATCCCGTCGATCAGCACCTTTTATATCTCGCAGAAGCTCGGCAACGGCAAGTTCTTCCTCATCGGCGACGCGATCGAGGGGCAGTACGTGGCCAACAACCTGCACTTTGCCGCCGCCATCGCCTTCATCCTCATGCTGATCCTGCTGGCCGCCATGGCCCTGATGAAGCGCGGCACGAACAAGCGCGTCTACGGAGGTGTGTGACATGAAACGAGCTGCAAAAATCTACACCGCCCTCATCTTCGTGTTCCTGTTCGCGCCGATCGTGATCCTGCTGGTGTACTCGTTCAACGAGGCAAAGAGCCTGTCGGTGTTCTCCGGCTTCTCTCTTAAATGGTATCAGGAGCTGTTTTGCGACGGAGAAACGCTCAACGCGCTCAAAAACACGCTCATCCTCGCCGTGATCGCATCGCTCGTCTCGACCGCGATGGGCACGGCCGCCGCCGTGGGCATGAATAAGCTCCGCAACAAATATCTGCGCGCCGCGCTCGACACGGCGACCGACATTCCCATGATGAACCCGGACATCATCACCGGCATCTCGCTGATGCTCATGTTCGTGTTCTTCGGCCGGCTGCTCGGCGCGACCACGAGCCTCGGCTTCTGGTCGATGCTCGCGGCGCACATCACGTTCTGCCTGCCGTATGTCATCATGCAGGTGCTGCCGAAGCTGCAGCAGATGGACCGTGCGCTGCCCGAGGCCGCGATGGATCTCGGCTGCACGCCGGTGCGCGCGTTCTTCCGCGTGGAGGTCCCGGAGATCCTGCCCGGCATCATCACCGGCATGATTATGGCCTTCACGCTCTCGCTCGATGACTTCGTCATCAGCTACTTCACGCAGGGCAGCGGCTTCCAGACGCTCCCGATCCGCATCTACAACATGACGAAAAAGACCGTCACGCCGAAGATGTACGCGCTGGCGACGATCATCTTCTTCGTCATTCTGGCGCTGCTGCTGCTGACGAACCTCGTCGACGAGGACGACACGCAGCGCATCCGCGATGCCCGCCGCGCCAAGCGCGAGGGCAAGCCCGCCCGCGCCGCCCGCAGCGACAAGGGCCGCCACCCCGTGCGCGCCGCCGTGGGCATCCTCACCGCCGCCGCGCTGCTCATCGCCGGCATCAGCATCTACAGCAGCCGGCAGGAAACACGCGTGCTCAATGTCTACAACTGGGGCGAGTACATCTCCGACGGTTCGGACGATTCGCTCGACACCATCGCCGCGTTCGAGGACTGGTACAAGGCGACCTACGGCGTGCCCGTCAAGGTCAACTACGACACCTACGCCAGCAACGAGGACATGTACGCCAAGCTCAAGAGCGGCGCCGTGAGCTACGACGTGGTCATCCCGTCGGACTACATGATCGCGCGCATGGAGAGCGAGGACATGCTCCTGCCGCTCAATTACGACAACATCCCGAACTATCAGTATATCTCCGAGGACTTCCGCGGCCTGTACTATGACCCGGACGACACCTACACCGTGCCGTATACCTACGGCATCGTGGGTGTGATCTACAACGCCAACGTCGTCGACGCCGCCGACACCGGCAGCTGGGATCTGATGTGGAACCCGAAATACGCAGGCAACATCCTGCAGTTCAACAACGCGCGCGACGCGCTCGGCACGGCCATGTACCGCGCCGGCATCGACGTCAACACCACCGACCGCAACGACTGGCAGCAGGCGCTGCAGGCGCTCATCGACCAGCGTCCGCTCGTCAAGAGCTACGTCATGGACGAGATCTACAACATGATGGAGTCCGGCGAGGCCGCCGTGTCCGCCTACTACGCGGGCGACTACTTCACGATGTGCGACGCGCAGGCCGACAGCGTGGATCTGCAGTTTTACTACCCCGAGAACACGAACTACTTCATCGACGCCATGTGCATCCCGTCCTGCTGTCAGGATCAGGAGCTGGCCGAGTGCTTCATCAACTTCATGCTCAGCCGCGAGGCCGCCGTGGCCAACGCCGAGTATATCTACTACGCCTCGCCGAACCGGCTCGTGTACGACGATCCGGAGTATATCGACGACATGGGCGAGGACACCATGGCCATCCTCTACCCCGACATCGGCTCGTTCCGCGACGCGTACAACCGCAGCGCCTACCGCAACCTCGACCAGGACACGCTGACCTACGTCAACACGCTCTGGGAGACGCTCAAGATCAATTAAACACAGCGTTTGACCCCGCTCCGGAGCTTTCGGAGCGGGGTTTTGCCGTATCCAGCGCCGTGTGATAGGAAATTGTACAAATTTGGCCTTGATTCCCGGCTGCGCTTCACTTATGATATGTCTTTGGATTTTTACGCATTTCGAACAAAAGGTGAGGAAATTATGCAGTCAACGACCAAGCCGCAGCACCTGGACATGCTCAACGGCCCGATCTGGAACAAACTCCCGCGCTATGCTCTGCCCGTCGCCGCGACCGGCATCCTCGGGCAGCTGTTCAACGCGGCCGACATCGCCGTCGTCGGCAACTTCACGGGCGATATGCGCACGGCCGCCGTGGCCGCCGTCGGCGCCAACAGCCCGGTCATCGGCCTGCTGCTGAATCTGTTCATCGGCATCGCGCTCGGCGCGAACGTCGTCATCGCCAACGCCATCGGCCGCGGCGACCGTGAGACCGTGCACCGCGCCGTACATACTTCCATCGTCACGGCCCTCATCGGCGGCGTGCTCGTGGCGGTCTTCGGCCAGCTCATTGCGGCCGGGCTCATGGGCCTGCTCAATGTGCCGGACGATGTGTACCCGCTCGCGCTCGCGTACCTGCGCATCTACCTGCTGGGCATGCCGGTCATTTTGCTGTATAACTTCGAGGCCGCCATCTTCCGCAGCGTCGGCGACACGAAGGTGCCGCTCATCGCGCTGACGGTCTCCGGCGTTCTGAACGTGATCCTCAACCTGTTTTTCGTCATCGTGCTCAAGATGAACGTCAACGGCGTCGCCATCGCGACGGTGCTCTCGAACGCAGTCAGCTCCGTGCTGCTGCTGCGCCGCCTGCTGCACGGCGACCTTGTGCGCGTGGAACTGCGGGAGCTTCGCATCGACCGCAACGCATTCAACAAGATCATGCGCATCGGCCTGCCGGCCGGCATTCAGACCGCCATTTTCTCGCTGTCGAACATCATCATCCAGTCGGCCATCAACAGCCTCGGAACGGTCGTCATGGCCGCCTCGAGCGCCGCGTTCAACATCGAGATCATCGCCTACGACGTGCTCAACTCCTTCAGTCAGGCCTGCACGACCTTCGTAGGCCAGAACTACGGTGCCGGCAAGATCGACCGTTGCAAGAAAACCATGCTCCTGTGCCTTGGCGAGGACATCATTGCCTCGGCCATTGCCATCGTGCTCGTGCTGCTGACGGGCAAATATCTGCTGGCCGTCTTCAACAACGACCCGCAGGTCATCGAGATTGGCTACAGCCGACTGCTCATTCTCTTCGGGTCATATATCTTCACGCTGACGTATGAGATCCTGTCGGGCTATCTGCGCGGCTTCGGCATCTCGCTCGCCCCGGCCATTCTGACGCTCTTCGGCGTTTGCGGCGTGCGTATCTTCTGGATCAAGGCCATCTTCCCGATGCACCGGACGTTCCAATCGATCCTGCTCGCCTACCCGATCAGCCTTTCGACCACGGTCGTGCTCATCTTCATTGCGCTGCTCATCTACCGGCCGTCGCGCCGGTTTGCAGCCCACGCTGCGGAAACGCCGCAGGCATAAAAACGCAGACATGCGCGTACCCAAAGCGGGTACGCGCATGTTTTTTCACTTCAGGCCCCGATGCTCTGCTGATAGCGCATGAGGATCGCCGCCACCTGGGCGCGGGTGGCGCTGTCGCGCGGCTTGAGATAGGAAATGCCGCCGATCGCGCAGCCGGAAATGAGGTCCTCGGCATTCGCCCAGGCAAGGTCAGCGTATGCCCAGCCACTCACATCGCCCACATCCGGGTACGTAGTCAGATCCGCGCGCGCATCCGCGCTGCGCCCCTTCCAGAGCGTGTAGCGGCAGAGGATCGCCGCGATCTGCTCGCGCGTCATATAGCCGTTCGGGTCGAAGCGGCCGTCTCCGATGCCGGAGACGATGTCATGCTCCGCCGCCCAGAGAACACCGGTTGTGGTAAAACGCCCGCTCACCGATGGTTTTCAGGCTCTGCGGCAGCACGATCTCGCGCAGCGCGGAGTGCGTCTTGGCGCTCCAGTCGTCGCTGTCGTAGAACGCGTCGTCCGCGATGTAGGTCACGGTGTCCGGCAGCTTTTCCTCCCCGAGCGCGTGCGCCGCCTGCGCGGCCGGCTCCGGCGTAAAAAAGCGCACACGCCCGCGGGTGTGTGCGCTTTTGCTGTCTGCATTCACGCGCCGAGATAGGCCTTGCGGACCTTGTCGTCGTGCAGCAGGTCGCGTGCGGTGCCGGACATGGTGATCCGGCCGTTTTCGAGCACATAGGCCCGGTCGGCGATGGCGAGCGCCATCTTTGCGTTCTGCTCCACGAGCAGGATCGTGATGCCCAGCTCGTGCATGGTCTGGATGATGGAGAACACCTCCTGTACGAGCACGGGCGACAGACCCATGGACGGCTCGTCCATGACGATGAGCTTCGGCGCGCTCATAATGGCGCGGCCCATGGCCAGCATCTGCTGCTCGCCGCCGGAGAGCGTGCCCGCAAGCTGCTTGGCGCGCTCTTTCAGGCGCGGGAAGCGCGCATAGACCCGCTCGAGATCGTCCGCGATCGCCTTTTTGTCCTTGCGGAAGTACGCGCCCATGGCAAGGTTTTCCGCCACGGTCATGCGCGTGAACACCTGCCGGCCCTCCGGCACGTGCGCAAGGCCCATGGTGACGATGCGGCTGGGGTCCGTCTTGCGCAGGTCGTGCCCGTCGTAGATCACGGAGCCGCTCTTAATGGGCACAAGGCCGGTGATGGCGTGCAGCGTGGTGGTCTTGCCGGCGCCGTTGGCCCCGATGAGCGAGACGATCTCGCCGTCGTTGACCTCCATGCTGATGCCGCGCAGCGCCTGCACAGCGCCGTAGGACACCTCCAGATCTTCAATCTTCAGCATCGTCGTCCGCCTCCTCTTCGCCGAGATACGCCTCGATGACTTCCTGATTGCTCGCGATCTCCTCCGGGAGCCCGGCGGCGATCGTCTGGCCGAAGTTGATGACCTGGATGCGCTCACAGACGCGCATGACCAGGCTCATATCGTGCTCAATGAGCAGGATGGCCACATGGAACGTATCGCGGATGGTATTGATGCACGAGAGCAGCTCCGCCGTCTCGGTCGGGTTCATGCCGGCTGCCGGCTCGTCGAGCAGCAGCAGCTTCATGTTCGTTGCCAGTGCGCGGGCGATCTCCAGCTTGCGCTGCTGGCCGTAGGGCAGGCTGGACGCGAGCTGTCCGGCCTTGTCGTCCAGATGGACGATGCGCAGGTATTCCATGGCCTTGTCGGTCAGCTCCTGCTCTGTGCGCCAATACTTTTTCGTGCGCAGGAGGCTGTCGGCAAGGTTGTAGTGAATGTCCTTCGTGAAGGCGATCTTCACGTTATCGAGCACCGTCATGGCCTTAAACAGGCGGATGTTCTGGAACGTGCGGGCGATGCCGGCCTCCACGACCTGATAGGTCTGCTTGCCGTTGAGCTTCTGGCCGCAGAGGTAAAATGCGCCCTCCGTCGGCACATACACGCCGGTGAGCAGGTTGAAGGCCGTCGTCTTGCCGGCGCCGTTCGGGCCGATGAGGCCCATGAGCTCGCCCTCATGGATCTCCATATTGAAGTCCGACACGGCCTTCAGGCCGCCGAACGTGATGCCGAGGTGCTCCGCTTTGAGCACAACGGGTCTGGTATCGGTCATGCGTCGGCGCCTCCCTTCCTGGCCTTGGCCTTTTTCTTCTCGGCCAGGCGGCCGTCAAACAACAGCCGGTCGAGCGAGAACTCGTAGGTGCCCAGAATCCCTCTGGGACGGAAAATGATGATGACCAGCAGCACGAGCGCATAGATCAGCATCGGGAACTGGAACAGCGTCTGCACGAAGCCCGGCAGTGCCGAGACCCACGCGCCGTTTTTGATCTCGTAGTTGAGCAGGTACATGGCGATGGCGGCCAGCACCGAGCCGGTCATGGAGCCCATGCCGCCAAGGACCACGATGACGACGATGAACGTCGAATTCCAGATCGAAGCGCTGGTGAACGTGAAGCTCGCCGTTGTGAGCGAGGAAAAGCACGTGGCATACAGTCCGCCGGCAAGACCCGCAAAGAACGCCGAGATGACGAACGTGAGGATCTTGTAATACGTCGTGTTCACGCCGGAAGCGGACGCGGCGATCTCATCGTCGCGGATGGCCTCAATGGCGCGGCCGTATTTTGAGCGGATGAACATGCACATGATCGCAATACACAAAATGGTGATGCCCAGCACGAGCCACACATACTTCGCCTGCAGTGAGGTCGACAGACCGAGCCCGTTGGCGTAGAGCGAAGAGCTCGCCGTGCCGCTTGCAAGGCCGTCGCCGCCGGCGAAGGGCAGGTTTGCGATGACGTTTTCGACGATGAGGCCGAAGCCGAGCGTCACGATGGCCAGATAGTCACCGTGCAGCCGCAGCGCCGGGATGCCCACGAGCAGGCCGAGCAGCCCTGCGAAGATGGCACCGAGCAGACAGCAGCCGAGAATGACCAGAATGAGCTGGCCGGGGGCTGCTTTGGATGCCTCGAACAGGCCCGCGCGCTCGAGCGCAAGCGAGGTCAGCGCAGCGGTGTAGGCGCCGACGCCGGCAAAACCCATGTGGCCCAGTGTGAGCTGGCCCAGGTAGCCAAGCGTGAGATTGAGCGACGTGCCGAGCAGGATGAAAATGCACATCTGCCAGATGATCGGGATCAGCACGCGGCGGTAGGTATTTTCCGGGAGCACCTGACCGAGCAGCAGCACCACGGCAAAGAGCAGCACGATCAGGCCGCAGTTGATGCCGGTACCGCGCAGTTTTGTTTTTTGCAGCGTATTCATACCTTCTCACCTACATTCTTTCCGAGGATGCCGGCCGGCTTGACCAGCAGCATCACGATCAGGATCAGAAACACAACGGCGTTGGCGAGCGACGAGCTGATGTAGGCCGTCACGAGTGCTTCAATGATGCCGACGACGATGCCGCCGAGCATGGCGCCCGGGATCAGGCCGATGCCGCCCATGACCGCCGCCACGAACGCCTTGAGGCCCAGCATGGAGCCCATCGTCGTCGTCACGGTGTGGTACTGCGCGCAGTACATCAGCGCCGCGATGGCCGCAAGGCCCGAGCCGATGGCGAACGTCGTCACGATCGTGCGGTTGACGTTGATGCCAACGAGCGTGGACGCCTCCTTGTTCTCGGACACGGCGCGCATGGCGCGGCCGAGCTTTGTCTTCTGCACGAAGAGCTGCAGCGCCGCCATGACAATGGCCGCGATGACGATCGTGATCACGGCCGCCATGTTCACCGACACGCCGCCGAGGGACATCGGCGCCGTGCTGAAGATCTCATCGGAGATCACGCGCGGGTTCGGGCCCATGGCCGGGATGGCCTGCGCGAGGTTTTCCAGCAGCAGGCTCATGGCGATGGCCGTGATGAGGGCCGACATGCTCGTGCCCTTGCGGCGCACGGGCCGGTAGGCCACCAGCTCGACCAAAACACCCACGAGCGCGCAGATTACGATGGCCGCGATCACGCCCGTCCACGCCGGCAGACCCATGCTGTGCAGCAGGATCGGCACGGTGAAATACAGCGTATAGCCGCCGACCATGATGAAGTCGCCGTGTGCAAAGTTGATAAGTCGGATGATACCGTAAACCATCGTGTAGCCCAGCGCCACGAGCGCATAGACGCTGCCGAGGCGGAGCCCGATGATCAGTTGCTGTAAAAAGTCAGTCATATTCTCTCCCTGCCTTTCTGGTTCACGCGCAGGCCAGCCGCGCCGGAATGATTGCGCGCGAAAGCGCCGGGCGGCGCTTTCGCGCGGAGGCATTGCTTTTGGTTTTGTCCGGTTCCGGCTGCACAGCCGGAGCAGATCAGCTCTGCGTCTTGACGAACTTCTGCACGAGCTTGCCGTCAGAGGGCGTGAAGGTCAGGATGGCCACGCTCTTTTCCGGCGTGCCGGTCTCGTCGAGGGTCATGTCGCCGGTGACGCCGACATAGTGCATGCCGCTCATCGCGTCGCGGATGGCATCGTGGTCGATGCTGCCGGCCTTCTCAATGGCCTGCTTGACCATGTACATAGCGTCATAGGCCAGTGCGCCGAGCGCGTTCATGGATTCGGAGCCGTACTTGGCGGTGTAGTTCTTGACGTAGTTCTGGACGATCTCGGAGCTGTCCTCCGGGGAGTAGTGGTTGGTGAAGTAGACGTTTTCATAAGCGCTCAGATCGCCGGTGGTGTAGTCCTGCGTGCCGTCGAAGCCGTCGCAGCCCATGATCGCGCCCTTGAAGCCGGCCTCACGAGCCTGCGGGATGATTTTCGGGCCGACTGCATCGTAGTAGTACGGAGCGAAGAGCATGTCCGCGCCGGAGGCGGCGATGGTCGCCAGCTGCGAGGAGAAGTCCACGGCGCCGGTGTCGGACGAGGACTGCTCGCAGACGATCTCGATGCCGTATTTCTCAGCCGCCTTCACGAACGAATCGTGCAGGCCGGAGGAGTAGGTGTCGCCGGTCGCGTACAGCACAGCGGCTTTCGTCCAGCCCTGATCCTTGGCGTAGGCCGCGACCATCTCGCCCTGGAAGCTGTCCTTGAAGCAGGAACGGAACACATAGTCGTCCTTGGTGGTGATGGAGTCTGCCGTGGAGCTCGGCGTCACGAGCACGATGCCCTCATCGTCGGCCAGGCTCGTGATCGCGGACGTGCAGCTCGAGAGCGTTGCGCCGATGATGGCCGACGCGCCCTCGCTGAGCAGCGAGTTGAAGCCGGAAACGGCCTCGGCCGGAGTGCCCTGGTCGTCCTTGGTGGAGAGCTTCACGGTCGCGCCGAGGATGCCGCCGGCGGCGTTGATCTCATCGATCGCCAGCTGGATGGAGTTCGTGATGGCCAGGCCGTAGGCCGCCTGCGCACCGGTCACCGGGGTAATGTTGCCGATGATGATCTCCTTGCCCGACAGGTCGCCGGACGCCGAATCATCTTTTGTATCACCGCCGCCTCCGCATGCGGCCAGAGAAAGCACCATCATTACAGAAAGCAGCAGTGCCGTCAGTCGTTTCAGTTTCATGTTCATATCCTCCTGTTCTTGATTTTTTCGCCCGCGCCGGTGGGTCCGTTTACCGGTTTTTGTGTTTTTTCCGTTTTTTGTGGGCGAAGGAAATAAAAAAGACAAGAGAGCGCACCTTCGCTTTTCGAAGATGTGCTCCCTTGCACGCTTTTATTATAGCGGAAATCCCGAACGGAAATCAACGGCGATAACCGCCAAACTATTAGTTTTTTTGAACGATATCTTTAGCGAAATTCATAAATCGTTCGCTTTCGACGCCGCCTCCGGCTCAAAGGCGTCCGTCTGCCCTGCTTCCGCCAGACTGTGCCGCAGGCACGTCCGGCAGGGCTCGGCGTCCCAGTCGCAGTACATATACTTACAGGCAAAGCACAGTGTTTTAGCCGACGGATGCGCCCTGCGCGTCTCCGGGACAGGCGTCCCAGGCTGCGGCTGCGCCGCTTTCTGATACCGGTCGACGCCCCGCTGCACCAGCTGCGTGGCTCGCAGGCAGTCCGCGCACGGCTGCAGATCCCGGTCGTGGAATTTGTACTTGCAGGCAATGCATAATGTCTTGTTTTCCGCCACAGAAATCACTCCCATTCTCAGTTGCCGGTTTCGGACCCAATTCCGGTAAATTCAGTATAAGCCGCCGCTTTGCGAATGTAAAGTGTGAGAAGCACCCGAATTTTTCGGTTTCTTTTCATCTTTTTGTGTTTAAATGGCGAAATATCCTTGTGTGCGGCCACCCGCATTTGTGGAAAGCGGAAAAAGTGCATCTGCCCGCTTGACAAACCGCCAGTCCAAGGCGTATGCTTGCGCCAAGTTCAAAGCAGCAAACCACAGATGCAGAGGAGTAAGCGAGGGTTTGCGTCTTTCCCAGAGAGCTGCCGGTTGGTGTGATGGCAGCAGAGACGGTCTCGCTGAATGGACTGCGGAGGGCGGACGAGACGCCGTGAGGCGGTAAAGTCCGACGGACTTTTCCCCCGTTACCAGGGAAAGACGTGTGATGGCACGTCGCCGAGCGGGCGCATTTGCGCCAATTTGGGTGGCACCGCAGAAGTTTTCCGGCTTTTGTCCCAAGGATCAAATTCAGTTTTGGTCTTTCCGTGGACAAGGGTCGTTTTTTCTTGCCCGGAAAGGCCCCGGTCGAAAGGAGCTAGCACCATGGCAAACGAAAACATCCCCTACAAGATCTATCTGTCCGAGGACGAAATGCCGCGCACGTGGTACAATGTCCGCGCCGACATGAAGGTCAAGCCCGCCCCGCTGCGCAATCCCGCCACCGGCGCGCCGATGTCGTTCGACGATCTGCGCCCCGTGTTCTGCGATGAGCTGATCCGTCAGGAGCTCGACAACGACGACCGCGAGATCCCCATCCCGGACGAGATCCGCGATTTTTACAAGATGTACCGCCCCTCGCCGCTCGTGCGCGCCTACTGCCTGGAAAAGCAGCTGCAGACCCCGGCAAAGATCTACTACAAGTTCGAGGGCAACAACACCTCCGGCTCGCACAAGCTCAACAGCGCCATCGCGCAGGCGTACTACGCCAAGCAGCAGGGGCTGCGCGGCGTCACGACCGAGACCGGCGCCGGCCAGTGGGGCACGGCCCTGTCGATGGCCTGCGCCTACCTTGGGCTCGACTGCAAGGTCTATATGGTCAAGTGCTCGTATGAGCAAAAGCCCTTCCGCCGCGAGGTCATGCGCACCTACGGCGCGTCCGTGACGCCGAGCCCGTCCACGGAGACGGAGATCGGCCGGCGCATCCTCGCCGAGCACCCCGGCACGACCGGCTCGCTCGGCTGTGCGATCAGCGAGGCCGTCGAGGTCGCCACCTCAACCCCCGGCTACCGCTACGTGCTCGGCAGCGTGCTCAATCAGGTGCTGCTGCACCAGTCGGTCATCGGCCTGGAGACGAAAACGGCCCTTGACAAATACGGCGTCGTGCCGGATATCATCATCGGCTGCGCCGGCGGCGGCAGCAACCTCGGCGGCCTCATCTCCCCGTTCATGGGCGAGAAGCTGCGCGGCGAGCGCGACTATCGGTTCATCGCCGTCGAGCCCGCCTCCTGCCCGAGTCTCACGCGCGGCAGGTTCGCCTACGACTTCTGCGACACCGGCAAGGTCTGCCCGCTGGCCAAGATGTACACGCTCGGCAGCGGCTTCATCCCCTCGCCGAACCACGCCGGCGGCCTGCGCTACCACGGCATGAGCTCCATCGTCTCGCAGCTGTATCACGACGGCTACATGGAGGCCCGCTCCGTCGAGCAGACGAAGGTGTTCGAGGCAGCCGAGCAGTTTGCGCGCATCGAGGGCATCCTGCCCGCGCCGGAGTCCAGCCACGCCATCCGCGTCGCCATCGACGAGGCCATTAAGTGCCGCGAGACCGGCGAGGCCAAGACCATCGTTTTCGGCCTAACCGGCACCGGCTACTTCGACATGGCTGCCTATGAGAAGTTCCACAACGGCGAAATGAGCGACTTCATCCCCACCGACGCGCAGCTCGCCGAGAGCTTTGCGACCCTGCCGCAGGTGCCGGGCCTCGACGACTGAACGAACGTATACGACCGCCGCACGGCGGGTAAAATTTCAACAGTCAAGAACAAAGGAGATCGGATCATGGGTCTGAAAAACATCGAAAAAGCACAGGTACTGCGCCTCGGCGACGAGGTCGAATACCAGCAGGGACAGATCGTGAGCAAAACGCTCGCGCAAAACCGCGCCCTGAGCATGACGCTCTTCGCCTTCGAGCAGGACGAGGAGATCAGCACGCACACCGCCGACGGCGACGCGCTCGTCACCGTGCTCGACGGCACGGGCCGCTTCACCATCGACGGCGAGGCGCACCTCGTCTCCGCCGGGGAGAGCATCATCATGCCGGCGCACGTGCCGCACGCGGTCTATGGGCAGACGCGCTTTAAGATGCTGCTGACCGTGATCGTGTAACGCGGGACATCCCCGCATATAAGACCCCCCGCACCGTTCGGTTTTCCGAACGGTGCGGGGGGATTTTGTTAATCGAGATAAAAGTCAAAGCCGACTGCCGCTCCCACGGACGCCCAAAATGCGACGCTGCCGTCCGGAAGGACCAGCTCCGGCAGATCGTTGGATGCCGCAAACACCCGCACAGTCAGATCGGCATACAAATTGTATTCCTCACATAAGCGACGAACTTCCGCCTCTTTCCCGCACAGCATTTGCTCAAGCTGCTGCAGCGGCTCATCCAATGGATGCCATTTTATCAGTCGGCCATGATCTCCTGAGAGCCCCATAGGAGATTAAAAAGTTCGCAAGCCAACCAGCCGGTACAGCAAGCCAGACAAAGGCAATGCCGAAACGCGGTGCACAGATCAGGGCAACGGACAGACGAATCGCAAGGTTCACCATGTTTGCAACGAGGAAC
>QWCY01005169.1_pt1 | contig 12591 bp, 10 predicted proteins | sample 1972631 | NCBI WGS metagenome assembly QWCY01 (sample SAMN09866696, study PRJNA288562) | Human gut metagenome isolate pre1_stool, whole genome shotgun sequencing... | isolation source: gut | host: Homo sapiens | place: USA: California
CAATGATATTGCATCCGTAGTAAGCAATGCAGCGAAAAACAGTGACGTGATCTATGTACCTACCGATAATACCGCGGCTTCCAATACCGAAGTGATCCGCAATACATGTGTTCCTGCCAAAGTTCCGGTTGTTGCCGGCGAGCAGGGTATCTGCAGCGGATGTGGTGTAGCAACTCTTTCCATCAGTTATTATGACCTTGGTTATACAACCGGTGAGATGGCTTACGATGTTTTGGTAAATGGAAAAGATGTTTCTACAATGGAAGTAAAGTTTGCACCAAAAGTAACAAAACAGTACAACGAAAGTATTTGTAAGGAATTGGGAATTAACATTCCGGAAGGATACGAAAAAATCGAAGCTTCCAAATAAGCTGACGAATATGGAGGTAAGGTTTTTTGGATATTTCAGTGTTATTTAGTGCCATGCCCGGAGCAGTCGCTCAGGGACTGATCTGGGGAATTATGGCAATCGGAGTTTATATTACATACAAAATCCTGGATGTAGCGGATCTGACGGTAGACGGTTCCATGTGTACCGGCGGAGCAGTCAGTATCATGATGATGCTGAACGGATATAATGTGTGGGTAAGTTTACTGGCAGCATTTATTGCCGGTATGTTAGCAGGTCTGGTAACCGGAATTTTTCATACGTTTATGGGAATTCCGGCCATCCTCGCCGGTATTTTGACACAGCTGGCACTGTACTCGATCAACTTAAAGATCATGGGACGTGCCAATCAGGCGATCAGTGTAATGAATTATGATCTGCTTGTGTCACTTCGAAATGTAAAAAATGTACCATTTTACCAGAATTCAATTTTTGTGGTAGCGATCTTCTGTATCGTGATCATCGGGGTTCTGTATTGGTTCTTTGGAACAGAACTTGGATGTTCTCTTCGTGCGACAGGATGCAATCCGAACATGAGCCGTGCACAGGGAATCAATACGAATTTTAACATCGTACTTGGTTTGATGATCTCCAATGGACTGGTAGCACTTGCAAGTGCGCTTTGTTCCCAGTATCAGGGATTTGCAGATATCAATATGGGACGTGGTGCGATCGTAATCGGTCTTGCTGCCGTTATCATTGGAAAAGTGGTATTTGAGAAAGTGTTCCACAATTTTGCATTGAAACTGCTCAGTGTCGTACTGGGTGCCGTGATTTACTATGCGGTACTGCAGGTGGTTATCTGGTTTGGTCTGGATACCGACCTTCTCAAACTTCTTTCTGCTCTTGTTGTGGCATTGTTCCTTGCACTGCCATACTGGAAAAAGAAGTATATTGTAAAACCGGTAAAGAGAGGAGGGGTTCAAAATGTTGGAAGTAAATAATATTTACAAGACATTTAATCCGGGAACCGTCAATGAAAAGCTTGCACTTGACGGACTCTCTTTAAAACTCAAAGAAGGCGATTTTGTCACCGTGATCGGTGGAAATGGTGCCGGGAAATCGACACTTTTAAATGCGCTTGCCGGAGTATGGTTTGTCGATGAAGGACAGATTATCATCGATGGTAAAGACGTTACGAAAGTACCGGAACATAAGCGTGCTGCTTATCTTGGCCGTGTTTTCCAGGATCCGATGATGGGAACTGCTGCGACGATGGGAATTGACGAAAATATGGCACTTGCCATGCGCCGAGGAAAAAGCAGAGGACTGCGTATCGGAATTACCCAGAAGGAGCGGAATCAGTTCCGTGAAATGTTAAAGGTTCTGGATCTTGGCTTGGAGGATCGTCTGACATCGAAAGTCGGACTGCTTTCCGGAGGACAGAGACAGGCAGTTACCCTGTTGATGGCTGCATTGAAAAAGCCACGTCTTTTGCTGTTGGATGAGCATACCGCAGCATTGGACCCTAAGACGGCAGCCAAAGTGCTGCAGGCTACAAATAACATCGTAAACAAAGACCATTTGACGACATTGATGATCACACATAATATGCGTGATGCGATTGCAAACGGAAATCGTTTAATTATGTTAAATAATGGAAAAGTTATTTTAGATATCGAAGGGGAAGAAAAGAAAAAGCTGACCGTCGATGATCTTCTTCATCAATTTGCACAGGTGAGCGGAGAAGATTTTGCAAACGATCGTACCTTGCTTTCTTAATTCCTTTTCTGATCGAGGTTGTTATGAATTATAAGGAAACGAGACAATATATTCAGGCGGTACAGACCGGTGCCGCCATACAACCCGGCTTGGAGACCATTTCCCTCCTGCTTTCTAAGATAGGGAATCCTCAAGATGCGTGTTCTTTTATCCATCTGGCAGGGACGAACGGAAAGGGCTCCACGGGAACATTTATAACAAATGTATTGGCACAGAGCGGACGAAAAATAGGACGATATTTTTCACCCGCTCTTTTTTCGAAAAACGAAACAATACAATGGAATCAGGGTGAGAAAACTCACTATATCACGGAAGAGGAATACGAAGCCGGGTATGTGCGGATTGGAGAAGCCATTCGTGAGATGAAAGAGAAAGGACAGCCGGTTCCGACCGATTTTGAGATTGAAACGGCGCTCGCTTTTTTGGCCTTTTCGGAGTGGAAATGTGATCTTGTCGTATTGGAAACCGGTATGGGAGGGACACTGGATGCTACCAATGTGGTAAAAAATGTAAAAATGAATGTCGTTACGACCATTGCGATGGATCATCAAAAATTTCTGGGAGATACGATCGAAGAGATCGCGGTGCAGAAGGCCGGAATTATTACGAATGCAGCGCCGGTTGTGACCGTACAGGAATCGTCGGAAGCATTGCAGGTCATTCAAAACCGCTGTGAGGAGAAAAAAGCCCCTCTTTATGTTCTGAATCGAAAAGAGATCAGCGGTCTTTCCTGTGAGGCGGGAGAAACGAAGTTCTGCTACCGGGGAGAAACGTATACCATTCGGATGTGCGGGCAGTATCAGGTCGAAAATGCGTGCCTTGCACTTCTTGCCTTGCAGGTGTTGGAACCACTGCCACCGGAAATCATTCAGAAAGGAATGGCAGAAGCAAGGTGGCTTGGACGGTTTGATTACGTGAAAAAAAGCCCGGTATGGATCGCAGACGGGGCACACAATCCGCAGGGGATGGAAAGTCTGCTGGCATCGCTCCGACAGATGTATCCGGACAAAAAACGGATTGGGATCATGGGGGTATTTGCGGATAAGGATCACCGGAAGATGTGCCGGAAATTAGCGGAAGACAGCTGGTTTCAGAAGATATTTACCATTCAGGCACCCGGACCGAGGGGACTTTCCGCGGAAAGTCTGGCAGAAGAACTTGCCACTTTTGGTATGCAGAGCCAGTCCTGCACTTCCCTTGCAGAAGCAGTGGAAGAAGTGAAAAAATTACAAAAAATGGAAGAAAAGGACACAGTCGTTGTCTGTTTTGGTTCCCTTTCTTTCATGAAGGAACTTTATCAAATCATGGGAGAATGAGATTTTACATAGATTTTACATAAGGTATATTTGCATTTTACAATGGTATACTATCATGAAGAAGTGTGAAAAATATGTAAAATACGTGATTTGAAAGGAGAACCCCATGGACATTTTTGGAGTATTATCCATGCTTGGCGGCCTTGCCTTGTTTTTGTATGGAATGAATACAATGGGCGAGGGACTGACAAAAGTTTCAGGAGGAAAATTAGAGAGGATTTTGGAAAAACTGACATCCAGTCCGATCCGTGCCGTGTGCCTTGGTGCACTTGTGACAGCAGTAATTCAATCGTCATCGGCAACGACGGTTATGGTCGTTGGCTTTGTGAATTCCGGTATTATGAAGCTGTCGCAGGCGATCGGAATTATCATGGGTGCCAATATCGGTACGACGATCACATCGTGGATCTTAAGTTTGTCCGGGATTGAGAGTGACAATTTCTGGATGCAGTTTTTGAAACCATCGAATTTTTCGCCGGTTCTTGCAGTTATAGGTATCATTTTTATCATGTTTATCAATAACCAGAAAAAGAAAGACATCGGTATGATCTTAGTGGGGTTCGCCATTTTGATGTTTGGTATGGAAACGATGAGCGGTGCCGTGGCACCTCTTGCGGATGTGCCGGAATTTACAGGCATTCTTACCATGTTCAGCAACCCGATCCTGGGAATGCTTGCGGGACTTGTGCTGACTGCCGTGATCCAGAGTTCTTCGGCGTCTGTCGGTATTCTGCAGGCATTATGTGCAACCGGTGCGATCACCTATGGAACTGCTTTCCCGATCATTATGGGACAGAACATCGGAACCTGTGTGACAGCCCTTTTGTCAAGTGTAGGAGCAAACCGGAGTGCGCGGCGTGCAGCACTGGTGCATTTGTATTTTAATGTGATCGGAACCGTAGTGTTTATGGTAGGTTTTTACAGTATTCATGCCATTGTGCCGTTTGGATTTGTAGAAGATACGGCTGGTCCGATGGGAATTGCCGTCATCCACAGTGTGTTTAACGTGGTAGCAACGCTGTTACTGCTTCCATTTTCACGAGGTCTTGAAAAACTGGCATATCTCAGTATCCAGGAGACGGAAGAAGAAAAACAGCAGAAAGAAATGGGAACACTTCTTGATGAACGTTTTTTGGAACAGCCGGCATTTGCCATGGAACGTTGTAAAAAAGTGGCAATGACAATGGCAGAAACTGCCAAACAGGGTTTCCTTGATGCGATGAGCCTTCTGGATGAATACGATGAAAAGACTGCTAGAAAAGTGTATCAGAAGGAAGAGGAAGTCGATCATTATGAAGATGAACTGGGAAGTTATCTCGTGAAATTAAGCTCGAAAAATTTATCGCAGCAGGATGCAGAAACGTTATCCATGATCCTGCACTCCATCAGTGATTTTGAAAGAATTTCCGATCATGCGATGAACATCGAAGAGTCTGCGAGAAAGATAAAAGAAAAAGAAATTGTTTTCTCGGATAAAGCAAAAGAAGAATTGAAGGTATTTGAAAAGATCATTCAGGATATATTAAATTTGTCAGTAACGGTGTTCCTGGAAGAGGATTCTGAGCAGGCACGAGAAATCGAACCGATGGAAGAAGTTGTGGATCGATTGACAAAAAAAGTAAAAAAACGTCATATCAAACGTCTGGAAAAAGGAAAATGTACGATGGATGCCGGACTTGTGTTAAATGATCTGGCAACCAATTTTGAGCGTGTGGCAGATCATTGCTCAAACATCGGCGTGTGCGTGATACAAAGCGAAGAAGAGGCTTTTGACACCCATGAATATCTGGATACGTTAGACAAGGGAAAAGATTCCTGGTTTAATGCAAGATATGAGGTGTATAAACAAAAATATATGCTGCCGTAACTGGCAGAAAAAAAGCAGGAAATGCAAGCAGTAATGTTGAATAAAAGAATCCGTAAGCGGAGATACTAACCCCTGTTAAACTACTTACAGGAAAGGGGGAAGGTTCGTGAAATGGATTCGTCTGATCATTGCAGCTGGTATTTGCCTGCTTTTTCTTTTGTCCGGAAAAGAACTTTCTACCGGTGACTGTGAGGAAAAAATTGTACGGTATGTAGCGCTGGGAGACAGTATTGCCGGGGGATATGGTCTGAAAGATGTGCAAAATGACAGCTATGTCGCGCTGGTGCAGAAAAAACTGGAATCGGTCTGCGAAGGAGTGTATGCGTGGAATTTTGGGGAAAATGGATTAAAGAGCAAAGAATTGTTAGTGCGCCTTACAGATTCTTCCAATCCGCATTATGAAGAATACAATGAAGCATTGAAAGAGGCGGATCTGGTTACGGTGTCGATCGGCTCCAATGACCTGATGCAGTATTTATCCCAAAGCCCGGATGTGGAAAAACTAAAAAAAGAGGGTGATATGTTGTTTTCCAAAGCCTGTACGGAGTTTCAAGTGACATTGCCTCATCTGGTAGAAGAAATTGAAAAAAGGGCACCGAAGGCGGAAATTGTTATGAATAATATTTACAATCCCTGCGATGACGTGTCATTTACGATGGATGAGGTCTTTGGGATCAATATCAGGAGTATAGCGAGCCGGTACATTGGAAGATTAAACAACAGTTATGAAGAGATTGAGACCTTGCAAGTTTTTGCAAATTCGGGTACAATAAAAGGAACGCCAAGAGTTCGGATCGCGGATGTGAGTTCGGTTTTTGCAGAAAGCCGGGAAGTGTGTGTCAACCGCATGATCTCGCTGCGTGGCATTGATCCGCATCCGAATAAGACCGGACATGCGCGGATTGCCGAGGAAGTGATCGGGGATCTTGAGAAAGACGGATTTTTTGAAAGGATACAATGAAACATGGAGATAAAAGGTGCAATATTTGATCTGGATGGAACGCTGCTGGATTCCATGTGGGTCTGGAATCAGGTGGATATCGATTTTCTGGGAAAACGTGGATTTGATGTTCCACCGGATTATCCGAAGGCCATTGCCGCGATGGGTTTCCATGAGACGGCAGAATACACGATAAAGCGGTTTGACTTAAAGGAAAAGGTGAAGGATGTGATCGCGGAATGGGACCGCATGGCAGCACAGATGTACCACGAGAGGGTTCAGATCAAACCCTATGTGCGGGAAGTGCTGGAATGGATGAAACAGCAGGGCATTCATCTGGGCGTGGCGACCGCTTCGTATCGCACCTTATTTGAGCCGTGCCTCCGCCGAAACGGAGTGTTTGAATATTTTGAAGCGGTTACGGAAACTTCTGAAGTGGAGCGGGGCAAGGGATTTCCGGACATTTACATAAAAGCCGCAGAAAAAATGAACTGTCGGCCGGAAGAGTGCCTTGTGTTTGAAGATATTACAAAAGGAATCGAAGCTGCACGAACCGGGGGATTCCGGACGGTTGCGGTATACGATCCGGCAGCACAGGCAGAGTGGGAAGAGAATACAAAAAAAGCTGACTATCATATCGTGAAATTTAAAGAACTGCTGGAGCCGTCAAGTTTTCTCAACCGGCTGTAGTTCAATCTTGACGGAATGCAGAATTTCGTGTAAAATTAGATAGAGATAGTTTTTAAAAAACTGCCATTTATTGGTAAAGATAAAGGAACGGGGACTGGCATGAAAAGTAAAAATGATGTAGATGTATTGATCAATGGTCGTAAATATACACTCTGTGGATTTGAAAGCGCAGATTATATCCAGAAAGTGGCTACGTATATTAACAGCAAACTTTCGGAATTTCAGAAAAAAGAATATTATGCCAATATGGATATTGAACTGAAAAATATTTTATTGGCGATTAATATTGCAGATGATTATTTTAAGGTGGACCGCGATGTCAAGTCTGTGATGAAAGATAATGAGCGCAAGGACAAGATGGTTCTTGAGATGAAACATAAGATTTTGGAGCAGGAGACGGCAGAAGCGGAACTGAAAGAGCAGATGGAAGAACTTCGTAAGACATTGGAGACGTCCGAGAAAAAAGTGGTGGAACTCAATGTCATCAATCAGGAAAACGTTTCCAAAGCAAACGAGGCAGAAAAAAAGGTATCCGAAAGTGAAGCAGAAAAAACGTCAACGAAGACAAAGTTAGAGGCGGCGAACGAAGAAATCGAGCAACTGAAAAAAGAATTGGAAGAAGCTGCGAAGAGGGAAACATCGCTGCAGGAAAAATATGACAAGCAGGAAGAAAAACTTGCGGATCTCCGTGAAAAGAGCAAAAAAGATCTGGCAGATGCAAAAGCAAAATATACGCAGGATGGCAAGAAATTGAAAGAAAAATTTGAGACAGCAAAAGCCGATCTTGTGAAAAAATATGAAGCAGCAAAAGCTGATATTAATAAAAAGGTGGAAGACGGAACGGCAGAATGGAAAGAAAAATATGAGCAGGGCGAGAGTGAACGCGGAGAATTGAAAGCCAAATTGGAAGCGGCAGAACGCCGTATTACGGATTTGGAATCGAGAAACCGCAAAGGAAAAAGATAAGAACAGAGAAATGGACGGGAAACAGCGGAGACACTTGTTTCTCGTCTGTCTTTCTATGGATGTTTCAGAATGGAGAGAACGATGAGTGTAGAAATATTGGCACCGGGCGGCTCGGTAGATGGAATTTATGCTGCCATGCTGCATGGGGCAGATGCAATTTATACAGGGACACAGAGGTTTTCTGCGCGAGCATTTGCAGATAATCCGTCGGTGGAGCAATTGTGTGATGTTCTTGATTTTGCCCATGTCCGTGACAAGAAAATATATCTTACTGTCAATACACTTTTGACAGACGAAGAATTGGAAGACCATCTGTATGATCTTCTTCTGCCGCTTTATGACAATGGATTGGATGCGGTAATTGTTCAGGATATTGGGGTGATGCAGTTTATTCATGAGGCATTTCCGGCTCTGGATATCCATGCGAGTACCCAGATGACGATTGTTACGGCAGACGGGGCGAACCAGTGGAAACCGTATGGAGTGACCCGTGTCGTGCCGGCCAGAGAACTTAGCATCGGCGAGATTGCACAGATGCGTAAACATACCGATCTTGAGATGGAAGTGTTTGTTCATGGGGCCTTGTGTTACTGCTATTCCGGGCAGTGTATGATGAGCCAGTCAATCGGTGGAAGAAGCGGAAACCGTGGCATGTGTGCTCAGCCTTGCCGCCTTCCTTATCGGTTGTCATCCGGAAAAACCGGATACTATCTGAGCCCGAAGGACATGTGTACGCTCGGACAGGTGGGAGAATTGATGGATGCCGGCGTGGACTCGTTTAAGATTGAAGGCCGCATGAAAAAGTTAGAATATGCCGCCATGACAGCAAGATTATACCGTATGTATGCGGATGCGCATGAGGCGGGAATCCGGCCAAATGATAAAGAATTGGAAAAAGATGTAAAAAAGCTGATGGATCTGTATAATCGTGGCGGATTCTGCAAAGGCTATTTGTTTGAAAAAGACAAAAAAGAGATTATTTATAAAGACAAAAATGGACATTATGGTGTCGAAGTGGGAACGGTTCTCCGCGTGAAAAAAGGAGAAGTGGTGTACCGGCTGACAGAGGAGATTTCTTATCAGGATGTCCTTGAATTCCGCGATGCAAAGGGCGAAAAACTGTACGAGTATACGGTCAAAAACGGCTGTGTTCCACCGGCTGAAGTGACGGCGAGATATCAAAAAGGCTGTGTGATAAAACCGGGGCAGAAAGTGTTTCGTACAAAAAATGCAGCCCTTTTACAAGAAATTGATGCAGCTGTGGAACAGGAAAAGAAGGAAGACAAACTGCCGGTCCAGGGAACATTTCAGGCAGAAATTGGAAAAGAAATGCGTCTTCAGCTTTCCTGTGGTGCAGTTTCCTGCGAAGTGACAGGAATCCAAGCTGAACCGGCAAAGGGGAAAGCGGTTTCCGCAGAAGATGTCCGTAAGCGCCTTCATAAGACAGGGGAAAGTGAGTTTACCTTTTCTTCTCTGGAAGTCTCGGTGGAAGAGGGGGCGTTCCTGCCGCTCGGGCAGATCGCGGCACTGCGCCGGAAAGGATTTGCTGAACTCGGACAGAAATTGAAAGAAAAACAGTTGGAAAAACGTCGGAAAATTCCTGCAAAACGGCCAGAAACGCCGGCAAGATCGAAAAAAACAAAAAAAGAACATTTGTTTGCAAATGTGACAGATTTTCGACAAATTTATGAGGTAAAATCAATTCAAACAGAAGGAAACACAAAAATCCTACCGGTTTTTCCCTTGGAATGGTTCCCGGGAAAGAGCTGGAAAGAGCTGGCCGATACGATGGGGGATCTTCCTTTTATGATCTCACTTCCGGTGATCTTGGATCTTCCGGCAAGGAAACATTTCCTGCAGATTTGGAAACAATATGGTCAGGAACTGCAGAAAGGAAATCTGGCGGGGATTCTGATTCAGTCATTGGAACATTTGACGATACTAAAACAATTGGAGATCGATCACCTTCCGAGGATTGCCGGACCACGTCTGTATCAGTGGAATGAGCGGACGAGACAGGTATATCAGAAGTTTGGGATGGAAGACCATGTCAGTCTGGCTGCCGGAAGGCTTGCCGTGATGGTGACAAAGGGCTGTGTAAACCAGCAGACCGAAAACTGCCTTCGAACCGGAGGTAAGCCGGTGCCGTTAGAAATTACGACACCGAAAAAAGATGGGTTTGTCTCCGTACCAATTTGTGAATATTGCTGCAATTTCTGCTATGAGAAAGAAGGAAAGGTGCAGGAATTACAATGTGAGGATGACCTGCCGATGGTTGATCTGGCATTGGTAGAGCCTCATGACATTAGAAAGGTTTTGAAACAATGGAACTTTTTATCGTAGAGATGGCACGTTATGTGATCATTTTACTGTTTGCACTTTATACATTTTATTCGTTTCGTGCTTTTGCCGGACACAATAAACAAAGGCAGAACCGTGTCTTTGCTGCGCAGCGAACCTTGACACTGCTTCTGCATACGGTCATGAGCGCAATCTTGATCATGGAAAATAAGAATATTATGTATGTCGGATTATGGGCGGCAGAATTTGCCTTTTATCTTATTTTTATTAAGGTGTATCAGGCTTGTTATAAGGGATTGTCAAAGCTGGTGCTGAATAATATGATGATGTGTATGATGGTCGGTTTTGTCATTTTAGGCAGGCTGGCATCGGATTATGCGGTTCATCAGATTATTCTGGCAGCGGCGGCGATGGTGCTTTGCATCTTTGTACCGCTGATTATCGAAAAATTCCGAATTTTGGAAAAAATGGGATGGTATTTTGCCGCCATAGGGATTGTGTTTTTGATGCTGGTTTTTGTGATCGGAGTGGAAAAATACGGATCGAGAAACTGGATCAGTGTCGGTGGAATTGCGATTCAGCCTTCGGAATTTGTAAAGATATTGTATGTATTTTTTATGGCATCGCTTTTATCCCAGACGACAAAATTTAAACATATTGTCATCATATCAGCGGTGGCCGCAGTTCATGTCGTGATTTTGGTGGCAGAAAAGGACCTGGGTGCCGCTCTGATCTATTTTGTGACTTATATATTTGTGTTATATGTGGCGACAACAAAAGTGCAGTATCTGGGAGCCGGGCTTGCGGGCGGTACGCTGGCTTCGATCGTGGCATATCATTTGTTTTCGCATGTGCGGACCCGTGTACAGGCATGGCGTGATCCCTGGGCAGAGATCCGCGGCGGCGGTTACCAGGTGGCGCAGTCTCTGTTTGCCATCGGAACCGGTGGATTTATCGGTATGGGATTAGGAAAAGGACTGCCGGGAAGTGTTCCTGTCGTAGAAAGTGATTTTGTATTTTCGGCGATTTCGGAGGAACTTGGCGGTGTGTTTGCTATCTGCCTTATCATGGTCTATTTGAGCAGTTATATTATGTTTGTAAACATTGCGATGAAGATGAAAAAACAGTTTTATAAACTGACTGCATTTGGACTTAGTGTGGTATTTATCTTTCAGGTGTTTTTATGTGTCGGTGGTGTTACAAAATTTATTCCATCCACCGGAGTGACACTCCCTCTTATCAGTTACGGAGGAAGTTCTATTGTAACGACGATCATTATATTCAGTGTCATACAGGGTATGTATGTGTTAAACGGAAAAGAGGAGGAGAGCCTTGAAGAAGAGACAGAAAAAGAATCTTCCAAACGAAAATCCAGAGGATAAGAAAAAGCACAAACGGATGAACCGCGAGATGGCGACGGTAACGTATCTTGTCATGGCACTGTTTGTCTTTATGGCAGGGTATGTGATCTGGTTTTTGTCGGGGGATACGGACCGGATTCTAAATAACAGTTACAATAAACGGCAGGATCTGATGGCAGAACGAGTGACAAAAGGAAGCATCCTTTCCGATAGTGGAGCGGTACTTGCCAAAACACAGAAAACCGGAAGTGGAAATGAAGTAAGAGTATATCCGTATGAGGGTTTGTTTGCCCATGTGGTAGGACGTGCGACACACGGGAAGACCGGACTTGAGGCATCCGAAAGTTATACGATGCTGACTTCCGGCATTAATCAGATGACCGCACTGATCAACGAATTAAGAGGAAAGAAAAATCCCGGAAATGATGTGGTGACGACACTCAATCTGAAAATGTCGCAGACGGCGAGTGAAGCTCTCGGAAGTCATCGGGGAGCGGTGGTGGCTATGGAACCGGACACGGGAAAGATTTTATGTATGGTGTCCAAACCGACGTATGATCCAAATCAACTGGAGGCAAACTGGGAAAGACTGACCCAGGCTTCTTCGGACAATTCATCGCTCTATAACCGCGCGACACAGGGATTGTATCCGCCGGGATCGACGTTTAAATTGTACACGCTGCTCGAATACATGCGTGAAAACGAGGATTTCAACAAATTTTCGTACCGTTGTACCGGAAAGATCGGAACCGGAGACGGAAGCATCCGTTGTTATGGCAACGAAGTGCATGGAAAGATAAATCTGAAGCAGGCATTTGCAGAGTCCTGTAATGCCGCCTTTGCGCAGATCGGAAGCGGATTGAATACGAAATCCTGGACAAAACTCTGTGAACAGTTTTATTATAGTTTGCCCACAACACTACTTTTTGCTTACAGTACAAAATAAATTTAAAGGAACAAATTAAATGATAGAAACAAAAAATCTTTCTTTTATTTACCGTGAAGAAGATATGGAAAGCGGCAAGGAGAAACTGCAGGAA
>QWCY01005172.1_pt1 | contig 12589 bp, 10 predicted proteins | sample 1972631 | NCBI WGS metagenome assembly QWCY01 (sample SAMN09866696, study PRJNA288562) | Human gut metagenome isolate pre1_stool, whole genome shotgun sequencing... | isolation source: gut | host: Homo sapiens | place: USA: California
ATGGTCTTGCTTCGCAAGGCTCATTGTTGCCTTCGTTCGGCTGTCGCCTCACTCAGGCTAAGCCTACAGACAGTCCACAGGACTGTCTGCTTAACGGCTTAGCGCGTTAGCTTGCGATGGAGACGGTGGGGGCGAGCCGCGTCTTCGCCGAGACGAGCGACACGGTTCTCCTGATAGGCCTGGAAGTTGCCTTCGAACCAGTACCACTTGGCTGGATTCTCGTCATCGCCTTCCCATGCGAGAATATGCGTGGCCACGCGGTCGAGGAACCAACGGTCGTGAGAGATCACCACAGCGCAGCCCGGGAAGCCAAGCAGTGCGTTTTCAAGCGATTCAAGAGTTTCGACATCAAGATCGTTGGTCGGTTCGTCGAGCAGCAGCAGGTTGCCGCCCTGCTTCAGGGTCAACGCAAGATTCAGACGATTGCGTTCACCACCGGACAGCACGCCGGTGAGCTTCTGCTGGTCGGAACCCTTGAAACCGAAGGACGCCACATACGCGCGGGTCGGTACTTCAACGCCAGCAACCTCAATGAAGTCAAGACCGTCAGACACGGCCTCCCATAGGTTCTTATTCGGGTCAAGACCGGCGCGATTCTGATCCACATAGCTGATCTGCACGGTTTCGCCGATCTTCAACGAGCCAGACGTCAACGGTTCAAGGCCAACGATGGTCTTGAACAGGGTGGACTTACCCACACCGTTCGGGCCGATCACGCCGACAATACCGTTACGCGGCAGCGTGAAACTCAGATCGTCGATCAACACACGGTCGCCGAACGCCTTGTGAATATGCTCGGCTTCCAGCACAGTAGAGCCCAAGCGCGGGCCGGCCGGAATCTGAATCTCGGAGAAGTCAAGCTTCTTGTTGTTGCGTGCCTCCTGCTCCATCTGGTCGTAACGCTCCAGACGAGCCTTGTTCTTGGCCTGACGGGCCTTCGGCGAAGAGCGCACCCAATCAAGTTCGCTCTTCAGGCGCTTGGCGAGCTTGGCATCCTTGGCGCCCTGGATTTCCATACGCTTGGCCTTGGTCTCCAAATACGTGGTGTAGTTGCCCTTATACGGGTACAGCTGGCCACGGTCGACCTCGCAGATCCACTCGGCCACGTTATCCATGAAGTAACGATCGTGGGTAACGGCGATGACGGCACCCTTGTACTGGTGCAGGAACTGCTCCAACCACAGAATCGACTCGGCATCAAGATGGTTGGTAGGCTCGTCAAGCAGCAGCAGATCAGGAGCTTCCAGCAGCAGCTTGCACAATGCCACACGACGGCGTTCACCACCGGAGCATACCGTCACTGGAGTATCCGGATCCGGGCACTGCAAAGCATCCATAGCCTGCTCAAGCTGAGAATCAAGATCCCAACCGTTTGCAGCGTCGATATCGTTCTGCAGCTTGCCCATCTCATCCATCAAAGCATCGAAATCGGCATCCGGATTGGCCATCTCTTCGCCAATCTGATTGAAACGAGCCACCTTTTCAGCGATCTCGCCGAACGCCATCTTGATGTTCTCGCCAACAGTCTTGGTGTCATCCAGCGGTGGTTCCTGCTGCAGAATGCCGACGGTATAACCCGGAGTCAAAGAAGCCTCGCCATTAGACACGGTGTCGAGTCCGGCCATGATCTTCAGCAGCGTGGACTTACCCATGCCGTTCGGGCCAACAACGCCAATCTTCGCGCCTGGCAGGAAGCTCAAAGTCACGTCATCGAGAATCACACGGTCGCCGTAAGCCTTGCGGGCCTTGATCATCTGGTAAATGAATTCAGCCAATGTTGTGTTCCATCCTTAAGAAACGTTGGAATTCCAGCGTGTTGCATGAGCGGTCAACGGAAACTCAATCAAGGATTCCGGAACGCAACCCACGCACAATACCGTGCATAATTATCCCATACCCCATCTACACGACGGTATGGGCGAAAGTCGTGCGCTCAGGCAGTAAGCGGAAGCAGCAGATGCTCATGCAAAGCAGGACGAACGATATTGTCGAAATCGCCAGATTCCGGGCATTGAATCGCAACAACCAAACCCTGCTTCGGCAAAACCGTAGTGATCTGACCGTACGCACCATCCGCACGATATGCCCCCTCATAAGGCGACATCCAGAACTGATAGCCATAACCGCACGTCCAAATATTGCTATGCGGAGTGTCGATCTGCTTACCGGAAGCCTGCTTGACCCACGATTCGCTGACAATGCGCGTGCCATGCCAAGTGCCATCATTCAAATAGACCTGGCCAAGTTTCAACATATTCGCAAGCGACATGTAGATCCCGCCGCCTGCAATCGGATGACCTTGCGGGTCACATTCCCAAACAGGCCAACCCTGATCCAACTTGGAAAAAATCATGCCATACAAATACTCGCCAAGACGCATGCCGGCAGCCTGCTCCAACATGCGGCCCGCCAAATCAGAATCCGCAGACGAATAGCAGAACGTGCTGCCGGGCTCCACCTCAACCCTGCGAGAGAACATGTACCGTAAATAATCAGGCGCACCAACACCACTGCGCCGGTCAGGGTTCATCAAATACGCATGATTGAAACCGCTCGACATAGTCAGCAAGTGCCTCAGCGTGATCTGCCCCAACTCCAGTTGCGCATCGGAAGGAACATACTCGGGGAATGAGTCGACCAATCGCGAATCGAGCGACAGCAAGCCATCTTCAATCGCAATGCCGATAGCCGTCGAAACATAACTTTTCGTATGGGAATAAATATTGCGATCCTGGTCGGGAACGAAATGACGTTCCGCGATAATGGCGTCGCCATCCGCAATCGCAACGGCTTCGACGGGCAGGGACTCGCTTTCAATGAGTTTGACGAAATCGTTGAACATATCGATGACACCCATGAAATCTCCTTTGACACTGCCCTACGGTGCATTACGGAAACTGTAACGTAAGGCGGTTACGTACGATTGTTACATCAAACGATTTTTCCTAAGCCTGTCGCTAGATGGAGCGCCCGAAAAGCCGCTAGGTGCCATGCCTGAAAAAGTCGTTAAATGATAATGCCTTCGCAATGATCGATCTCGTGCTGGATGATCTGCGCGGTGAAACCAGTGAACGTGGCATGACGCTCGCGGAACTTGCGATCCGTATACGAGACCTCAATGCGCTGGAAGCGAACCGTGCGGCGCTCGCCTTTGAGAGACAGGCAGCCTTCTGAGGCGTCGTAGGCGCCGTCTTTCGCAGTGATCGTCGGGTTGAACATTACGAAGATGCGACCGCCGAAATCCTCGTCCACGAATGCAATGATGCTCTTCGAGACGCCGATCATGTTTGCGGCCATGCCGACGCAGCCATTGCGATGTGCGTCAAGCGTGTCTTTGAGATCCTGTGCGACGGCAAGATCCTCGGGCGTATTGAGCGCCTCCGTCGACGGCTGGCTCAAAAACGGAATGGACGTCATGATTTCGCGCTGCATGTGGTGCTTCCTCTCGCTGGTTCCTTTGCTGGTCTGCCAACATTGTATGGCGTTATTGCGATCCGCTGGGTGCGCCTGCTGTGGGACACGCCGATCCGCACCGGCACGCGCCGCTACTACGACAACTTCCTCTACGCGTTCGCGTTCCTCGCGCTCGCGGGCGAATACCGCGTGTGGTGAATATGGCTGAAACAAGGAGTTGGACACAATGAAATCGACATTGCATATCAATCCGTTGTTCGGTGAAGGATGCGTGCTGCAATCTGGCATGCCGGTGAGGATCTGGGGTGGTGGCCGCCCCGGTTCCACGATCGAGGTCTCGGTCGCGGAACGGCGTGCCGATGCCATCGTCGACGCCGATGGCGCGTGGACGGTCACGCTCGAACCGTTGGACGCCGGTGGTCCCTATCGCATGACGGTCAGTGAAACGTCGGAAGCGGCGACGCGGGAATCATTGAGCCATGACGTTTATGCGGGCGAGGTGTTCATTTGCGCCGGACAGTCGAATATGGAATATCAGATGGAATTTCTGCACTGGCGTTATCCGTCCGAATTCACGCGTGAAGCCGACTCGCTGCTGCGACATTGCAAAGTGCCGGTCAGATTCGATTTCCACGGGCCGCGTCATGAATTCGATGAACCGGTACAATGGGTTGGCGCTGCATCGGATACCCTTGATGAGTTCACTGGAATCGGCTACTTTTTTGGACGTATGATTCGGGAATCGTTCGGTGTGCCGGTCGGTCTGCTTAATATCACGCTCGGCGGCTCACCGATCGAATCATGGATGGATGAGGAGACACTCGCTGCATGGCCGAAGATGCTCACTGATCTGGCACCATACCGGAATGATGATGAAGCCCGTGTGCGCAATGAGTCTAGCATTGAGGCCCGCACCCGGTGGCATGAAGATCTGCGTGTGCGAGAAGTCAACCGATGGAATGAGGATGCGGAAACCGGAACCGTGAACCTGCCCGCATTCCTGTCGGATGCCGATCCTCGTCTAGCTGGGTTCCGCGGTGTGATCCGCTTGTGGCGTACGGTTATGTTGCCGACGTATGCGGTTGGACGGCCTGCTGTGCTGCACTTGGGGGCGATGGTTGATTCGGACATCACCTATGTGAATGGTGTTGAAGTGGGGCGGTCCGAGCACCAGTATTTCTCCCGTGACTACGTTGTCCCGGAGAATGTGCTGAAGGCCGGCCCCAACGATGTAGAAGTACGGCTGGTGTGCGAACGCGGCACGGGCCGGTTCACTCCCGGTAAGCGCATGCATCTGGATGTGGGCGATGACTCGTTCGATCTGAGCGGAGCTTGGCGGTACATGATCGGTGCCGAAATCGATGAGGATTGTCCGACGGAAGATTCCCTGCAGTGGAAGCCATTAGGCCTGTACAACGGCATGACCGCGACCTGCGCCGGGTACGGCGCCCGTGCGGTGCTCTGGTATCAGGGTGAATCCAATACTGGTGATGTGGCCGATGAGTATGGGCATATGCTTACGGCGATGATCGGCTGCTGGCGACATGCTGGGGATCAAGAACGATTGCCGTTCCTGATTGTGCAGTTGCCGGTATTTTCAATCGACAATGTCGAGGATGGTGGATGGGCCTTGGTGCGGCAGCATGAATGGCAGGTGTCGAAGACCGTTGATGATGCGGCAACAGTGGTTGCGCCCGATGCCGGTGAATGGAACGACCTGCATCCGTGGAACAAGCGTGTGGTCGCCGAGCGGTTGTTCTATGCGGCCTGCGGTCTTGTCTATGGTAAAAATGACGCACCGAAATCACCTGAGCCGAAGTCCGCGGTGTTGACAGACGGTGAGCTCGTCATCGACTTTGCAGGTGGTCCGTTATACACCTTGGACGGGGACGAACCGCGCGAATTCGAGCTTGTCTGGGAGGACGGCTCCGTGCATGCCGTCTCCGGGCGCGTTGAAGGCGACAAGGTCGTCATTCGTGTGCCCTGGCGTAAGCCGACATCCATCCGATATGCGTGGAGTAATGCGCCCGGTCGTGGTCTACTGTGTTCGGGGAAGGGTATGCCTGTGCCACCGTTCGCCATGCCGATTGAGTAGAGAAGACGCGCCGAAACCGAATGTTCGCCGTTCGACCAAGTCGGGACGTGGCCGAACGACGAACTTGCTATCGGATGTCTTGAGCAATTCCAAGAGGTAGCGGAGCGTATAGAAGTCTGTTGGGCAGAATGATCGGTTCGACGATTTCGCCGTTCGCCGAATCCATTGCGTAACCGAGCCGTTCATGAAAGGAATGAACATATGAGAAACTTCATCTTCCACAATCCCGTCAAGATCTATTTCGGAGAAGGTCAGGTCTCGCATGTGGCCGAGGAGGCCAGGTCTCGCCCCGGTGCCGCGTGCTGCTGGTCTACGGCGGCGGCTTGATCAAGCGCAACGGTGCCTATGACGATGTGACGGCCGCGCTGCGCGAGGCCGGCAACGAGGTCATCGAACTCTCCGGCGTGACCCCGAACCCGCGACTCGACAAGGTCTTCGAAGGCGTGAACCTGGTTCGGGAGCACGGGGTGAACCTGATCCTGGCTGTCGGCGGCGGCTCGGTCATCGACAGCGCCAAGTTCATCTCGCTGGGTTCCGGCCTGGGCGAGGACGAGGACCTCTGGTACGACTACGTCGAAACCGGCAAGCCCGCCCCCGAAAACCTTGTGCCGCTCGGCGTGGTGCTGACCACCGCCGTCACCGGCTCCGAGATGGGCGACGTGGCTGTGCTCACCAACTGGGCCCGCAACCGCAAGCTCGGCTACACATCCTTCCCGCTGACGCCGAAGTTCTCGGTACTCGACCCGACCTATCTGCTCACCCTGCCGGCTGAACAGACCACCTACGGATTCGTGGACATATTCTGCCACACCTGCGAACAATATTTCTCGCTACCCAGCGACGACAATCTCTCCGACGAGATGGCCGAGGCCATCCAACGGCATATCCTGCGCTCCTGGCGCGCCTGCCGTCGCCATCCGCGCAGTTATGAGGCCCGTAGCAACGCGATGTGGGATTCCACGTTCGCGCTCAACCGCGTCATCTCGCGCGGCAAGGAGGAGGATTGGGTCACGCACGGCATCGAGCATGCGCTCTCCGCCTACTTCGACATCTCGCACGGCGCCGACTTTCTGCGTCTGGTCGGTGCCCCGCTCACCCTGTCCGAGGTCGGCATTCCAGCCGATCCGGCCACGCTGGACAAGCTCGCCGACCATGCCGGCGACGTCGGCGGCTCCTACCGCCGCATCACCCGCGACGACGCGCGCGCCATCCTCGCCTTGTGCGTGACACCGGTCGTGTTCTGAGGATGTATCAAGGTGTATCGAGGGATGGAGGCGCCGAAGACTTGATATCCACACCTGCCGTATACACGTCTATGACCACACATTTTGCCCTCCACCTGTACATCGACACGCAGCCACCACGGTGTACAGGGATGGCAAGCCGTACATGGATGTGCGATGAAAGGCGGCATCTCCGCTTCGGTGGCGGGGCAGGCTTTCATCGCCACCGAAGCCGTTGTCGGTCACATGATTCGGCATATGCTAATGTCGAGCGGCCTTATTACCCTGCTCTCGGCGGGGTGCGGAAGTCCTTGAAGCGTTGGATTGCGCTTCCATACCATTCCGCGGCGGAATCGGACTTGGCATAACGGTTTGGTTTCGCCGTTTTGCTATGGTATCTCGGCTGTGGCATGGTACGGGGCACCGTTATCAGGTGCTATGGTGTTCCGTATCGGGATCGGGTGGTACGGAACACCAATCGCCGAGTGTTGCAGAACCTGTACCGCAAAGGGGCGACCTTCCGGTTGTGATTTCGATCGTGAACAGCCTTGTCGCCCCGATGGGAGGCGTCACCGTTGGTGGCCGCATATTATCGGGGCGTCAACCGCGTGCGAACAGCGTCAACTTGGCGAAGAGGTCCTCGAGAATGAATCGACTGTCAATGCTGTCGTAGATGCGTATCGTTGGGCGAGACGGTATGAAAGCAGTGGAGCTGTCCGGCTTGACCAATGGTGCCGGCGCGTAATGGAATTCGCCGCAATCATGCTTCATCGCCAAGCCGACGGCGGGCGAATCTCCCAATGACCAGCTTTCTCCCGAAGTCCAGAACGCGAAATCACTGTCATTGTATTTCACGAGATTGTCGAACAGGAACTCGCCGATAGCGCCCGCATCGGCAAGCTTACATTGTAGTTCGGCAATGCTCACATTCATCGTACGGTAGACCTGATAAGGCACCAGCCAGAGATTCGCACCACTGGTCAGCACCAGATTGGCGCCTTCCACGTCGTTGCCGGAGTTGAATTCGCGAATGGCTTCCTCATCGTTGCCGGGAAGCTGCGTGCCGATCCAGATGATGGTCATCCGGCTGACGATTTCCGGGTGCAGCTTGATGGCGGCGGCCACGTTGGTGATGGCGCCGAGGCACAGTACGAACAGCGGATGGGTATCGGCGCTCAGAGCTTCGTCGAGAATCGCGCGCGAAGCGGGGGAGAGGTCCTCATCAGAGGCGAGGTGCAGCCCCGCCAGCGGCGTGCGGGCGCCTTCGAGTACCGGTACATCGGAGTTCAGCAGTTGAACAACCGTGGACGCGGTGCGGAAGCTGCGTTCCATACTGCCCGCTTCGTTGAAATGCTCGGCGCAAATCGCCTTGACCATGAACTTCGGTGTCAGCAACGCCTGAGCGATAGCGAACGGGTCGTCGGCCTCGCAATCGGCGTCGGTGTCGATGATGACACGAATCTGCTTATCATCACGGACTGTGAAATGAAAAGTCATCAATGTTCCTTTCCTGATGGTGATATGCGATGAGGCTGCTGGCCCTCGTCGTTCCGACAACCTCATCGTGTGACTTTATCAACCGCGCCAGCGCACGTACTGCTCGTACACCTGCGGGGTTGGTTCGCCGGTCAGTGTGGTCTCGACTTTGACCGGCCACGTCGGCGGTTCGGTCTCGCCGGACAGCACCCAAGCGGCCTGACGGGCCGCGCCGATCGCCACGTACTCGTCGGTTTCTGGCAGTTCGACGTCCATGCCGAGGATCGCGGGGGCCAGCGCGCGCACGGCCGCGAACTTGGTTCCGCCGCCGATCAGCAGGATGCGCTTGACGTCCACGCCCAGACCCTTGACCAGTTCAAGGCAGTCGCGCTGCGAGCACAGCAGACCCTCCACGAACGCGCGGGCGATGTTCTCTCGCCTGGTGTTCGCCAACGTCATGCCGTACAGCGCCGCCGTGGCGTCCGGACGGTTCGGGGTGCGCTCGCCATCGAAGTACGGCACCAGCGTGATGCCGCCGGCACCCGGTTCCGCGGCCGCGGCCAGTTCGGCCAGTTCGTCGTAGTCCACGCCGAGTGCGGCGCGTCCGGCATCGGAGATGCGCGAACCGTTGATCGTGCAGGCCAGCGGCAGCCAATGTCCGGTGCAGTCGGCGAATCCGGTCACCGAAGCGGTCATGTCGTAGGCGGGCACGGGGGAGATGGCCGCGGCCACGCCCGAGGTGCCCAGCGAGATGCTCACGTCGCCCACACCCATGCTCAGGCCCAGCGACGCCATGGCGTTGTCGCCGCCGCCGGGGCCGATCGGGCAGCCGCCCTCCACGTCCTTGCCGGCGATGGCCGGATCGGCCACGTCGCCGGTCTCGGTCGGGCCGAGCACGCGCGGCAGCACGATGCCGGCGATATCCTCTTCGCCGCGTCCCAGCGCCATCGCGAGCAGGTCACGGCGGTATTCGTTGGCGGTCGCATCGAAGTACGCGGTGCCGGAGGCGTCGGAACGGTCGGTGAACAGCGCATCCAGGTTCGCCTTCATCTCCTCGGCGGTCGCGTCCTCGCCCAGAGGGCCGTGGCCGGCGATGCGCCAGCTCAGCCAGTCGTGCGGCAGGCAGATCGCGGCGATGCGTGCGGCGTTCTCCGGTTCATTCGCGGCGACCCACGCCACCTTGGTGATCGTCAACGAGGCGACCAGCGAGGAGCCGACGGCCTTGACCCAGCGCTGGCGGCCGCGCATCGCCGGATCGTCGGACAGGTCGTCCTCGCTGCCGTCGGCGGCCTTCTCGGCCTCGCCCAGACAGGCGATGAGCACGTCGGCGTTCGTGGCGGAACGGGTGTCGTTCCACAGCAGTGCGTCACGGATCACGCGGCCATGGTCGTCGAGCAGTACCATGCCGTGCTGCTGGCCGCCGACCGCCAGCGCGGCCACGTCGTCGAGCCTGCCGGCCTGTTCCGCGGCCTCCTGGAACGCCTGCCACCAGGCATCGGGGTTCACGCTGGTGCCGTCGGGGTGCTTGGCCTGCCCGAAACGGACCATCTCGCCGGTCTCGGCGTCGGTGACGCGCACCTTGGTCGACTGGGTGGACGTGTCCACGCCGGCCACCAGAACTCTGCTCATTGTGCCTCCTTGCAACATGCCGCCAAAAACGTCGGGCTGATGGCGTTTGGCCGAATACGGTCGCCAGTATACGCAAATAGTTTGACGAATGAACTATACTGGTGTGTGTACCATTTTCACAATGTTGTGGGAGGCACGCCGGAGGCGATGAAGCACCAGAACACATAGAGGAGAGCTACGTCATGACTACGCTGCGCAGAATCAACCAGGACGATCTACGCAACCACAATCTTTCGGTGGTCATCAGCACGCTGCTGCGCGCCGCCGAACCGATGAGCCGCGCCGAACTGGCCAAACAGACGGGACTGACCAAGGCGACCATGTCCCTGCTGGTTTCCATGCTTGTCGACAACGGCGTCGTGCGCGAGGGGACGCCGAGCGTACAATCCTCCTATGGGCGCCCCAGCACGCCGCTGCTCATCGTCGGAGGCCGATACTGCGGCATCGGTCTGCAGGTGAATACGGACGGCTACGGCACCATCGTGCTCGACCTGGACGGCACGGTGGTCGCGGAACGCTGGGTCGATGCGGATATGTCCGACGTGGACGCCGACGACATCTTCTCCGAACTGAACGCCCTGTCACTTGAGCAGGAACGGCTGCTGGCCGACCGCGGATACACCGTGACGGGTACCGGACTGGCATTGCCCGGCCTGGTCACGGATGACATGAGGCTCCTCATGGCCCGCAACCTGGGATGGGAACAGTTGGATCTCAAGCGGTTCGACGTGGTGCGGCGGCTGGATGCGACTGCGGGCAACGAGGCGAATATGGCGGCGCTCGCGCAGATTCCCGGATACGCCATGCACCGTGAGGACGACGGCATCGTGGAACCCAACGCCTCATTCATCTACCTGTCCACGGACGTCGGCATCGGCGGCGCGGTGGTCCGTGGCGGACATGTGGAGATCGGCGACCATGGATTCGGCGGGGAACTCGGCCACGTGTCGGTGGAGCTGCGGGGACCGGTGTGCCGGTGTGGGCGGCGGGGGTGCCTGGAGACCTATGCCGGCCGCAGGGCGATGGTGGAGTCCGCAGGCATCGCCAGCGGGTCGGCGGCCGCGCGGCGCGAGTCGATCAACGAGCTGATCGAACGGTGGCGTGACGGGGACGTCAAGGCCGCGGCGGTGGTGGACAAGGCCATCGAGGCCATGGTCTCCGCCATCGCGTCGGCGATCAACATCTGCGACGTCGATACGGTGATGCTGGGCGGCGTATGGTCGCAGTTCGGGCCGGAGATCGCCTCGCATATGCAGGGCATGATGCGGCGCCAGGTGCTTGGATACCCCGAGGTGCGAGCCAAGGTGCTGATGGCCGACGTGACGTCCAAACCGGCGTTGATCGGTTCGGCCGCCATCGGTCTGCGCCGCTTCATCGACAATCCGATGCGGTTCGTCTCGACCGACTGACGGTCCGCACACGGATGCACGCGTGTTCCAACCTAGGCCTATAACGTCGGGGGCGCGGCAAGAGGAGCCGCCTGATACAGTGGCACGTGGCGATTCCGCCCGGGCTGCGCAGGTCAAGGATCGTCCGCGGGGTCTCCCCGTGTTCATGCCGTGCGCAGTCAACAGGGAACAGGAGCATCCCATAGCCGAACATCCTCAACAACCGAATCATCACACCATGCCCGCCGTAGGGAAAACGTCGGACATGGCCGACATGTCGGCACGGAGGGATGCCTCCGGTCCCGCCGGATTGTCGTCCCCATCCTCCGGCGGCCGGGCCGCGGACCGTCGTTGGCGCTGGAGGATGGGGACGACATCGCCGTGGGCGCCGCGTTGGGCGTGGCCTGCGGACTGGTGTTCTGGCTGTTCAACTTCGCCTACGCATGGCTGTCCCTGATCATCGGCGGCATCCTGCCCGGACTGGCCAGCATCCTGTACCCGCTGTGGTATTTCTCCGGCACGTTGGCCGTCATCATCCTGCGTAAGCCCGGAGCCGCGGTCTATGTGAACCTGGTGGGCAGCGCGGCCGAGATGCTGCTGGGCAACCAGTTCTCGTTCGGGTTCGCGTCCGCGGCGCTGCAGGGCGTGTTCGCCGAACTGCCGTTCGCACTCACCCGGTACCGCGTGTTCAACCTGCCGATCTCCATGACGTCCGGCGCCTTGGTGGCCTTCGCCGACAAGCTCTCAGGATACAACCTGATCACCGGCGCCTACACCCCTCTCGGTGAGGGAAACGATCTATACCTTACCATCGACGCGCACCTCAACTATGTGGCCTATCAGGCCCTGAACGGTCGGAAAGGCGCCGTGGGCGTGTACAATTATAAAACCGGCGAGATGCTCTGCCTTCTCTCCTCTCCCGCCTTTGATCCGGCGGACCCGCCCGAAATCCAGGAGGGCGATCCCCAATACGACGGGGTATACGTCAACCGCTTTCTCTCCGGCTCCTTTGTGCCCGGCTCTGTCTTTAAAACCGTTACGCTGAGCGCCGCCATAGAAAAGCTGCCCGATCTCTTTGCACGCACGTTTACCTGTACCGGCTCTACCCTGGTGGGCGGCGAAGCGGTGACCTGCCCCTCCGCGCACGGTGAAATGGATATCTACAGCGCTTATTCCAACTCCTGTAACGGCGTGTTTGCCCAGTTGGCCTCTGAGCTCGGTTCCAATGTGATGACCTCCTATACCAGAAAGGCGGGTCTCACTGACACCTACAAGGTAAGCGGGCTGAAGACGACCTCCGGTCGTTTTCAGTTCTCCGACTGTACGGAAAATCAACTGGGCTGGGCCGGTGTGGGCCAATATAA
>QWCY01005179.1_pt1 | contig 12576 bp, 9 predicted proteins | sample 1972631 | NCBI WGS metagenome assembly QWCY01 (sample SAMN09866696, study PRJNA288562) | Human gut metagenome isolate pre1_stool, whole genome shotgun sequencing... | isolation source: gut | host: Homo sapiens | place: USA: California
CACTGACAACAGCCTGATCTGCAACCGGCTCAGCCTGCGGCATCACCGGTTCCTCTGCTTCCGCCATCAGTCTGCTGGATTCTGATAACACTCTTTCAAGGTCTTCTGCTGACATTTCTGCCGGTTCTTCCGTAGCAGATACGCCCGGTGCTGCTACCTGGATACCCGCAATATCTTTTTCGATCCGGCTTGTCATACTAGAGATGTTCTCTAAAAATTCTGCTTTTAAAGATTCTCCTAATTTATCTACAGAAGTCATCATTTCCTTCTGTTTTGCAAGCAGTTCCTCTTTTAATCCTGTAATTACAGCTTCCTGCGAACTTGTATCCGGTTCTTTGACTGCACCTTGTAAGATTTCTTCCATTGCAGTCATACGTTCTAACAGCTTGTCGTTGCAATTCATAATGGCAAGTGCATTTTCTTTATTCCTCTGGATCGTAACCTTGGCAACACCCTTTTGCGCACGGAGCAGTTCATCGATCTGCAGATCTGACTCTGTGCTCTTTAAAATCTTTTCCGACAGGTCTATAAGATCCATAAAGTTCTGTTTCATCAGGATATAAGAAACTTTCTGTGCTTTATAAAGACTTTCATATTCTTTTTTATGAAGTTCTTCCTGTTCGTCCTTCATCTTAAAAGCCGTATTGATAACAAGATAAACCAGACAGAGCATGACAAGTGCCACTCCACCGATCAATAGATAATTGCCGGCTAAATTTATCATCAGATATAATTCAGCTGTCACTAACGCTGTTAAGATAATAAGTAATACTGACATTTTTCCTTTACTGTGTTTTGGCTGGTCTTTTTGTACGGTTTTCATTTCCTCGTTCATAAACATCATCCTCTTTTTTCTTATATGTTGCGTAACTGTTTCATGCCTTTTCAGTTACCTATATTACATTTATCGGACAAACTTAGTGATCTGCATAGTATTCATAGGTACGATAAAATTCCTCTGGAACTTCAAGATTATTATTTTCCCTTCTCTTAATACGCATATCCCACTCTTTTGCCTTTTCTCCAAAGTTTCTGATCTGGCGCATCATTGCTTCCGAAAATGCAGTATTTGTCTTTAAAAATTCCCTGATATCTTTATTAAACGGACAATAAGTTGCTAAAATAGCACGCGATACTTTATTTAATTTCATTGCCGCTTTGGATTCATAATAGATCCATAATTCATAATCATTTAAAAAAATCTCTCTGCTGTTATTTCTTGCACGCTGGATCTGGACTTTGATCTTTTCCCGTCGTTCCTCTGACAAGTCATGATTCTTGCGGTAATACTGGATATAATCCATATATTCAGATGTCAGTGACTTATACTGGATATTATTCCATGATGTTCCCTGTTCACACCGGCAGTACTCCCAATGGAATCTTCCGAATGCTTTTGTAACCAGCTTATAGACTTCACTTTCTACAATACTTGGGAAGATAAACCTGCCCGGTGTATCTCTTTTCTTTCCGGTGATTTCCTGCCACATCGAAGAAGTTGTACCATAGACCGGAGCTAAGATCACATCAGGATAAACATGTTTGATCACATATTCTTTTTCGATCTTAAGCTGTGGATTTGTATATAGTACTTCTCTGTTAAATATTGTAAAATCTTTTTCCTCTAATTCAAGTATGGTATCTGCAAGCTGCTGTTTACTTAGGAAAAGCCGCTCAATATCACCATAGATCTCATCTTTGTACAGAAGCGGAACATAAGTTGAAAGTTTACCGTTAACGATCTTATTATTGCTGGTAAACATATTTTCAATCTCAAAAATAACTTTTCTTCTGTTATCCTTCAGATACTCACGTTCTTCTCTGTCTGTGATCCTGCCTGTTCTGCGCTGTTCACGAAGTGCATCGCGGTAATCGCGTTCAAAAGAATCCCTTGAAGTATCTTTTCTTCCTTCATAAATCGCTTTTAACCATTCCGGCATGGTATAAATGTCACATGGGAGATTCGGATAACTCTGATCTACCTGTTCACATAAAAAAACAATCTGTTCATCATCAAGCAGACGCTCATCCATATAACCATAGTTTAAGAACAATTTGACTGCAAGCGGAACGTTCGCATTTTCAAACCATTCAAATAAACAGATCTTGTATACTTTAAAATAATAGAGTGCGATCTGTTTTTTTAGTTTCCGGACATCATCCTGTGTCGACAGCCTGTCTTTTGCATGAACAAAAGCATTCATTGCTGTGATGATCTCCTGTTGTTCTTCTTTTTTGATCTTTGCAAAATCTAAGATCTGTAAGAGTGAATTTTGAAGAAGTTCTAACTGGTCTTCTGCACTTCTTACCGGTTCTTCTTCCACTTCCTGACTGCTTGCCATCGGTGTATTCAAAACAGCCTTTAATGTTTCTTCTAAATACTGCCTGTCTAATGGAAGCTGTTTTCCTGTCATCTGCTCAATGATCTCATGCAGCATAAATGTCTTATCTTTCGTATCATTGATACGGATAAACTGCTCCATTTTAAACTGACCGTTTTTCTTCATTTCTTTTGCAAACTTCACTTCTTTATCAAAAAGATTATTACCGTTTGCATTCCAATACATATAAAATACTTCTTCAATATATTTTACGATCGTCTGACAGGATTTGATGATCTCCTGTATCACATATGCGATCTCAGAAGCCTGATAAAATGCCATCACATCGCTGTCATGGTAAAATTCATTATGTACAGATAATGGCACTTTTGCACATTCCTGATAGTAGGAAACTTTTGGCTCCCGACATGCTAATTCAAAAGCTACTTCCGGTACAACTTCAAAAAATTTCCTCGGTACTTCTTCTTTATCCATGCCGTCCCGGATCGCAAGTTCATAATGTCTTTTCAGGAAATGATAAAACTCCCCTGCACGATTCAGAATCCTTTCTCTTTCTCCTAAGTACTCTACAACCTCTTTTTCCATAGAATGTACGACAATTCCCTTATAATCAGAATTGTCGATCAGAAACTGTTCTAATGAACCAGAATCAAATGCCGGAAACGCATAAAAGATCGTATCTTCTTCCGTTATATAATCTCCTAAGTATTCATCTGCAAAAACATCAGCCGCTGCAATGATCGTTCCTTTTTTTGCAATTCTTTTTACTGCTCCATTCTGTATACGGATACTTCCTTTTACGATCATTCCGATGAAGCTGATCTTCTCACCTTTTTGAAAGAGTACAGTGCCCCTTACTAACTGATTCAATTCATTCTCTTTCAGAATCGTGCCCATTTTCTTCTCCCATCTATTGTTTGTTTTGTATATCTTTTACCCGACAATCTATAAATTTTTTAGGTGTTTTTATTATACTCTTTTTTTCATTTGACGTAAAGAAAAAAGTCAGGACATAGCGATTCATTAACACCTTAGCCATGTCCTGACTTTGATCATTTTTTTATTATCCTAAAATCATTTTTAAATCTTCTTCCGGCGTCGTGATCGGAGCGATCTGGTAGTTTTCTACTAAAAAGTTTAACACATTTTCAGATAAAAATGCCGGAAGTGATGGGCCAAGCCGAATATTCTTGATCCCTAAGTGTAATAAGGTCAGCAGAATGCAAACTGCTTTCTGTTCATACCAGCTTAAGATCATACTTAACGGCAATTCATTTATCTCGCAGGAAAACGCTTCTGATAACGCTTTTGCAATACAGATCGCAGAATACGCATCATTACACTGACCGATATCCATAAGTCTTGGTAAGCCTCCGATCGTGCCTAGATCAAGATCATTAAAGCGGTATTTTCCGCATGCTAATGTCAGTATCACAGTATCTTTCGGTGTCTGTTTTACAAAATCCGTGTAATAATTTCTGCCGGATCTTGCACCATCACAGCCGCCTACTAAGAAGAAATGACGGATTGCACCACTTTTTACCGCATCTACCACTGTATCTGCAACTGCCATGACCGTATTTCTTGCAAAACCTGTCATGACGGTCTTTCCTCCGTTGATACCGGTCAGTACGGTATCTGTATCAAATCCGCCCAATTCAAGTGCTTTTTCAATGACTGGTGTAAAATCTTTCTTATCATCAATATGCACCATGCCCGGATATCCGACAACTTCTGTCGTAAATACTCTGTCACGATAAGATTCTTTTGGCGGCATCAGACAGTTGGTGGTAAAGAGGACTGGAGCCGGAATATTTTCAAATTCTTTCTGCTGGTTATGCCATGCTGTACCAAAGTTTCCTCTTAAATGTGGATACTTCTTTAATTCAGGATATGCATGTGCCGGAAGCATTTCTCCATGAGTATAAATATTGATTCCTTTTCCGTTTGTCTGCTCTAATAAAAGTTTCAGGTCATACAGATCATGTCCGCTGATCACGATAAATGGACCTTTTTCCACTGTCAAAGATACTTCTACCGGTTTTGGGTGTCCGAATGTTTCGGTGTTTGCTTTATCTAACATTTCCATACAGGATAGATTGACCTCACCGACTTCAAGCACGATTGGAAGTAATTCGTCCATGCCCCAGTCATTTGTCCCAATCGCAAACAACGCTTTATATAAAAACTGATGGATCTTTTCATCTTTGTATCCTAATACGGCTGCATGATAAGCATATGCCGCAATTCCCCTGATCCCAAATAAGATCAGTGATTTTAAGGAACGGATATCTTCATTTGCATTCCAGAGTTCCTTCATATCATAATCATTATTCTTGCCACAGGAAGCTGCACATACATAACAGTCCGGTACTAATTTTTTCTTTTCTTCCTCGACACACCGTAAGATACGAAGCAGCGCCTCATTGTCAAAATTTACATTTGTAAGTGTTGCAAATAATCCCTCGACAACAACAGAAGCTGTTGTATCGCTTAATTTATGTGCATTCCCTTCTGTAGAACGTGACAGCCCGATCAATGCTCCTGTCAGCTGATCCTGTATCTGTGCGGTATCTGCACTTTTTCCACAAACTCCCATATTTCCTGTACATCCGCTGCATCCTGCAGTCTGTTCACACTGAAAACAAAACATTGATTGATTCATCTATGATATTCTCCTTTATCTTTCTAATATTCTTCCATCTGTTGAGATGACTACAACGCTCCATGGAATAAATTTTCCACTTTCCTGTAATGCCCGTTTTGCCGCATTTTCAATTCCACCGCAGCATGGTACTTCCATACGGACGATCGTAACACTCCTGATATCATTATTTTTAATGATATCGGTTAATTTTTCGGCATAATCACCCTCATCTAATTTCGGACAGCCGATCATTGTAATGTGATTATGGATAAATTCATTATGAAAATTTCCATAAGCATAAGCTGTACAATCTGCTGCGATCAACAGATTCGCCTGATCAAAATATGGTGCGCGGGTTGGCACTAATTTGATCTGTACGGGCCACTGGTTCAACCGGCTTTCAATCTGCTGTGTTCCTGCTGTGCTGTCCGTTGTCTTTTCTTTTCTCTGTAACATTTTTGCCTGTGTGCCCGGACAGCCACATGGAATCGCAGATGCCTTCGCCTTCTTTGCCGCTAATACTGCTGCCTCATCATACGCAGGTGCTTCACGCTCCTCAAATGAGATTGCATTGACCGGACATGCCGGAAGGCAGTCCCCTAAACCGTCACAGTAGTTTTCTCTTAGCAGTTTCGCTTTTCCATCTACCATTCCGATCGCACCTTCATGGCATGCATTGGCACAAAGCCCGCAGCCATTGCACTTTTCTTCATCTATCCTGATAATCCTTCGAATCATATTCGTACGCTCCTTTGCTTTTTATTTACTTTACAATCGGATTGTAGTATATTCATAGCAACAAGTCGGTTGTATTTCCAACAGAAAGGTGTTTTTTATGAAACAATATCTTCCAATTTTAAAAAATTCAAAATTATTTTCGGGAGTTTTAGAATCTGAGATCGAAGCTATGCTCTCCTGCTTAAATGCAAGACTTCATACTTATAAAAAAGGAGAATATGTCTTTCGGCAGGGTTCTCATATTGAAGATATTATGATCTTAGCAGAGGGGGAACTGTTGATCCAGATCGATGATTACTGGGGAAACCGCAGTATCATTAACCGCATAGATACCGGGGAAATGTTTGGTGAAGCGTATCTTGCACCGGAAAGTGGTCCGATCTTAAATGATGTTGTGGCTTTTAAAGATTCTACGATCATCTTTTTTGATGTGAAAAAGATCCTTACCACCTGTTCTTCCGCCTGCCGTTTTCATACCATGGTCATGCAGAATTTATTTTTTGCGCTCTCTGAAAAAAACAGAAAACTGGTACAAAAACTGGGACATATGTCAAAACGTACAACCAGAGAAAAATTGATCTCCTATTTGTCCGGGCAGGCAAAACAACAGAACAGTGGTCATTTTTCGATTCCATTTAACCGTCAGCAGCTTGCCGATTTCTTATCAGTCGACCGGAGTGCCATGTCAAATGAACTTTCTAAAATGAGAGAAGAAGGTCTGTTAGAATTTCATAAAAATGAGTTTACCTTATTATTATAACGCTTTACGCACCTGCGATAAGATATCCTCTGTTTCTGCTAACGCACCTTTTCCTAAATCTCCGCAAGCAAGTAATGCTTCTCTAGGCTCTATAAACTGAAACCCAAATTCCGTCAGCATCTTAATGTTCCGCTGGGTGATCGGATTCTCATACATCGCAGTATTCATAGCCGGAGCGACTAAGATCGGGATATTTCGGGCAGCTAACAAAACGGTTGTCAGCATATCATCTGCAATTCCAGCCGCTGCTTTTGCAATAAAATCTGCACTTGCCGGAGCGACTAAAAAAAGATCCGCTTTCTGTGCAAGTGAGATATGTTCTACTTCGGAAGGAATATAAGGCGCAAACTGGTCTGTATGTACTTTGTTTTTTGTCAGTGTCTGCAATGTAAGCGGTGTGATAAATTCCATCGCTGCCTTCGTCATGATCACATGCACGCTATGTCCTTCTTTTGTTAATGTATTGGCAATGTCTGCCGCCTTGTATGCGGCAATACTTCCTGTGATCCCTAATATGATATTCTTTTTCATTTCCGTTTTACCTCTCTTAATACGATATCTGCAATTCCTTTTGCAATTTCTGCTTTTGTGTCAAACGTCCGACTGTTTTTCTCTTTATCTAACAGATAAGCGTGATGATGATCCGTATTGATCTCTTTTGCATCATTGGCTAATACATAGTCACAATCATTTTTTACCAGCAGCCGATGTGCTGTATCAATCAGCTCCTCCTTTGAAACATTGCTTAACAGCTTAAATCCCACGATGACAGCCTGCGGTGCCATTTTCCGAAACATGGAAATGATCTTTGGTGTCGGTTCTAATAACAGCAACGGAGATTTCATCTGTGATGATAATTTTCCGCCACCTGACCGGATATCTGTCTGATCCATTCCCTTAAGGATCTTTTCCTTCATATCGTTCGTTGTATCATTTGTTAAAAAATCCACCAGACTTTCAACTGTCGTTACTGACCGGACGGTATAATCACTGACTGCCATACTGTGAATGATTCCATGGATCTCATTTTTTTCCATCAGCTCTGTTACCGCCGCCTGCAGATCAGAAACACTTTCTATTTCTACACAGACTACTTTTTCTGACACCGGACGGAATGAATCCTTTGCACACACATAAAAAATATGTCCGACCATAGCATCTGCCGCTAATTCCTCTGCGATCAGGCTTCCAAGCCTGCCTGTCCCTGTATTTGCAATTCTTCTGACATTATCGATCGGTTCACTGGTTCCGCCAGCCGTCACTATCACATTTATCAATGATTCTTTCATGTTCTTGTATACTCCTGATATTTGTTTCTATCTATAATGATGTTGGGGGCATAAGGTGGTCCACAACTTAGCAGGCACCTTTTGACCTCATATCATCATATCGTTAATAAGACAGAATGTCGATGTTTTTTTTATTTTTGCAACAGTTTCGTTTTGCACTTTTTGACAATTTATGTCAAGTATCGTAAAATTGATATTTATAAGAAACTCTTGAATCATGTTCTTATGAACCTGAACAATCACACTGTTCATTCATATTTGAAAGGAATATCAATATGATCAATGTACCTATGAAATCGTCTGGACCACTGAATAGTCAGACTGTTATGACACTCAATACTATCAGGATACAAGGTCCAAAATCATCCCATAACATCACTTCTGTTAATTCCGCTAAAAATGATATTACTCCTCCTGTGGAACCAGATCATGTTCGTACGTCAGCAGAAAATACATCTGCTCCTGCTAACATAGTAACCAGCAGCACCCCAGTCGCAGAAAAACCCATCCCGCCTTTAAGCAGGCAGATCCAGAAAGGTCAGAAGGCTGCTTTATCAGAAAATCAGATACCCCCGGCAAAAATTTATGCAAAATTAGGCTGGAATGTCACCAATGCAGCGTGTGATGTGGATGTATCTGCTTTCTTACTAAATAATTCCGGAAAAGTCATCGGTGATCCGTGGTTTGTTTTTTATGGACAGGAAAAAAGCCCTGATGGCAGTACCGTATTTTCTCACGGTCAGGGGACAGACCGTGAGATCATCTCTATTGATTTTACAAAATTAAACCCCGATGTGACAAAAATCGTTTTTGTCCTGACCATCGATAAAGCTTTTGAAAAAAATCTGAATTTTAGTATGTTAAAAGATGCATACGTCAGGATCATGGATGAGTCTGATACAGAACTGGTAAGTTTTAAAATGGAAGAATATTATTCTAATGTGACCTCTATGATGATAGGAGAAGTCTATCAGTATAAGGGTGCTTGGAAATTCAATGCCATCGGAAACGGCGTTGCTAAAAATCTTGCAGGACTTTGTGAATTATATGGAGTCGAAGTTGTTTAATATCATGTGTATATAAGGAGGAAATATCTATGTTAGTATTTGAAACGGTAAACGAATTAACTTTAAAGGTAACATGCAGCGGCAATGAAACGCTTTTTGTAAAAGCAGGTGCGTTTATTGCCGGAGATAATGTTGGCCCGAAGAATTATAAATTTGAAAAGGTACTGCTTGGCCCACAGAATAATATCGGACAGGCTTTACTCGGTCAGCTTGCCCGAAGAATCACCGGTGAAAACCTGCCTTTGATGAAAGTCAACCTGAATGGTGATTCGGTTACTTATTATGCTAACTATGGTCAGCATATTGTGATCTATCAGTTAGCACAGGGAGAAACCATTTCCGTTGAGTCAGAAAATATATTGGCATTTACACCGGATTGCGATTACAGTGTCCGTTTTATTGGTGTCGGTGTGCTTTCCCAGAAGGGTCTTGCAACTTCTACACTTACTGCCAGAGGTAAAAATGCTTATGTCGCAGTATTATCCGATGGCAACCCGATCGTATTAAGTAATGTCGGTACGAATAATACGATCTCTGTAGATCCTGATGCTGTCATCTGCTGGGTTGGTAATGGTCATTGTGATCCAAGCGTAACAGCCGATGTTTCATGGAAAACCTTTATCGGTCAGGCTTCCGGAGAGTCCTATCAGTTTGAATGGCGTGCCGGCGACGATGTGACAGTGATCATCCAGCCTTCCGAACGAACCGGTGGAATCAAAGTAAGCATGGACTAACAAACAATCCAAAAAATGAGCAGCCCATCTATATTTTAATGGGACTGCTCATTTTTAATGCCTTTTCTAATAATGCTTCTGAAAAAAGTCTTTCCGGCTCCATTTCCATGATCTTACTTCTATCATCGGATATCTGATATGCGTCTGTAAATCCATAAGGTACAAACCCATGATCTGCTTCTTCTACCATTGAGATATCAAATCCACTATCGCCTGCTGCCATAATACTTTCAGGCTTTAATTTTTCCCTTAACCGCCTTACAGCCATACCTTTGCTTAATTTTTTCGGAACAACATATACTTTTTCTCCATTATGAAAAATATCAACAATTCCTACATCTAACCGTGATCTTAAATATTGTACAACTTCCTCTGGATCGTTACATTTGGTAAATACAAATAACCGTTCAATAAATCTAAGTTCAAACTTTCTCCGTTTATCATGTTCTAAGATGCCCATTGCTTTTTCTAATTCAGGACTACTTTCCCGAATCAGATCAAGTGAAGTTTCATACCATGCACGATCCCGTTTTCCGTTGACTAACAAGATACCGCCATTACATACCAGTGCATAAGGAAATGCTCCTATCCCTAAGTCGATCCTTTCATACTGCCCGACCGTTCTTGTTGATGTCGGAATGAGCATATATTTTTCCTTAGCCATCAACAGCAATTCCTGTGTTTTTTTAGTGATAAAGGAGATTTCCCTGCCCTGATAAATTTCAACATTGATCTTTTCATTCCCAATATCGTGTTTATAAGAATAGATGATCGTATTGTCTAAATCCATACAAAATATATGCATAACTTCTGATTTATTTTTTTGAAATGATCACTTTTCTGATCAGGTCAACCGGAATGATCAATACAGCTAATACCATAGAAACAAGCAGTGCCTTTACATTAAGCATTGTGGTATCAAATACTTTTCCACCAATTTGAATGATGATCGTCTGCAGGATAAAGATTGCCCCCATGACTCTTATGAAGTTCTTGTTCTCGCTAATATGTTCAAACAGATTATACTTCTCAGATCTGGTATTTAAACTGTTAAATATGATCGAATAGATAAAGAATGCAAACATAAATGTCTTTTCATATAATTCCGGATCAGCACAATCAGCCGGTGTCACAAAACTTGTGATTCCCGCAATATTTTCAAGAATTAAGATTGATCCTAATGTGATGAAGATAGCACTGGTTCCGATCGCTGATTTAATATAAGTTGTCAGGATATTATCAGTTCTCTTAGCCGGCTGGTCTTCCATATATCTGTCAAGGATCGGCTCTCCACCAAATGCCATTGCTGCTAAAGTATCCATGATCAGGTTGATCCATAAGATCTGTACGATGGAGAATGGCTCTGTCCATCCTAAGATCGGTGCAATGATATTCATTAACAATGTACTGATATTCACAGTAAGCTGGAAAATAAGGAATTTTCCTACTGATTTTGCCATGGTCCTACTGTTTAATACACAATCCTTGATTGAAGTCAAACTGTTATTTAAAATAACAACGTCACCGGCTTCCTGTGCAACAGCAGTACCATCACCCATTGCAAATCCGATATCTGCCTGCTTTAGTGCAGGTGCATCATTGACACCGTCACCGGTCATACCACAGACATTTTCTAACTGCTGGGACATAGATACCAGTCGTTTCTTATCCAGAGGTTTTGCCCTGCTTACAACCCTTAAATCCGGCAGGACTTTTTTCAGTTCCTCATCAGACATTTTCTCTAATTCCTCATGTGTTAAAACAACGTCTTTCTTTTCATTCTTCAGAATACCTGCTTCTTTTGCGATCGCTGTTGCTGTTTCTTCAGCATCTCCGGTTACCATTACAACCTGAATACCTGCATGATTTAAGATCTCAACAGTTTCAACCGCATCTGTTCTTACATTATCACGAAGACATAATACCGCCATAAGAACTGTCTTTCCATTGCTGATCTTTGCTACAGAAAGAAGTTTCATGGTTCTTTTTGCTTCTGCAAGCATCTGTTCTTCAACAATCTTCTTATCCTCTGCAGTAAATTCTTTTTCTTCTCCATCCGGAAGCATGTAATGTGTTACCTGTTCAATGATATTTTCTGTAGCACCCTTCCAGTAAACAAGACCGTCTTTTAATGTAACGGTTGCACATTTCTTTTCAGAATCAAAACCACTGATATCTTCTACTTTATCGGTATCATTTTTAGAATCATCATAACCATTGTTAAGTGCATAAGAAAGTAATGCACGGTCCATATTATTACTTCCGATTGCTTTTCCTTCGGAGGAAACTTTTGCAAGGTTATTTAATGTGATAGCTTCAATAAATTCACTGTTTTTGATACTATCTACAATTTTTCCATCTCCGGTGATAAATTCTACTAAAGATAAGTTACCCTGTGTAATAGTTCCTGTTTTATCACTGAATAAAACATTCATATACGCAGAGTCTGAAAATGCTGCTTTATGGCTTACAAGAATATTTTTCTTATACATTGCTTCTGTATTCATGGACTGTACTAAGCTGTTCATCATCGGAAGTCCTTCCGGAACAGCCATGATCACGATAGAAGCCATCAGCATAACTGCCTCTGCTGCTAACAGAAGAACAGAAACAACAGTTGCTGCTTCATTTGCCCTGACTAAATTCAGGACAACATGTAAAACACCTGCAATTACAGCCGCTGAAACACCTAATTTACCAATTCCTGCTGCTACTACTTCAAGTTTTAAGCTGGAAGTATCTTTTCTTTCTTCCTCCTCATCACTATCGGTAAGTGCTTTATTGATCTTGCCTAGCTCAGACTGATCACCGATCACAGTTGCAACCATATAACCTTCACCTGAAGTTACAACAGATCCCATAAATACTTTGCTTGCGGAAGCGTAATCTGTAGATTCTGCATCGTCCATAGTATCGGCCGCTGTCTTATTCTCATCTCTTGATTCACCATTTAATGCAGCCTGTGATACTTTGATATGACCTTCAAATAAGATACCGTC
>QWCY01005182.1_pt1 | contig 12570 bp, 9 predicted proteins | sample 1972631 | NCBI WGS metagenome assembly QWCY01 (sample SAMN09866696, study PRJNA288562) | Human gut metagenome isolate pre1_stool, whole genome shotgun sequencing... | isolation source: gut | host: Homo sapiens | place: USA: California
TCGGTTTGGAAAAGGATGAAAAACCTTGCCAGATAACCGAAAACCCTTGATATACGGGGCTTTTCCGGTTTGTCGTAATTATACCGTAAGGGCACACCTGTGCCAGTCTATTGCTCGCGAACAACGTGCCGATGAAAAAAATTCAGGAATGGCTCGGACACAGCGACTTCTCTACTACGGCAAATATTTACGCTCATCTTGACTTTCAATCAAAAATATCTTCGGCAGAAGCAATGCTGACAGGACTGGATATGGGTTGATGTACAACATTCTTCTATCCCAAACAATGAAAAAAGCCTGACAAAACCTAGTTTTGCCAGACTTCCTTCTATGGCGGAGAGTTAGGGATTCGAACCCTAGGAGGTTTTACCCTCACAGCATTTCGAGTGCTGCACCTTCGACCACTCGGACAACTCTCCATCAAAACGGGCATCCGTTTTCGGATACCCATTTATTATAAGGCAAACGCAGTTGTTCTGTCAAGCAAAAACCCTTACATCTGCGCGGCGATATCGACAATCTCCATCGAGCGGCGGATGAACTCGGTCATCTGTTCGGCTTCCAGCGGCTGGCGGCTTAGCTCGGCGAGGTCGTAGAGCTGGCGGGCCAGCAGCACGCTGCGCTCGTCTTTCTCACGGGCGGCCAGTTTTTCGATGGTCTTGCTGCGGCTGTTGAGCACGACGCTGTACTTGGCCGGCATGGTGTATTCACTATGGCCGTAAATGCGGCCCATGTCGTTGAAGCGGCGGGTCTGCTCGTCTTCCACCAGCATGACGGGCACGCTGTCGTTGACCAACGGCTTGACTTCGACGGTCAGCTCCTTGTTGCCGCTTGCCTCGCGCATCAGCTCAGTCAGTTTTTCGGCGTCCAGCGTCGGCGCGTCTTCGGTGCTGGTCAGGCTGTCCAGCTCGGCGTCCACGCGGCAGTAGCGGAACTTGCTCTCCGGATCGGCGCTGTATTCCATGTAGGAGACGAAGTTCACGTCGATCGGCTGATCGAGCACCGTGACGTCGATGCCGCGCTCAGTGAACAGGCGGATGGCCGCGTCCTGACGCGCCGGATCGGAGGTATAGACCATCTTATCCGGCAGTTTCTCGCCGTTGCGCTCCTTGTATTCGGCCAGCGTGAGGAACTTGCCGTCCGTCGTCTTGAACAGCAGGCAGTCCTTCATGCGCTCGGCGAATTTCTCGTCGCGCATCACGCCGTACTTGATGAACGGATGGATGTCCGGCCAGAAGCCCTCGTAGGTCGCGCGTTCGGTCTTGAACATGCCGGTCAGACGGTCGGCCACCTTCTTGGTGATGTGGTTGGAAATGCGGCGCACATAGCCGTCGTTTTGCAGGAAGGAGCGGGAGACGTTCAGCGGGAAATCCGCACAGTCGATTACGCCCTTGAGCAGCATCAGGAATTCCGGAATGACTTCCTTGATGTTGTCGGCGACAAACACCTGACCGGAGTACAGCTTGATCTGGCCCTCAATGCCGCCGAACTGCTCCTTGATCTTCGGGAAATAAAGGATGCCCTTGAGCTTGAACGGATAATCTACGTTCAGATGAATCCAGAACAGCGGATCTTCATATTCGTGGAACACCTTGCGGTAGAACTGCTTGTAGTCTTCGTCCGTGCAGTCCTGCGGCGCGCGGGCGTAGAGCGGCTGGGTGTCGTTGATGGGCTTCGGCTCTTCCTTCTTCTCTTCGGGCTTGTCCTCGGCGTTGTCGCCTTCGCCCGTCACCTTGGCCTCTTCTTCCTTGATTTCATCCAGATAAATCGGCACGGACATGAACGAGCAGTAGCGGTCGAGGACTTCGCGTACGCGCCAGACTTCAAGGAACTCGCTTTCCGCCTCGCTGACGTGCAGGGTGATGGTCGTGCCGCGCGTGGCGCGCGTGCCTTCGGTCATGGTGAAGGCCATGCCGTCTTCGCTCTCCCAGCGAACCGGGGTTGCACCCTCGCGGAAAGAGAGGGTGTCGATGGTCACTTTATCGGCGATCATGAACACAGAGTAGAAGCCCAGACCGAAGTGGCCGATGATGCCGGAATTTTCCTGATCCTCGTTCTTGGCGTATTCCTCCATGAAGGATTTCGCGCCGGAGAAGGCCACCTGGTTGATGTTGGTTTTGACCTCGTCTTCGGTCATACCCACGCCGTCGTCGATAAACCGAAGCTCGCGCGCGGCCTTATCCACCTCCACATGGATGGAGCAGTTCTGCGCGGCGGCGCTGTCCACCATGCGCAGCTTGGTGATGGCGTCGCAGCCGTTGGAAACGACCTCACGGATGAAGATATCTTTATCGGAATACAGCCATTTTTTGATGATTGGCATGATATTTTGTGCGTCAATGGATACGTTGCCCTGAATCGGTTCCATAATCAAAAACCTCCTTATAAACGGGATAAACCCGTTCACGATTCGTTATGCAAGCGTATTGTATCGCTGTTTAAGAGGGATGTCAAGAGAAAATTAGCACTCAACACAAAAGAGTGCTAATAATTTTCGGGCCGGTCAGTCTGAAGCCGGGCAGGCTGTAAAGGTTTATCAAATATACACTTGACTTGCCCATCCCGTTAGGGGTATGCTTGATAAGGATAATCAGGCGATAAAGGGGGAACGCTGCCATGAAGCGCGCGCGACAGATTTTAGAGCTGTTTCTTCAATTTATGAAATTCGGTTTATTCACCTTCGGCGGCGGCTGGAGCATCATTGCCCAGATGCAGAAGCTCTATGTGGAGCAGGAGCATACCATCACGTCCGAAGAGCTGCTGGATTTGACGAGCGTGGGGCGCAGTCTGCCCGGCACGATGATCGGCAATGTGGCGATGCTCTACGGCTACCGCGTGGCGGGCATTGCGGGCGGCATGGCCTGCCTGTTCGGCATGATTCTGCCGCCGATGGCGGTTTTGGCCGTCATCACCCAGTTTTATACGGCGTTCCAGAGCAACCTCTGGGTGGCGGCGGCCATGCGCGGCATCCGCGCGGCAGTGGTGCCGATCATGATCAGCGCGGTGATCGGTATGGTGGGCAGCGCGTTCCGCTTCCCGCCGTGCTATGCGGTGATGCTGCTGGTGATTGCGCTCTATCTGTTTCTGAATGTCAACTGCGTCTATCTGGTCGTCATCGGCGCGGTCTGCGGCCTGCTGATTGCGGAGTTCTACGAGCGGAAGGGAGCGAAGAAACATGATGGTGCTGCTTGAGCTGTTCATCAGTTTTCTGAAAATCGGCTTCACAAGCTTTGGCGGCCTTTCGATGATTCCGCTGATTACTTCAGAAATGACTTCCCACGGCTGGATGACCGCGGCGGAGGTTTCGGATATCGTGGCCATTGCGGAAATGACCCCCGGCCCGCTGGGGCTGAACTGCGCGACTTTTGCGGGCATGCGCACGGCAGGCTTTTTGGGCGCGATTGCGGCGAACCTGGGCACGCTGTCGCCCACACTGACGGTATGTCTGCTGGCATCGATCTTTTTTGAGCGCTTCCGCACGAGCAATTTCATGACCAAGGTGATGACGGGCGTGCGCCCTGCGTGTGTCGGCATGATCTTCGGCGTGATTTTTTCCCTTTGTATGACCAATTATGCCGCGGATTTGGGCGGAATCAGTTGGCCCGCCATTGCCATCGGCGCTGTCAGCCTGCTGCTGCTCGTGCGTTTCAAGGTCAGCATTCCGAAGGTGATCTGTCTGAGCGGCGCGCTGGGCATTCTGCTTTTCGGCGTGCTGGGTTTGTCTTAACGTTTTTTACACACACGATGTATTTGTATGGTTGCCATCCTTTTTGAAACGTGATAGACTTATACGCATCAAAGTGTGGAGAATAAGGGAAACATGAATAAAAGAGAGGAAGTCAAAAAGCCCGAAGGATCAAAAACCCATCGCTTTTTATGGATCGGACTGCTCATTTTTATAGCCCTTATTTTTGCGTGCGTCGGATTCAGTTATCGCAGCATCCGCCAGAAGCTGAACGGCGTGGCGGACGCGGCCATGATGGAAACGGCGGATGAAAACGCGGCCATGCTTCAGATGACGCTGGAAAGCCGTTTTGAGCTGATGGACGATGTGGGCAGAAAAATTGCGGAAGATCCCAAAAGCGCGCAGGATATTTTGACCTATCTGGGCGAGTATGCCAACGGATACGGCTTCAAGCGGCTGTGCTATATGGATTCTACGGGCTGGACGATCTCCAGCGACGGCAAAAGCGGCGATTTTTCCTTCCGCACCTATTTTCGCCGCGGCATGGACGGACAGTACAGCATCACGGGCGAGATCAACGACCGGTTGAGCCAAGGCGATCCCGTTCATGTGATGAGCGCGCCCGTGCGCGATCCGCAGACCGGCGAGGTGATCGGCGTGGTGCTGGCGGATTATACGCCGGAAGCGTTTCAAAAGATGATGAATGTGGAATCCTTCTGCGGCGAGGGACGCGGCTATATTGTGGAATCGACGGGCGATATTCTGGCCGCCTCGTCCAGCGCGAGGATTGCCGCGACGGGCAATCTGCTGGAGGAAATGACGAAGATTTCAACGACAGGCGAACAGGACGCGGAGCAGCTTCGGCAGATTCTTTCCGGCAGTCAGTCGGGGGAAAAACGTGTGTTTGGCACGGGTGAGCTGCGTCTCAGCTGCCGCCAGATTGAAAATTACTGCGAAAACGATACTTGGTATCTGATTATGGTCATGTCTGCCGATGCGCTGTATGGCAAAATGAATGCCGTTTTTTCCGGAATCCACGAATTGCTCGGCGTGATTGTGTTGCTGTGCGTCGCGTCTGTTTTCGTCACGCTGGCGACTTACCGCCAGTATAACGAAAGTCTGCGCCGCGTGGCGTATTCCGACATGCTGACCGGCGGAAGCAACTTCACCGATTTCCTGATGAAGGTTGACAGCGCAGATGGCGGCTACATGGTTTCCAGCGACCTGGATGATTATAAGATGATGGTCGGCGTGTTCGGCGTGCAGAAAGGCGACGACGTGTTGCGCGGCGTTTATGAGTGCATCAGCGGCGCGCTGAAGGAGGGCGAACCGGTCGCCCGCGTGGATGCGGATCATTTCGTTTTCTACCTGAACGAGCGTCAGCGCTCGGTTGTGCTGGAGCGTTTGCGTCAGATTGAGCGCGGCATCCGCCGCCTGTCGGATAAGATGGGCGTGCTGCATGTCGTGCCGCGCTTCGGCGTGTATGCCATGCGTCCGGAAGAGGATGTCCGCCGCGCATGCGAACTGTCCAATCTGGCGCTGGGCGCGGCAGGAGGCAGCGGCGACAACGCCGTCGCGTTCTATCAGGATGTGGATCAGAACGCATTCTTTGAGAGTATGCAGATCGAGGATCGCTTTGACGCGGCCATCGCCGGCCATCAGTTCAAGGCCTATTATCAGCCCAAGTGCAATCCCAAATCCGGCGAGATTGTCGGCGCGGAAGCGCTCGTCCGCTGGGTGCAGGAGGACGGCAGCATGATCCCGCCCGCGCGCTTCATCCCGCTGTTTGAAAAGAATGGCGCGATCGGCAAGCTGGATGAATATATGTTCACCTGCGTCTGCGCGCAGTTGAGCCAGTGGCGGCAGGAAGGTGTGGAGCTGCGCCCGGTGTCGGTCAACCTGTCGCGCGCGTCGCTTTGCCGTCAGGGCGTGGCGCTGACCTACAAGCGCATTCTGGAAGGATACGGCCTGTCCACATGGATGGTGCCGCTGGAGGTTACGGAAAGCACCATGATCTCCGACGAGGCCGTCATCTCCGTTTTGCAGGAGTTCTATCGTTACGGTTTCCGAATTGAAATCGACGACTTTGGCAAGGAAAAATCCACCCTGCCGATGCTCAAACTGCCGTTTGTGGATACGGTCAAGCTGGACAAGAGCCTGATTGATTGCATCGGCGACCGCAAGGGTGAAATCATGCTCCGGCAGGTCGTGCGCCTGTGCTATGAGCTGGGGCTGTATACCACCGCCGAGGGCGTGGAAGCCGAGGATCAGGTGGATTTCCTGCGCGCGCTGGATTGCACGGATATTCAGGGCTACTTCTTCTCGCCGACGCTTCCGGTCGAAAAATATACCGAGAAGCTCCGGGCGCAGGGCCAGAAACGGACTTGACATTTTCGCCCGCGTTGGCTACAATAAAAGGCGTTTCACAGACGGCTTCGGCCGGATGATTAAATGCGATGATGGGAATCAGCGCGCAAAGGCGTCCTCAGAGAGTCGGCGGTGCGGTGCGAGCCGATGGGCCGAAGCGCGGCTTTTCTCCTCCCGGAGCATCGTGGGCGAAAGCAGTAACCCGCGACGGCTCAGCCCCGTGACAGGCTTCGGCTTCTTAGCCGCTGAGGGCTGCTTTTTGCAGCTGAATCAGGGTGGTACCGCGCTTTCGGGCGCCCCTGTGCATGATTGCCATGCGTGCAGGGGCGCTTTTTTCGTGCTTGAAAAACGGTGCAGTTTGGCCACGCGTGGAGAACCTGTTTTTTCGCCGATTGTGGCGGAAGTGAATGCGGCCTCAGGCCGCAAGGAGGAAGAAACCATGAGCAAAGCTTACAATCCCGATGAGATTGAGCTGAAATGGCAAAAGAAGTGGGAAGAGGCCCATTGCTTTGAGGCGGAAGCCAGCCATGAGAAGCCGAAATTCTACGCGCTGATCGAGTTCCCGTATCCTTCCGGCGCGGGCCTGCACGTCGGCCATCCGCGCAGCAACACGGCGATGGATATCATCGCCCGCAAGCGCCGCATGGAAGGCTATAACGTGCTGTTCCCCATCGGCTGGGACGCGTTCGGCCTGCCGACCGAGAACTACGCCATCAAGAACCACGTCCATCCTGCCGGCGTGACGAAGAAAAACATCGATCACTTCCGTGAGCAGCTCAAGCGCATCGGCTTCTCCTTCGACTGGACGCGCGAGGTCAACACCACCGATCCGAACTACTTCAAGTGGACGCAGTGGATTTTCCTTCAGCTCTACAAGAAGGGCCTCGCCTATAAGACCGAAATGCCGGTCAACTGGTGCCCCAGCTGCAAGTGCGGCCTGGCCAACGAAGAGGTTGTCGCCGGTAAGTGCGAGCGCTGCGGCGCGGAAGTCATCCGCCGCGTGAAGAGCCAGTGGATGCTCAAGATCACCGCGTATGCCCAAAAGCTGCTCGACGGCCTTGACGATGTGGATTTCATCGACAAGGTGAAGGTGCAGCAGCGCAACTGGATCGGCCGCAGCGAAGGCGCGGAGGTCGATTTCGCCATCAAGGATACCGACGAGAAGCTCCGCGTCTATACCACCCGTCCGGATACCCTCTTCGGCGCGACCTACATGGTCGTTGCGCCGGAACATGCGACCGTCGATAAGCTCAAGGATCGCATCACCAACTGGGACGAGGTTGTCGCCTATCGCGAGGCCGCCGCGCGCAAGAGCGATTTTGAGCGCACCGAGCTGAGCAAGGAGAAGACCGGCGTGGAACTGAAGGGCATCAAGGCCATCGACCCTGTCAACGGCCATGAAATCCCGGTGTTCATCTCCGACTACGTGCTGGCGACTTACGGCACGGGCGCGATTATGGCCGTTCCGGCGCACGACACGCGCGACTGGGATTTCGCCAAGAAGTTCGGCCTGCCGATTATTGAAGTCGTCGCGGGCGGCGAGGATGTGCAGAAAGCGGCCTATACCGATGTGGAAGACGGCGTGCTCTGCAACAGCGGGTTCCTCAATGGCCTGAGCGTGGCGCAGGCGAAAAAGACCATCATCGACTGGCTGGTCGAGCATAAGGTCGGCGAGCGCAAGGTCAATTACAAGCTGCGCGACTGGGTCTTCTCCCGTCAGCGTTACTGGGGCGAGCCGATTCCGCTGGTCAAGTGCGAAAAATGCGGCTGGGTGCCCGTTCCGGAAGATCAGCTCCCGGTGCTCCTGCCGGAGGTGGACAACTACGAGCCGACCGATTCCGGCGAAAGCCCGCTTTCCAAGATGGAGAGCTGGGTGAATACCACCTGCCCGTGCTGCGGCGGCCCGGCCAAACGCGAGACGGATACCATGCCCCAGTGGGCGGGATCTTCCTGGTATTTCCTGCGCTATGCCGATCCGCATTGCGATACCGCGCTGGCGCGCTGGGACGAGCTGAAATACTGGATGCCCGTCGATTGGTACAACGGCGGCATGGAGCACACCACGCTGCACCTGCTGTATTCCCGCTTCTGGAACCTGTTTCTCTATGATATCGGCGCGATTCCGAACAAGGAAGCCTACAACAAGCGCACCAGCCACGGCATGATTCTCGGCGCGAACGGCGAGAAGATGAGCAAGTCCCGCGGCAACGTCATCAATCCGGACGACACCATCGCCGAAATCGGCGCGGACGCGTTCCGTATGTATGAGATGTTCATGGGCGCGTTCGATCAGGCGATTCCGTGGTCTACCGAGGGCGCGCGCGGCTGCCGCCGCTTCATTGAGCGCGTCTGGCGTTTGCAGGATATGCTGACCGCCGACGAGGGCGTGCGGCACGACATGGAAGCGCCCGTCAATGCGATGATCAAGAAGGTCTCTGAGGACTACGAGCGCATGAAGTACAACACCGCCATCGCGGCGATGATGTCCTATGTCAACGAGATTTATACCCGCGGCAGCCTGACGCGCGGCGAGCTGCGCGCCCTGCTGCTGTGCCTGAACCCGGTGTCCCCGCATGTGACGGAGGAAATGTGGGAGATCTGCGGCTTCGGTGAGCCGATCTACAAGCAGAGCTGGCCGACCTACGACGAGACGAAGCTCGTCGCGGACGAGGTGGAAATCGCCGTGCAGATCAAGGGCAAGGTGCGTGGCCGTATCATGGTGCCCGCCACGTTGGGCAAGGACGACGGCGAGAAGCTGCTGGAAAACGAAACCGTCAAGAAGCTCGTCGGCGACGCGCAGGTGAAGAAGATCATCTTCGTGCCGGGCCGCCTGCTGAATATCGTGTGCTGAAAAAATAGATAAAGAATGTTGCCGCCGCACAGGATAAAAGCCGTGCGGCGGCAATATATATTTCGTTTTTTACTTATTTCCCCCGTTCTCTTCCGTGCCCTGCGTCCCAAAGCAAACCGGACATGCGCTCAGCAGGCTGTACGGGCTTTGATCGAGCAGGTCGGCGGAAAATGTTTCCAGCGCATTGCGGGCGCTTTCGGGAATGGCGGTGCAATCGGGGGTGGAGTGGAAGACCCTACCGCCGTCCTTTTCCAGATAGAGGGTTGTGTCCGCATCAATCATCAGGGTGGATTCGTTGTGTGAAGCGACAGAATCCGGCACTTGGGAAATGACGATGTCCGTTCCTTCGCTCAGGGAGCCGAAGGGCTTGGATATCTTCACGCCGCGTTTGAGTTCGGCCAGCATTTCTTCATAGACGGCCATGGTTTCCTCAACTTTTTCCTGCGTCCAGGTGAACCAGCCGTCGGTGCTTGTGTAGCCGCGTTCACCTGTTTGAGCCATCTCTTCAAGGTCTTTGCGCGTCTGCGCCATATAGTTTTCAAATTCGTCAACTGTCCACCACTCGATAGGCAGGACGTCGGATTCGGAAGTGGACGTTTCTTCGTTATAAACGACGTAGCTGTACGCAGAATCCTCCGCAGTGTCGGTAGAAAGGACGAGCGAGTCCTCCGACGAAACAAACGCGTCCTCCCGCATAACGAGCGCATCTTCCGCCTTGACGATGAAAACTTTGTCGTCCGCGCAGGCGGGCACGGCGGAAATCATCGCGAAGCAGGAGGCGGCGACCAGCGAACCGGCGACCAGACGGGTCAGCGGCGTGTTTTTCCTGATGTTTTTCATGGCAAAAATCCTCTCTTCAATACCTGTCATGCGGAAGCAGCTCATCGTCGGCGCGGCGGAACGCGCGGCCTCCATCTCCAGCAGCGTGAGCGCATAGGCCCGCTTGGAGGATGTGGCGCACTGCGACAGCACGCGCTCGTCGCAGAGCAGCTCCATGTCTCGATTGACGAGGAGGAACAGAAGGAATACCGCCGAGTTGAACCAGTGCAGACAAAGCGCTGCGAGCACCAGCAGCTTGCGCCACGCATCCAGCGCGCGGATGTGCATCATTTCGTGTTCCAGCACGAAAAGCAGGCCGTCCCGATTCATGCCCTTGGGCAGGAGGATGACCGGATGCAGCAGGCCGTAGGAAAGCGGCGACGCAATGCGGCTGCTCAAGCGGATTTGCACGCGGCGGCGGATCGGATGCGCTTGCAGAAACGCCGCGCATCGCGGGTCGTCGTCCGGCAGGGATTGCGCAAACGCGCGCGTGCTGCGGATGTAGGCGGCGATGAAATACAGCGCCAAACCCAGCGCGACAGCCACCCAGATCACCAGCAAAGCGACGCGAACCGTTTCGGATAGTTGAAACCCGGTTTCGGTCGTGCTGGAAAGCGCCTGCACGTCAACCATGTCGGCGGTTACCGTCTCTGCCTGCAAGGGCTGAACAAACGCAGATGTTTGCACATAGGCAGCAAAAGCTCCGTCTGTGCGCGGCAGGCCGACGGGAATCAGCAGGCGCAGCACAGCGATATCCCACAGCGCGATATACATGCGCCGTGGAAGACGGCTGCCTGCAAAACGCCGCACCAGCGCCGTCAGAAGAATGAGCGCGCCTGCGGCGAGGCTGGAGGAAAGAAAGGTCATCATGATTGCCCTGCTTTCAGTCGTCCATGTCGTCGATGAGGGTGCGCAGCTTTTGCAGCTGTTCGGCGCTGACGCGTTTGCCGCCGACCAGCGCGGCGAAAAGCTTGTCCGCCGAACCGTCGAACACCTTATCGATTAGCTCCTGCGTCTCTTCCTCCTGCACCTGCTGCTTGGAAACCAGCGCGTGGCACAGGAAGCCCGGCTCGATACGCTCAATCGCGTTTTTGGCGATGCAGCGCTTGATGAGGGTGTAGGTGGTATTCACGTTCCATCCGATGGACTCGGTCAGGATGGCGGCGATCTGCCGCGCGGGCATGTCGCCGTTTGTCCAGAGAACGTCCATCACTTTCAGCTCGGAATCGAATAGTTTCATGGGTGCATACACTCCTTTGTACGATCGTGACTCTATACTACAACAGTCTTATCGAAATGTCAATACTACTGGAGTCGTATTTTGGAATAAAAGAATGGGCTGCAGCGGCAGCCCCAAAAAATCAGTTTAACCCATTTCCATTTTTTCGGCGATCTTCTGCCCGAAAGGCGTGCCCGCTACGCCGCCGACGCCCGTTTCCTTGAGCGAAACATCCATCTTGTCGCCGACTTCGCGCATGGCCAGAATCACCTCGTCCGGCGGCACGGCGGATCGAATGCCCGCCAGGGCCATGTCCGCGCTGGACATGGCAATCATCGCGCCCGCTGCGTTGCGCTTCACGCAGGGCACTTCCACCAATCCCGCAATCGGGTCGCAGACCAGACCGAGCATGCTCTTGATGGCGATGGCCGCCGCATGGCAGACAGCCTGCGCGTCGCCGCCGCCCAGGTAGCAGAGCGCCGCCGCGCCCATCGCGCTGGCCGTGCCGATTTCCGCCTGACAGCCGCCCGCCGCGCCCGCGATGGAGGCTTTTGCCGCGACGACTTGTCCGATGGCGCCGGCGACATACATCGCGCGCACCATCGTATGGTCGTCCAGTCCCTCACGGGCCTGATAGGGCAGCAGCACCGCGGGCAGAACGCCGCAGCTTCCCGCCGTCGGCGCGGCGACGATGCACTTCATACAGGCGTTGCTTTCGCCCATTTCGAGCGCCTGTGCAATGACCTGCCCGATGTAATCCCCGCAGATCGTCTTGCCGCGCTGCACATAGGCGCGCATTTTCGCGCCGTCGCCGCCGACCATGCCGCTGGCGGAGCGCAGAGCCGGATCATATCCGGCCCTGGCGCGCCGGATGGCGGCATAGAGCGCGCGCATTTTTTCAAAGGACGCTTCTTTCGTCACGCCGCGATCCACGCAGTCGCTGTGAATGACGATGTCGCAGAGATCCTGATTTTCGCCCGCTTCCATCAGCGCGCGAAGCGATTCAATGGCCATATTGTCCCTCCCGTCATGCTTCCCGCTCGGCGTCGATAAACGTCACGCGCGTAATGCCTTCGCTGCGTTCCAGCCAGGCGATGCCCTCCGGCGGAACGGCTTTGTCCGTCTCGATAATCATCACGGCGTTTCCGCCCGGATGGTCGCGGTAGAGCTGCATCGTCGCGATGTTCACGCCCTTGTGCGCCAGCATGCTGGTCACTTCGCTGACGTGGCCGGGCTGATCGACGTTCTGCACGATCAATGTCGGCAGATCGCCGGAAAAGTTGGCGCGCAGGCCGTTCATTTCCACCACCATGATGCGCCCGCCGCCCAGCGAAGAGCCGGTCATCGACAGCGTTTTGCCGCTTTGGCCGACGAGGTCGATGCGCGCCGTGTTCGGATGCTCGCCGCCCGCGCGGGAGAGGGTGAAGGAGAACGCCATGCCTGCGTCGCGGGCGATGTCAAAGCTTCGGGCGATACGCTCGTCATCCGGCTGAAAGCCCAAAAGACCAGCGATCAGCGCGCGGTCTGTGCCGTGTCCGTGGCCGGTTGCGGCAAAAGAGCCGAATAGCGTGATCGCCGCTTCGCGCGGCGTGCCCTCGCCCAGCAGTCGGCGCGCCGTGCGCCCCAGCC
>QWCY01005374.1_pt1 | contig 12553 bp, 10 predicted proteins | sample 1972631 | NCBI WGS metagenome assembly QWCY01 (sample SAMN09866696, study PRJNA288562) | Human gut metagenome isolate pre1_stool, whole genome shotgun sequencing... | isolation source: gut | host: Homo sapiens | place: USA: California
CTGCATCATCTGCAACAATTGCATTATTCAATACTGTAATATTACAAGACACCTTCAAATGTATTGAAGCATATTGGTCTGAATTAAATATAAGAATATTTTTAGTTCGTTTTTTTGCAGTTTGAGACCCTTCATTACGAATTATTACCTGATCATTTACTGCAAGTGCATTGATAGGCAAATCTCCATAAACCACAATGTCCTCATTTTCAATATTTAATGGGTTCTCCATTTTAGCTTGCTTTTTTTCCATTGCAGCAACAATACTGGCATATGTAAATGTTTCGCTCCACTTTTCTGAATTTCTTTTATATTCACGTTCAATATCATTAATAATATTGGTATCCAATGTCTTTGACATTTCCGCCTCAAGATTTCCAAATCTAAGTCCTCGGTCAATTCTTTCATATAATATATTATTCTCTTTTATTATTTTATCGATTTTAGCATCGCTTTCATTTTGGTAATCTGTCTTGCCTGCAACTGCAAATAAGCGAAAGCTCTGATAATTACTCTGGTCAATTTTTCCACTACTCATAATAGATAATAAATCACGATATTCATAAATAGATGATTTATCACTAAATACATCTGTATCTCTTCTATTTAATTCAAATTGTAGGACTCTCTTTTCCAAATTGGCAAGCTCTGTACTACTTTCCACCTTCTCTTTAATCTCAACCATCAGCTGCTCTGAGTAAAAAGGCATACCATTTGCAGCCATATCTCTTGAGCCACTTTTAGCACTATCAATAGGATTAGAAGATATCATCAACAATGATTTCTGCATAGAATTAGCCGCATTTCTTAATGTCGCACAAAGAAAATCATTCGTCATTCCATCAATTTGTGCCGCAATAATTACTTCATCATTTTTTACTTTTAGAGTATATGTTTTATATACAGAATTATCCCTGCACACAAGTTCATATATTCCGATTATTTTATTTTCTTCTGCAAGATGTTTCAGAGCAGAAGAAACCTTAGCAACCATATCATCATTATCCAGTTTTAAGCAAAAACTCTCTCCCTTTAATAATGTTCCATCAGATGCTGCTTTCTGAAAGAAACTGTTTACTTTTTTTGCAATAAACTCATAAAATTCGTTTAACATACTGTGCATCCCCACTGTCACTCTTTCTGTCAATCAGATTCAATTTCGTAAAGAACTCCTGTAAATATTCTCTTGAAGTATTGTCTAAACAAATTCCTCTCAATTCATATTCTTTAAACAGTTTATTTAACCGTATTTTCTCCTCATTTCTAAGACAAATTTTAGTTAAAAAAATTATGTCCCGCTCTGTTAGGTTTAAAACTAATCCTGATTTTTTTCGATTCTTAACCCAACGTTCTTTGCAAAACCCAGAAAATTTTTCACTGTAAGCCTGATTCGCTCTTTGTCGTTCTGTATGCAAAAACTGTAACTCAACGCAATCAAATAAATGCCTTATTGCAGTTTCCGTTTTAGAACTCCCTTCCTTATATGAAATATCTGAAAATCCTTTAAAATCTCCAACATATGAACAATACGTAGCCTCTGCTTTTTCAACTTCAGCAGCTATTTCTTCATCAAAATAAGGAGCACTTCCTGCCAGCTGACTTAAGGATATATAATCTACTTTCTCTTCATCCTCTGTCTGATTTAAAATCTTCAATGTTATAGCATGACTAAACATATGATTGATACTATCCTGAAGTCTATTCCATCCTTCTTCACAGCATTTTCTATTTTTACTGACTTTTTCCCAATCAACTGCATAATAAAGTTTTTCTTCACCAGTTCTCTTTCCCGTACAAAACTGATCCAAAATAATACACGTCTGAGATACATAATAAAAATAATATACAGCTAATAAATTTGCCAGATCCTCCTGTGAAGTCATTCCAGACTCTAACATAAAGTAAAAATCATTTTTGAATCTCTCTTGAATATCATTCTTAATAATAAAATATTCTTTTCTATTACCGCCTTCCAGTGCCTTATTAGACTCTATATTTTTTATAACTAGTTCTTCCAAAACATTATATTTATATGTGTTCTTCACATCTTCTATTTTCTTACAATCATCATCATTCATATCCAAAATAGAAAATAAAAAATGAGCTAAACTCTCAACGCTTTTATTATTTGCCAAAGTTTGATACGGATACAATCCTAAATTATATGCTACAAAACCATCTTTAGAAAAAAATAAACTTCGGATCATATCTTTAAAGTAATCAGTATCTTCCTCTTCAATCTCCAATTCTTCTAAAAGCTTAGCGCATAGAGTATTATATTCTATTGGTTCTGTTTTCTTTTTTAACACTTCTCTAAAAAATCCGCTTACTACAGTTTCCAGCTCTGTAACAATTGGTGCCTGTGCCTTTCCCGTTGCTTTATATGGAAACACTTGAAAATTCCCATCTGGTCTATGAGTAATTCTTACGGAATCAATAGACTTATCAGTTATATCCTTCGCATTAAAGTTTTCTTTGAATTTTTCTACACTAAACCTGTATCCCATTATTTCACCACCTTAAACTTATACCCAAACATACGCTTAGCAATTGACGCCTTAGTTCCATTTCCCGATAGAATAGTCAACGTTTTATCCAATGATCCTGTTTGCAAAATTCGATTAATAAAACTTATAAATTCAGCATGATTATTTCTATCATTCGCAGTTTGAATATAACCACGATTTAGCTTATCTAATAATTCATATAATGAATAATCAATATCAAGCTTAATTTTTTCTTCATTTTTCCCTTCAAAAGCAACTGTAATAGATGGAATAAATCTCTGTAATTCTTCTTTTTCTTCCAGATATGGAACATTCTCTGCCTTTGGAACCATTTCAATTTTTTCATATAGTGAAAATCCACCACGTTTTTCCAAGCAACAATTCCCCTCTTCATCACCATTGCACCATTGCATTACAGCTTTTTCAACTAATGCATAAACTCTATTCAATTTCCTAAACATGCCAGAATTATACCAGTATAAATCTTGTAAATAATTTTTATAAGTTTCTTCCGAAGCCATACCTTTATCTAGTGTTTCCATTCTAGCAACAAGGCTGTAAAAATTCGCTTTTATTGTTTTATCTGTATTTATTTTTTCAAGCATATTATCATCACAAATCACACTATAATATGGGCTGTTTTCAAATACTCTTTTAATTTCTTGCGACACATTTGAACTGACATAATAAGACACAGCAGCCTCATCTGCTTCTTCAGACCTTAGTAATAAAGGATCATGCCTTTTAAGCATATTCATTAATGCAGTTATATCTGCCGATTCAAATAATAGTGCTGGTGTGATTTGTTTTACAAATTCTTTTAAGTACGCAGAATTATCTATACATAAATTATGAAAATGATTAACACTAAAACGTGGTGAGACAATTATATCATATATAAAATTCAAAATTTCTCTTGTAGTTAAAATCATCTTATCCTGAATAATTGTTTTTACAAGTAATTCAGCCACAAATCTTTGACGTTTTTTGTCTTTCATATAATCATAGTTCAATTTGACAGGACACTTTTTGGCAAGAGAGCAATTTAAGCATTCTTTCGAATATGTTTTATAGAACAGATTCTCCTCATCTGCAATAAACACTTTTTCCAATAATTTTTCTATGTAGTCAGCGTGAATTCCCTCCGCAGAGAGACTATATAAATTATAATCAGAAAAACTAATATGCTGAAAATTACTTTCACAATCATATTCATTATTATTCACTCGCGAAGTAAGTATATCACTATTCTCAATGTATTTTCTCAAAGTACAAAAATGATCCGCATATTTTGAATCTATAAAGTTACTAAGAACGCCTAAATTAATTGCCAAAATAACATTTTGCCCAAGTGATGCTAAATTCTCGTCTCTATAATCAGATAGAAATTCATTTAGTGTTTCAATCGCTGTTTTTGACGGGGCACTACTTTCAGTCGCATCATTATAAACGAAATAGTCATCTATCAAATGCTCTTCGTCCAAGTTTTTTAAGTAAGATAAAAGATGTGACTTACCATCGCCAGCACTTCCACATAATAATACCAGTGTCTTTTTTCCAGAGGCATTAACCTTACGAAGAAGCCCCTTAAGATCTTCCTCCATCTTTCGAACTACATGCATATAACTTTTGAATTGATCAAATTTCTCCACATTATCAATAGAATCACTTGATGATTTTCTTAATCTATTAAGTTCATTTATAAATTTACAATTTTTCATTACGTCCCCCATTAGCAATTTTTCTAAAAGTCTATAATTCAATTTAACGTGATCATCTTAACTCCTATTTCAACAAATCAAGTAATGTATACTCTCCTTTTGGAATCCTCGCAGTTCTGTGATATTCTTTTATTGCTGACACAAGAATCTGGGAATCCGAAAAATAATTAAACACATAGTCATAAGACTTTACCTCTGGCATTCTAAGATTTTCTTTACAAAAATCACTTGGTTTTTTTCCGGACTTTTTAAATTCTTTGTATTGATTTTCGGCAAAGATAATCAACATTTCAATTTCCGGTGCAGTTATTACATTGATAACATCTATTTTATGTTCATACGCTTTGCCAATTTTAAATTTTTCTCTTCTTGAATCCAATATCCGAATCACTGATATTTTATCCGCAAACCCTTTTCTCAAATACTTCTGTTCAAATTTATTTCCCTCCCTGCAACGAATTACCGCTTCTTCTAACATTTCTTCTCGTGAAAACACAAGCAAATCAGCATCAAGAAGAATATCCATAACGGCATTTTCCGCTGCACCCTCACATATACAAGCTTTATATTTTGCCAACTCCATAGCACACCTCCATTTATTTCAGAGATGCAGCTATACTTTTCTTCAACTGCATATATGCTTCATAAGTAGGTGTCGTTCCTTCCAGGAATCCGCTCTGGTAAGCATCACTTTTTTTAATATCATTCCTTTTTAAAATATTGGAAAGATTTTCGGCTGTAATGCCATTTCGGTTTCTGGTAATAAATATACTATCGTTACGATCATATTCATCTAAAAGCTCTGAATAATGAGTAGAAAAAATCAGCATTCCTCCATTTTTGTTCAGCTTTCCATCCAGGAAGAACCGGATTAAAGTGCTTACGATTTCCTTGTTGAAATGATTCTCAATCTCATCCACAACCAGGCAGCCCCCCTCTTTCAGAACCTCCTGTGCAAGTGTAAAAGTAATCATGCCTTTTATCGTTCCGGACGAAAGATAATTATTCAGTTCTATAGAACTATTTAAAATAATCTCTTCTTTCTCCTTAAATTTCAAATGAATTATTGGTTTCTCATTTTTTTCTTCAAAATATAAATATTCAATTGTCGGATCCAAATAAGAAATAATCTCCGTTGGAATACATTCGGAAAATGGTAATACATTCATATTAGTAAAGAACAGCAAACTGACTACCTTGATATGTTCACCGTTTTTCTTATTGTAAGCGATCATAATGCTCACATCATCAGACAAAAAACTTTCCTGCTCATTTCGAACTATAATTGGTTCTCTCCCATCAAAATCCAGCATAGCTTTACGCGTTGTTACTTCTTCAATATTCTTCGTCCACAACGATTCCGAATCAATCTGATATACTACCCCTTCTACTTTAACGTTCTTAGATGTAATAACTGTCTCTAATCTACAAATTTCTTCATTAACTTCTGAATAAAAATATATATTCAAGACCGCTTTTTCCGTATTTCCTAATATATCTTTTGTATTGATATGATTGATTGGTTCGTTATTTATGATTCCCAATGCAAGAATAAGAACCTTCAATACAGAGGTCTTTCCAGAGGCATTGATTCCTATAAATGCATTAGATGGATTTAAATATATATTGGAAAACAACGAATATAAATTTATTTTATCTTCCTCTGCCACTCTTTGCTGCGCATAAAAAGGCAAATCCAATTTTTCTTTAAACAATGGCAACCCTTGTGCTGTGACTCTTAATAATTTCATTTAGTCCTCCAAATTTAAAAACGTTTTTTGCGTTGATATTTTATATTTATTACTATTATATCCATATCTTCATAATTTATCAACGTATAATTCGTTTTTATTTATACTGTCCAACCAACCTCCCAATCTCCCCTTTCATCATCTCCACCACATCATCCGGTCCAAGAATTTTTATATTTTCTCCCAGTGAAAACACCCACCCCAGGAACTGTTTGCTGACGTGTATATCTACACTCACGGTGAAGTGCTCGTTGTCCGCTGGAATCATCATTACATCTTTGCCAAAACGGTCAATAATTACACCTGCCAGATTATTCTTTACCAGTAATTTTACTGTCCGTTCTTTTCCACCAAACATTCCAAAACTTTTCTTCGCATAATCTGCCATATCCAGCTTTTTAAAATGTTCATTTCCTTCTCTGCTTTCTTTTGATAGTTTGATATGCAGCATCTTGTCCACGCGGAAATGCTTAATCTTTTCTTCTTCTGAGTCATATCCGACCAGATAATAATTTTCATTATTCCAGGATAAGCCCCAGGGACTAATGTGATACCAGGCACCACTGTGGCGAAGTTCCATTTCTTTTTTCTCATTCCACTGATAATACTGGAACTTGATCTTTTTATCCGCTGAAATTGCATTGTGAATCGCATCTACTGTGTAATAGATACTCTCATTCATGGTTTTAATTCTTCCAGATACAAATACCTGGCGTTGCAGTTTCTGGGCATCATATTTACTTACCAGGGTTTCCAGTTTTTTGATCAATGCATTTGATTTTTTCTCTGTGATAAATTTCGAAGACTGGATTGCATCAACCAAAAGTTTTAATTCCGGGAGTTCAAAGGCACGATCTACAACATGATAATGATAGCGGTTTCCATCTGGTTCTCCCTCTACCTCAATACCAAGAACACTCAAATCTCTCAGATCATTATATATACTTTTCCGGTCTGCCGTGATATCATATTTGGCCAGTTCTTTCATGATTTCAGGCATGGTAATATAATGCTCATCATCTGTCTTCTCCTGCATGATCTGAGCAAGCCGGTATAATTTGAATTTCTGGTTACTTCCTTTTGGCATCTGACCCATCTCCTTTTATCAAGTGATAAGTCCAGTATACCATATTGCTATTGTGATTGTCCCTTTCTTTGCAACATCGCCTTTAATCATTCATATAATCATAGTAATCGGATTCGCTGGCAAACAAGATATATTTACCATTTACCAAACCCATGTAACCATCACCTGTATTAAATCCCTTCATCACCAGTTTCTCCATTTCTTTGAATTTCTGATTTAACCTTCTTTAATGGTTACAGTTTACAGCAATAGGTGGGGTATAAAAATCCCAGATAAACTTATTCTTATATACAAAATGGAGACAGCCCTAAGGACTGTCTCCAATAAACTTTAAAATCTTTCGCTTCTATAACACTTCAAACTCACTTCAATGTCCACTTCAAAGTTACTTCAAACAATCTTCATTTTACTTTGAAGCATTTTCATTTAAACCGTTTTAATTCTTCCCCTTCCACTTTCTGAAGCTATCTTGTCAGCTTTATACCTTCAATACTATCTACTATAGCTTTCCGATTTCGCTCATGCAGGTACACCGGATTCAGTTTGCTTTCCCAGTAGCACTATCACCTTTGATAATTGTAATATTACGCTTTATTTCAAACTCATAATGCAATTTATTATTTTTTACAACTACTTTATGTTTACCTTTCATTCATTATCCCCTAAACATACTCTCCAGCAATAGCCAAAAATTCCTGCATATTATGAACGATCTGGTTTGTATTTAACACCTTAGCTTCGAATTTTCCCTCTCCAAAGTCCATAATATGGCGAAGATTTATCGTCAAGTCTTTATTTTCCGCAATTTGCATTATCCATTTTGCACAGTTGTCACCGCACACAGAGGCATTAAACACCCGATCATTTTCATCAAATGCCATGAGCATCAATGTTTTTACTCCACCCGATAAAGCTTTAGGAGATATCGGACCTAACACAGGGCTCTCAATTAAATGTGCCCCTACTACTTTCGATTTATCTACATCAAAAATCATCTCAACAGATAACGGATTTGTAATCCATTCATCCTCATACATATTATCAAAGTATGTGGGATGATGATAAACAGCCTCTTTCATATCACCTAAATAAATGTTTAACATTTAGCACCCCATATAATCAATACAGTCTGTGAAGTCCATAATTCATCATCTTCTTTTATTATATACACAAAGAGACCGGATCACCAGTTCCAGTCTCTTTTATTTTTATTATTCTCTTGTATAAATTAATACAACTTCGCACCCGCCGGAATATGGTTATCCACCATCAGAAGATGAAGTTTCTCTTCTCCCTCTTCCTCATGAATAGCGCTAAGGAGCATTCCGCAGGATTCAATTCCCATCATAGCTCTTGGCGGCAGGTTTGTGATTGCGATTAATGTTTTACCAACCAGTTCTTCCGGCTCGTAGAATGCATGGATTCCAGAAAGGATGGTACGGTCTGTACCGGTTCCGTCATCCAGTGTGAACTGAAGAAGTTTCTTGGATTTCTTAACAGCTTCGCAAGCCTTTACCTTAACAGCTCTGAAATCAGATTTGCTGAAGGTATCGAAATCTACCTGCTCTTCAAACAGCGGCTCAATTGTTACCTTGGAGAAGTCGATCTTCTCGTTTGGTGTAAAGAAGCCATTGTTGTCACCTGCCGGTGCTGCAACTTCTACGTTCTCTGCGGAAGCAGCGCTTCCTGCCTGAGCAGCATTATTTGCTTCGTTCTTAGCAGCGCCCTGGCTCTTCATTGTGGGGAAGAGCAGTACGTCACGGATGGCCTGGCTATCGGTGAGAAGCATAACCAGACGGTCGATTCCGTATCCAATACCACCTGTCGGCGGCATACCAATCTCAAGTGCATTCAGGAAGTCTTCATCTGTATGGTTAGCTTCCTCGTCACCAGCGTCTGCAAGAGCATCCTGTGCTTTGAAACGCTCGCGCTGATCGATCGGGTCGTTCAGCTCGGAGTATGCGTTACACATCTCCCATGTGTTGATGAAAAGCTCGAAACGCTCTACCTTGCTCGGATCAGTAGGTTTCTTCTTGGTCAGAGGAGAAATCTCGATCGGATGATCCATAATGAATGTTGGCTGGATCAGCTCTTTCTCGCAGTATTCCTCGAAGAAGAGATTGATGATATCACCTTTCTTGTGACGCTCCTCATACTCAATATGATGCTCAGCAGCAAGCTTCTTGGCAGCTTCATCATCAGGTACCTGATCGAAGTCGATTCCTGCATATTTCTTGATTGCATCGTTCATAGTCAGACGTTCGAATGGTTTGCTAAGGTCAATCTCGATACCATTATAGGAAATCTTCGCAGATCCGCACACCTTCTCTGCCAGGTAACGGAACATGGATTCCGTAAGTTCCATCATTCCTTCATAATCTGTATATGCCTGGTAAAGCTCCATCAGTGTAAATTCTGGATTGTGACGGGTATCAACACCCTCATTACGGAATACACGGCCAATCTCGTAGACTCTTTCAAGTCCGCCAACGATCAGTCGTTTCAGATAAAGTTCCAGTGAAATACGAAGCTTAACATCTTCATTCAGTGCATTGTAATGTGTCTCAAATGGTCTGGCAGCTGCACCACCAGCATTGGAAACCAGCATTGGAGTCTCTACTTCCATGAAGTCACGGCCAGCAAGGAAGTTTCGGATCTCTTTAATGACCTGAGAGCGCTTGATAAATACGTTCTTGCTCTCCTGGTTCATGATCAGATCTACATATCTCTGACGATAACGCATATCTGTATCTGTCAGTCCGTGGAATTTCTCCGGAAGGATCTGCAGGCTCTTTGATAAAAGAGTCATTTTCTCTGCATGAATAGAAATCTCACCGGTTCTGGTTCTAAATGCAAAACCTTCCAGACCGAAGATATCGCCGATATCAGATTTCTTAAAGTCTGCATAAGAATCTGCTCCGATAGCGTCTCTTGCAACATATACCTGAATGTTTCCCTGTAAGTCCTGGATATTGCAGAAAGAAGCTTTTCCCATGACTCTCTTGAACATCATACGTCCAGCGATTGCCACATGGAGCGGGCTGGCATCCATAATACTTCTTCTCTCTTCGTAGTCGTTCTTCTGAACTTCCTTCGCCTGCTCTTCATCAAGACCTGTTACATCCGGCTCTGTACGATCCTTCAGCAGCTCTGCTTCGTGTGCCTCATAAAGGTTCTTTACTTCCAATGAATGATGGGTCTGATTAAATTTTGTTATCTGAAATGGATCCTTGCCATTCGCCTGAAGCTCTGCCAGTTTATCACGGCGGATTTTCAGAAGCTGATTCAGATCCTGATTCTTCTGTTCTGCCACTTTTGTGCCTCCTTAAATATTACGCTGGATTTCCAGCACTTTGTACTTCATGATACCGGATGGCAGCTCTACTTCTACAATATCACCTGTGTGTGCGCCCATAAGAGCCTTTCCTACAGGAGATTCATTAGAAATCTTGCCTTCCAGGCTGTTTGCCTCTGTGGAGCCAACCAGCTTCAGTTCTATATCTTCGTCAAACTCGAAGTCATGTACTCTTACTTTACATCCTACGCTGATCTTGTCAAGATCGACTTCGTCCTCAACTACAACCTCAGCGTTCTTCAGGATTTTCTCAATTTCTTCAATACGCGCTTCGATATCTCTCTGCTCATCTTTAGCTGCATCGTACTCTGCATTCTCGGACAGGTCTCCCTGCTCTCTTGCCTCTTTGATCTTACCTGCTACTTCTTTTCTTTTTACTACCTTTAAATCATGCAGCTCTTCTTCCAGTTTTTTAAGTCCTGCATAGGTTAGTAAGTTCTTCTTTTCTTCCATTATAGCCTTACTCCCTTTCATTCCGGCGGCTTGTCGCCCCGTATCATACATTTCTTATATGCTGTTTCTCCCGGAAAATTCCATTACTATAAAAGTCCTGAACAAAAAGCTGCAGAAATATACCAACCACAGATAACATTCATTCGCCAAACAGTCCACTTTTATAATTGTTAATGCCTGCAGAAGCAGACATTTCATTACCCAAAAGGGTACAAATTCACTAGGATATTCACAGTTTCACCATTATAGCTAAATCAACAGGCATTGTCAAGACAGAAAAATAGCGAACAAATGTAAAAAAAGATGCCGCAGAACCACCATTTTCCGTGATTCTGCGGCATCTTACTTCTTAATTATGCTATTCTCTCAGAATATGCTTCTGAAAGGGGAAAAGTTATCCTTCGATGGCAATGTGTTTCTTCTCTTCCACTGCTGGTTTCGCTTCTTTCTTCGGAACAAACAGTTTCAGAATGCCATGTTTAAACTCAGCCTTAATATCCTCCTGCTGAACATCCTCGCCTACATAAAAGCTTCTGCTGCAGGCTCCTGCGTAACGCTCCCTGCGGATGTAATGACCGGATTCTTTCTCCTGCTCATCTTTGTCCAGACCTTTCTCAGCGCTGATGGTCAGGTAGCCATTCTCCAGGGAAGCCTTAATCTCATCTTTGGTAAATCCTGGAAGATCGACTACCAGCTGATAACCGTTATCCATTTCCTTAATATCAGTCTTCATAACGTGGCTGGCTCTCTTGCCATAAAGCTTCTTCTCGGTATCTTTCATTGCTTTATCATCATAATAGAATGGAAAATCATTAAAGAAATCATCAAATAAGTTCTCTCCAAAAATACTAGGCATTAACATAAGTCATCTCTCCTTTTTATATATGCTGTTTACCTTGTTTCTTGGAACTCGGGTGGTAGGGAATTCATAAAGCCTTTCGCTTTTGCTTTCTTTTTATCCCCTTCCTTTGTTCTAGTTGTAATATAGCACCTATTATTAGCACTGTCAAGAGGTGAGTGCTAATTATTTTGTGAAGATTTTGTGAACGCTACGGTCTGTGCTAGACGGATATCCACCGGACATCCAGCCCCCATCACATACTGCATAAAAAGGAACAACATATTTTTGCAACTTATCTTGCACTTTCACTGCTATCAACAAATGTATCTTCTGTTTATATATATTATTACCATGAATTTGCATTGCTCAGTCTACAATCCCCAATAACCAGTCTCTGGCATTAATACGTCGAATTCCCTCATATTGTTCTTCTGGTTCTTCATCCATTGTTAATCCCTTTTTATTCTGTGCCACAAAATCCACTTCATATGAATTGATTTTTCCAACATACACATCATATCCTCGACGTAACAATTCCAGATAGACTATATTTTCCAGAACATGTCCTGCATCTGCCTGCCTCGATCCTAAAAGCATATACCTCATTCCAATATCAACTATATAATATTTTTCAAGAGTTTTTAAATATTGTTTTCCCTTTATATTATAACGTTTTGCCTGATATATAATATAACTCTCGCTAAAAGCCTCCAGATATTTTTCCACCGTTTTTGTATCAATTTTTCGCCCTTCTGAGGTCATCGTATCTGCAATTTTTTTTGATGACAATGGATTTCCTATATTATCAAACACAAATCTTAAGACACTCTTAAGCATC
>QWCY01005192.1_pt1 | contig 12551 bp, 11 predicted proteins | sample 1972631 | NCBI WGS metagenome assembly QWCY01 (sample SAMN09866696, study PRJNA288562) | Human gut metagenome isolate pre1_stool, whole genome shotgun sequencing... | isolation source: gut | host: Homo sapiens | place: USA: California
CGCTCTCGGCTTCCTCTTCGAGGTCGGCCAGCGTGTCGGCGTCGAAGATGCCGCATTCGTCCCGCACCAGCGGGGCGGCTGCCCCGGCCGGCAGGGTCAGGGCCATGCAGAGCAAGGCCGCTGCCAGAAGGGCAAACAGTTTTTTGCAATGTTTCATATTCCCGTCTCCCCCTCTCACAGCAGCATGAACAGGGCCGTCAGGATCATCAGCGGGATGCTGATGCCGGCAAACCACGCGGCCACCCTGCCCTTATCCACGGGCAGGTCGCCGATGAGCTTGCCGGTCTGGCCGTTCATGGCAAAGAGGAAGTCCTTCTCCTTCCAGCGGGTGTGGAGCATCCAGACCGGCAGCAGGGCGTAGTGCGGCTCGAGGGTCCGCGGGTCGATCTGCTCCGAGAGGGTCTGGATGCTGGTGTAGCCGCCCAGCGTCCCGTGGAGGGCCGCTTCGGCGCTGTGCTTCATCCGGCCCAGAGCGCGGGCGGCACACTTCTTGTCGTCCTCGTCATACCGGTCGGCCAGAAAGCCGGGCAGGTAGGCCGTGGAGAAGGGCTTGAGGGCGCTGTAGTCGAAGGGTTCGATGGCGTCCATGTGGGTGTCCGGCATCTTGCTGGAGCCGTCCACCGGCACCCGGACGAAGTCCGCATCGCCTACGCGGGCCACATCGAAATGCTTGGTGGTGGTGACGACATAGTCGCCCTCGCGGTGGCTCTCGCTGATCTCGGCTTTGTAAGCGCCCCGGGCCTCCACCCGGCCATCGTAGAGCCAGAAGGGCACATAGACGCCCTGGATCTCCTCGATGTGGTTGCCGTCCTTGAAGGCTTTGGGGAGGAAGGCCTTGCCCTTATAATACTTCTTCAGGTTCTCGATGGCCGTCTTCCTGTCCATCTTGAAGGGGATGATGTACTCCGGCTTGAGCTTGCCGGAAAGCTGTCCGCCCAGCACGGTGGGGTTGCCGCAGTAGGGGCAGGTGGTGGCTGCTGTCTCGGGGCCGCAGACCAGCTCTGCGCCGCAGGAAGTGCAGGTGCGGCTGCTGAGGCCTCCGGCCTCCCGCTCTCCCCAGACCGGGCCATTGGCCGCAGCCTTTTCAGCTGCTTCGGCGGCCTTGTCTGCCTGTGTCTGCTTCTCGCCGTAGAGGGCCTCTACCTGTGCGACATCGTAGGTCGAGCCGCAGTAATCACAGCAGAGCTTGCCGCTGGCGCTGTCGAACCGCAGCGGGCCGGTACAGGCCGGGCACTGGTAATTCGTGGTGTTTTCTGCCATCGTTCAGCCCCCCTTTCAGGCGCCGAAGGGCTTGCCGCACTCGGGGCAGAACTTCGGCGGGTCCGTGGGGTCGGCGGGCATCCAGCCGCAGTTCGGGCACTTGGCCGCCGGGCGGGGCCTGCCGCACTCCGAGCAGAATTTGCCGGTGTTATGTGTGCCGCAGCTGCATACCCAGCCCGCCTCGGGGCGGGGCTTGCCGCAGGCGGTGCAGAACTTGCCGGTATTGCCGGTCTGTCCGCAGGAGCAGCTCCAGCTGCCCGCTGCCGGGGCGGCAGGGGCGGGAGCAGGCTGCTGTGCGCCCATCTGGTAGAGGGCCTGTGTGTTGATGCCCCCGGCGGCTGCGGCCTGATTCATCCCCATAAAGGCCATGGCCGGGCCGGCGGAGGTGTTCGACGCCGCGGCCTGCATGGCCGAAGCCTGTGCGCCCACCATATGGGCGGCAGCGCGGGTGGGGTCCATGAAGGCGGCGCTGCGCTGCAGCTCTTTGATCATCTGCTCGTCTTCCTCGCTGGCCTTGACGCCGGACACGCCGAGGGAGACGATCTCGATGCCGCGCAGCTTGCTCCACTTTTCGGAAAGCTCCTGATTCAGGGCCTCGGCCAGCTCGGCGGTGTGGCCGGGCAGGGACGAATAGCGGATGCCCATCTCACTGATGCGGGCGAACGCAGGCTGCAGCGCTGTCATCATCTCGGTGCGCATCTGGCCCTCGAGGGCGTCGCGGGTGTACTCATTTTCCACATTTCCGCAGACGTTGGTGTAAAACAGGATGGGGTTGACGATGCGGTAGCTGTACTCGCCGAAGCACCGGATGCTCACGTCGATGTCGATGCCTGCCCGCTGGTCCACCACACGGAAGGGCACCGGGCTGGGGGTGCCGTACTTGTTGCCCATCAGCTCCTTGGTGTTGATGTAGTAGATGCGCTGGTCGGTGGCGGCCTGACCGCCGAAGCTGAACCGCTTGCCGATCTCTGCAAAGACCTCGTCGATGTTCTTGGCCAGGCCCTTGCTCAGCAGAGAGGGCTGGGTGCCGGTGTTGTAGGTGTACTCGCCCGCCTCGGCGCAGAGGTCCACCACCTTGCCCTGCTCCACGATGAGGGCGCACTGGCCCTCGGCCACCGCCACGATGGAGCCATCGGTGATGACGTTCTCGGTGCCGTGACGGTTCGAAGAGCGCCCGGAGACCTTCTTTTGTCCCTTGACGGCCAGCACCTCCGCCGGGAGAGCGCTGCAATAAAAGTATTCCTTCCACTGGTCGCCCATCACTCCGGATGCTGCACCCAATGCCGCTTTGACAAGACCCATAAGCCATATCTCCTTTTTCTGCCCGCTGTTCTGCGCGTGGGCTTTTCCTCAGTATACCACAAAACAGGCGGCGAAAAAAGAAAACCCTTGCATTTTCTCCCCGATGGGTGTAGAATACTCCCGACAAACAAATACAGGGGAGCTTGTAAACGCAGGCTGAGAGGAAGTTCTCGAACTTCGACCCTTGGAGGCTGTCTTTGGACAGCCTCTGCACCTGATGCGGATAATGCCGCCGTAGGAAGTCATAACGCTGTTTATGGATTTTTACAGGAGACGCCGCAGAGGGCGTCTCCTGTTTTTTGTTAGAAGCTGTTTTCGTAAGCGGGCAAAAAGGCCGCTCAGGCGGCGTGCAGCGCTTAGAAAACGGCTTCTCGTGTTACCGGCTGAGGGGGAGCGCCCTGAGTCTGGGTTATATGTTGCGATGGGAAGCCGTGTTCCGGCGTGAGAGGAGGCCAATGAGCCTCGACCGCTTCTTCCGTTTCTGGCATCTGCGCGGGTGCCGGTTCTGTTCGTGTGCGGGGGCGGCGGTCTGTCTGCTCCCGCATGATATTTTTGTTGAAAAGGAGCACTCATCATGAAACATTACTCTGCAAAAAAGCTGGCGCTGGCCGGTATGTTCTGCGCCCTCGCCGTCGTGGGCAGCGTCTTCTCCTTCCCCGTTTTCGGCAGCAAATGCGCCCCCGTCCAGCACATGGTCAACATCCTCTGTGCCGTCCTGCTGGGGCCTTACTATGGCGTAGGCGTAGCCTTCGTGGCCTCCCTGCTGCGCAACCTGCTGGGTCTGGGCAGCCTGATGGCTTTCCCGGGCAGTATGTTCGGCGCGCTGCTCTGCGGCCTCGTCTTCCACAAGACGAAGAAGCTGCTGCCCACCCTTGTGGGCGAGGTGTTCGGTACCTCCATCCTCGGCGGTCTGTGCGCCTATCCCGTCGCCATCCTGCTGATGGGCAAGAGCGCCGGTGACATCGCCTTCTACGCCTACATCGTGCCCTTCCTTGTCTCTACCGCAGGCGGCGCGGTCATCGCAGGCGTGCTGCTGGCCGCACTTTCCCGTGCAGGCGCCCTCCGCGCCATGCAGGCCAGCCTGAGCTGAGCGGAAGGAGTAACACGACCCATGTTCCAGAGCATCTTCGCCAACGTCCGGGCCCGAAGCCCCCTCGTCCATAACATCACCAACTACGTCACCGTCAATGACTGCGCCAACATGGTGCTGGCCTGCGGCGCGTCCCCCATCATGGCGGACGATGCCGCCGAGGTAGAGGACATCACCTCTCTGTGTGCCGGACTGAACCTGAACATCGGCACTCTGAACAGCCGCACCATCCCCTCCATGCTTCTGGCGGGCCATACCGCCCACCGGCTGGGCCGGCCCGTCGTGCTGGACCCGGTGGGTGCGGGAGCGTCCCATCTCCGCACCGAGACGGCCCTGCGGCTGCTGCGGGAGGTAAAGCCTACCGTCATCCGGGGCAACATCTCCGAGATGCGGACACTGGCGGTGGGCAGCGGCACCACCAAGGGCGTGGACGCCGACGCATCCGACAAGATCACGGAAGAGACTCTGGACCGGGCCGTGGCCTTCGTCAAGTCCTTCGCGGCCCGCACTGGGGCGGTCATCGCCGTCACCGGGGCCATCGACATCGTAGCCGACGGCCAGCGGGCGTTCTGCATCCGCAACGGCCACCCCATGATGAGCGCCGTCACCGGCACCGGCTGTCAGCTCTCGGCCCTGACGGCGGCCTTCTGCGCCGCCAACCCCGACAAGCCCTTGGAGGCTGCCGCGGCGGCTGTCTGCGCCATGGGCCTTGCGGGCGAAGTGGCCCACAGCCGCCTTACGAAGCGGGACGGCAGCGCCACCTACCGCAATTATATCATCGACGCCATCTACAACATGACCCCCGAGCAGCTCGAGGAAGGAGCACGCTATGAAATGCGATAAACACACCATGCTTCTCTACGCCGTCACCGACCGGGCATGGACGGGCCGCGAGACCCTCCGCCAGCAGGTGGAGGATGCGCTGAAGGGCGGCGTCACCTGCGTCCAGCTGCGGGAAAAAGAGCTGGACGACGCGGCATTTTTACAGGAAGCCATGGAGCTTTCTGCCCTCTGCCGCAGCTATGGCGTCCCCTTCATCATCAACGATAACGTGGACATCGCCATCCAGTGCCATGCGGACGGCATCCACGTCGGGCAGGAGGACATGGCCGCAGCCGATGTCCGGGCCAAAGTCGGCCCCGATATGCTCCTTGGCGTGTCGGCCCACTCGGTGGAGGAGGCCCGGCTGGCTGTGGCCCACGGCGCGGATTATCTCGGTGTCGGCGCAGCCTTTTCCACCCACACCAAGACGGATGTGGACGTCCTGCCCGAGGGCGAGCTGAAAAAGATATGCGATGCTGTGGATGTGCCGGTCGTCGCCATCGGCGGCATCCATAAGGACAACATCCTCCAGCTGAAAGGCTCCGGCGCAGACGGCGTGGCCCTCGTGAGCGCCATCTTCGGTGCCGAGGACATCGAAGCCGAGTGCCGGGAGTTGAAGGCGCTGGCGGAGCGAATCATTTAAAGGAGCAAACCCATGAAAACTGCACTTACCATCGCGGGCAGCGATTCCAGCGGCGGCGCCGGCATTCAGGCCGACCTCAAGGCCATGACCATAAACGGCGTCTTCGCCATGAGCGCCATCACCGCCCTGACGGCCCAGAACACCACCGGCGTTTCCGGCATCTATGAGGTCAGCCCCGCGTTTCTGGCCCAGCAGATCGACGCTGTCTTCACCGACATCCGCCCCTGCGCGGTCAAGATCGGGATGGTGTCCTCGGCCCCGCTCATCGAGACCATCGCCGAGCGCCTCCGCTTCTACAAGGCGGAGAACATCGTCGTAGACCCCGTGATGGTAGCCACCTCCGGCTCTGACCTCATCGCCTCAGACGCTGTGCGCACCCTCTGCCGGGAGCTGTTCCCCCTCTCGGCGCTTATCACCCCCAACCGCCACGAGGCGGAAGTTTTGGCCGAAATGGCCATCCATAGCCGCGATGACATGGTACGCGCCGCGCAGACCATCGCCGACCGCTATGGCTGCAACGTCCTGCTGAAGGGCGGCCACAGCGACACCGACGCCGACGACCTTCTGGCACTCCGGGACGGGCAGCTGCTCTGGTTCCCGGGGCAGCGGATCGATAACCCCAACACCCACGGCACCGGCTGCACCCTGTCCAGCGCCATCGCGGCAAACCTCGCTAAGGGCTTCGGGCTGGCGGACTCCATCGCCCGGGCCAAGGCCTATCTGACCGACGCGCTGAACGCCAAGCTCGACTTGGGCCAAGGCTCCGGCCCGCTGGACCACACCTTGGGCGGCACAGGGGTCGAAAACTGGATGCACGGCGTCCCAGACGCCGTACAGGATAAATAAAGAGCGTATTTTTCGGAGGATTTGAACCATGCAGACTTACACCACACAGATGGATGCCGCACGCAAGGGCATCGTCACGCCCCAGATGGAGACGGTCGCCAAGAAGGAGTACCGCACCGTCGAGGAGATCCGTCAGCTGGTCGCCGAGGGCAAGGTGGCCATCCCGGCCAACAAGCATCACACCTGCCTCGACCCCGAGGGCATCGGCTCCATGCTTCGCACCAAGATCAACGTCAACCTCGGCGTCTCCCGCGACTGCAAGGACTACAGCATCGAGATGCAGAAGGTCATGAGCGCAGTCAACATGGGCGCAGAGGCCATCATGGACCTGTCCAGCCACGGCAACACCCAGCCCTTCCGCCAGAAGCTGACCCACGAGTGCCCTGTCATGATCGGCACCGTGCCGGTGTATGACTCGGTCATCCACTACCAGCGCGACCTCGCCACCCTAACCGCGCAGGACTTCATCGACGTGGTGCGTCTGCACGCAGAGGACGGCGTGGACTTCGTCACCCTCCACTGCGGCATCACCCGCAAGACCATCGAGCAGATCCGCAAGCACAAGCGGAAGATGAACATCGTCAGCCGCGGCGGCTCTCTGGTCTTTGCATGGATGTGTATGACCGGCAATGAGAATCCCTTCTACGAGCACTTCGACGAGATCCTCGACATCTGCGAGGAGCACGATGTCACCATCTCTCTGGGCGACGCCTGCCGTCCCGGCTGCCTCGCCGACGCCACCGACGTCTGCCAGATCGAAGAGCTGGTCCGTCTGGGCGAGCTGACCAAGCGGGCTTGGGCGCACAATGTTCAGGTCATGGTGGAAGGCCCGGGCCATGTGCCCCTGAATCAGGTCGCCGCCAACATGGAGATCCAGAAGACCATCTGCATGGGCGCGCCCTTCTATGTCCTCGGCCCCATCGTCACCGACATTGCCCCCGGTTATGACCACATCACCGCTGCCATCGGCGGCGCTGTCGCAGCCATGAGCGGTGCGGCTTTCCTGTGCTATGTCACCCCCGCCGAGCATCTGGCTCTGCCCAATGTGGACGACGTCAAGCAGGGCATCGTGGCCTCCAAGATCGCCGCCCACGCCGCCGACATCGCCAAGGGCATCCCCCACGCCCGGGACATCGACGACAAGATGGGCGACGCCCGCCGTGTGCTGGACTGGGACGCACAGTTCGCCTGTGCCCTCGACCCCGAGACCGCAAAGGCCATCCGTGACGCCCGCCTGCCCGAGGATGACCACAGCGACACCTGCTCCATGTGCGGCAAGTTCTGCGCCGTCCGCAGCATGAACAAGGCTCTGGCCGGTGAGTACATCGACATCCTGTAAGCTGATATTTTCATCGCTTTTGCGATTTTTCTTCTCCATTGCCGCCCGGTATGAAAGCCGGGCGGTTTTTTGCGTTTTGGCGGGACGGTTTCTCTATACAAAATGAATCCGGCATGATATACTGGATAAGAGAAGCATTTGAGGTGGTCAATTTCGTGGCAGCCACACGCCGATGGTAACGACAAGGGCCTCGCCCTGAGAGATGCAGGAGAACGCCACGCCTGCCAAATGCTTTTCGAGGGGGGACGGTTCGGATGCCGTCCCCCGTTCCTGTTTTTACAGAGGTATAAAAGAAAAACCGCACGAACGCTGAAGTCCAGCAGTCCGTGCAGTTCTTTCATACAGTTGCGCCAGCAGGAGTCGAACCTACGATGGGGGAGTCAAAGTCCCCTGCCTTACCGCTTGGCGATGGCGCATCAGTAGAGAATAGTATAGCATATTTTTCCGGATTCCACAAGAGCCGCCGGGGCTTCCGCAAAAACTTTCTATTCTATTCCGCCCGTTCCCCATCCTTGCCGGGGGACGGCGGATATGGTATACTTGCTGTGTAAAAGTTTTTTCTGTTCAGCGCGCAGCGCAGAAAGGAGCGCGGCTTATGGTGCACCATCTTGTCATCGGCGTTATCTTCCTCGTCTGGGGCATTGCAGACGTTCTCCGCGTCCAGCTGCCCGGCGTGCTGGCGCGGCGGCTGGAAGCGTCCAGCGAAGAGGGCCGCCGCCTCTGGCAGCGGCTTCTGGGCGTGCTGGAACTCATCGTAGGCGGCGTACAGGTGCTGTTCTGCCTTTTCTCCGACGACCCGACCGTCACCAGCATCCTCCTCGCCGTGATGATCCTTTCGGCGGTCTGCATCCTCGGGCCGTACTACCACTGGCGGAAACAGGAAAAAGAAAACGACACCTGACACGAGAGAGGGAGTTCACCTATGGGGCCTTGGTATTATGAAGTCGTCAGCTTTGACGGCGATTACGTCAACCTGCGCCGCACCGACATCGAGAGCGACGAGCTGAACCCGGTGGCGCTGGCGCTCCTGCCGCCGGAGATCGACGTAGGCAGCAAGCTCAAGTGCGAATATTTCCAGTACGAGATCATCGGTTGACAAACCACAGAAAAGCCGCCCATCCGGGCGGCTTTTCTGTGTCTTCTGATTCGTTATACGCGCTCTGCCACCAGCTGGAAGCCCGCCTTGGCAAGCTCCTGCCGGATCTGCTCGATCTGGGCATTGTCGCGGGTCTCAAGGGTCAGCTTGAGGAAGCAGCTGGAGATGGGCATATTGGGGTCGGAGCCGTCGTGGAGGACCGACACCACGTTGCTGCCGCAGCGGGAGACGATGTTGGCCACCTGCTGCAGCTGGCCGGGCTTATCCTCCAGCGCGATGGTCAGGTTGGCCTTGCGGCCGCTCATGACGAGGCCGCGGGTGATAACGCGGTTGAGGATGTTCACGTCGATGTTGCCGCCGGAGATGAGGCAGACGACCTTCTTGCCCTCGATGGGCAGCTTATGGAAGAGCGCCGCCGCCACAGGCACAGCTCCCGCGCCCTCGGCCACCAGCTTCTGGTTCTCCATCAGGGAGAGGATGGCCGCTGCGGTCTCGTCCTCGGTGACAGTGACGATGTCGTCCACATACTCCTCGCAGAGCTTGTAGGTCAACTCACCGGGGGTCTTGACCTGAATGCCGTCCGCAAAGGTGGAGACGGCGGAGAGGGTCTGATATTTGTGCTCATGGAGGGAGCGGTACATACTGGGTGCGCCCTCGGCCTGCACACCGTAGACCTTGACTTCCGGCTTGAGGCTCTTGATGGCAAAGGCCACGCCGGAGATGAGTCCGCCGCCGCCCACAGGCACGATGACGGCATCCACATCGGGCAGCTGGTCGAGGATCTCGAGGCCGATGGTGCCCTGACCGGCGATGACCTGCTCGTCGTCGTAAGGGTGGATGAAGGTCATGCCCGTCTCTTCCTGCAGCTCGACGGCCTTGTCGTGGGCATCGTCATAGGTGCCGGGCACGAGGCAGACCTCCGCGCCGAGGTTCTTGGTGTTCTCCACCTTCATAATGGGTGCGCCGTCCGGCATACAGACGATGCTCCGGATGCCCCGGCGGGTAGCGGCCAGCGCCACGCCCTGTGCGTGGTTGCCTGCCGAGCAGGCGATGACGCCCTTGTCGCTTTCCTCCTTGGAGAGCTGGCTGATCTTATAATAAGCGCCGCGCACCTTGAAGCTGCCGGTCACCTGCAGGTTCTCGGTCTTGAGGTAGAGCTGACAGTCCTTCGAGAGCTTGGGGGCTTCGATGAGGTCTGTTTTGCGTGCTACATCCTTGAGGACAAAGGCGGCGTGGTAGATCTTATCCAGTGTCAGCATATCGGTTTTCCCATCCTATCTCTTTTTATCCATCCCGGCACACGGGGTATTTTTCATCGTTAAAGACAGGACTTAGTATAGTTTACATAATTTGATTTGTCAAATGAATCTATTTCACACTTTAAGGCCGAAAGCGGAATTTGCAAACATTGTATTTGTCTGCGCAGGATGCCGACCCCGCTTGACAACCCAAAGAAATTTGACTATACTACAAATAGAAAGGCGCTGTGTCTGCAAAACGACTAGCTCCTTACCAGATTAGTCAAGAGAAAATGACCGACCAAGTTGGGGAACTGTGAGGCGGTCATTTTTTCTTGCGTTTTTTATCGTCATGGTTCTCATGTGCGATCGTCCATGTGATCTGAAATGTAACAAAAATTGCTCCGCCAAGAAGCGTCAGTAAAATTGCAACATCGGAGAACGTCATGAACCACACCCCCTTCCTGCCCTTGAGCATCCGGGGAGTGGCAACTTCAAGAAAAACTGCCTTGCCCGGCGCCTAGGTGCCGGTAAGGAGTCAGCCGCCTGCGTTTTAGACACAGCGCCTTTTTCCTTCCATTGCTGGCATTAGTTACAGAATAACACAAAATCCTGCAAATCACAATACAAAACCGCCGCCTCCCACGAAACTGTGAGAGGCGGCGGTTCTATTATTGCTCAATCATATATGGCCAGTTACTTTTTCGTTTTTTCTTTCCATGCCAGCATGACATAAATATCCTTACCGGTCACTTTATTATCTTTATCCTTTTTCGTCTCGATGTAATAGCCGATGCTCCAATCATAATCTTTCGAGAGCACCCCAGAGACACATTCTTTAACCTCTTCAGCGACCACTTCTGCTTCATTCGAAGTTTTTTCATTGATTTTCGCTTTTGTCATCCATTTGTAACCTGCTTCCAAGTATCCATTAAGCCCATCTTCATCATCATCACAGTTCTTATAGAAACGCTTTGCCCCGTCATCAAGCTCCTCTTCGTATTTGACCTTCGGGTAGCTCCCTGTCAAAAAACTATTTATATCATTTGTCAGCTTGACTTTCGCATCGACACTTGCTCTGCTGCTGCCACCGCCGCCGTAGGCAGTAAGCATCGTCAGTGTCAGCGCCGCCGCCAACAAGACTGCCATCATTTTTCTGAACCGCAACATCATAAAAAATTCCTCCTTATAATTTAGGAAGCGTTTTGCTCCCATATCACAATAATACATTTTCGGGCAACTTTCGTCAATATTATCTACCCTGTTTTTTCGATTTTGGCATTTTGTTAAAATTATAAGACATACTTTTTATCCCTGAGATACAAAAACCGCCGCCTCCCACAAAATCGTGAGAGGCGGCGCATTTTATTTTATCTCAAGTTTTATATCAATTCAACTTTTAATGCAACAGCAACAGCGTTGAATTGCATATCGCAAATATGCTGTTTGAATGTTGCACTAATTTCTTGACTTGCGATAAAAACAGTGCCTGCCGGAACAGCCTATTGTGCTCTGCCGTCTGCGGCGCTCGTACATTGCCCGCTCTGGCTCAGATCTCCGCGAGGATGGCATCGCCCATTGCGGTACAGCCGAGGCAGGTGCAGCCCTCGCTCATATTATCGGCGGTGCGCAGGCCCTTGTCCAGCACCTTGTTCACCGCGCTCTCGATGGCGTCGGCCTCCTCGGTCATGCCGAAGGAGTACCGCAGCATCATGGCGGCGGAGAGGATGCAGGCGGTGGGGTTGACGATGTCCTTGCCCGCGATGTCGGGGGCAGAGCCGTGGATCGGCTCATACAGACCCCGGGTGCCGTCGCCCAGACTGGACGAGGGGATCATGCCGATGGAGCCGGTGATCATCGAAGCCTCGTCGGAGATGATGTCGCCGAACATATTCTCGGTGACGATGACGTCAAACTGGCTGGGGTCCTTCACGACCTGCATCGCGCAGTTGTCCACGAACATCTCGCTGTACTCCACCTCGGGATACTCGGCCTGCAGGCGGTGCATGACGGCACGCCAGAGGCGGCTGGTGTCCAACACGTTGGCCTTGTCCACGCAGCAGAGCTTCTTGCGGCGCTTCATCGCCGTCTCGAAGCCGATGCGGCCGATGCGCTCGATCTCGTGCTCCGAGTAGGGCATGGAGTCCACGGCCTGCTTCTCGCCGTTTTCCAGCGTATAGGTCTCGTGCTTGCCGAAGTAGACGCCGCCGATCAGCTCACGCACGATGATGAAGTCGATGCCCTTGGCCACGATCTCGGGCTTGAGGGGGCTGGCCGGGGCCAGCTGAGGCCAGATCTTTGCCGGGCGGTTGTTGGAGTAGAGGCCCATCCCGGCACGGAGGCGGAGCAGGCCCTTTTCGGGGCGCTGCTCGCCGGGCAGGCCCTCCCACTTGGGGCCGCCCACTGCGCCCAGAAGAACGCTGTCTGCCGCAAGGCATTTGTCCAGCTCATGCTGAGGCAGCGGGTCGCCGTACTTGTCGATGGCCTCGCCGCCCATTGCGGCGTCGGTGTAGTGGAAGGTGTGGCCGTACTTCTCGGCCACCTTATCGAGAACGCGGAGGGTCTGCTTCACGATCTCGGGGCTGGAGCAGTCGCCCCAGATGACAGCGATATTTTTTTCCATGATAATGGGCATCCTTTCTTCGATTGGGCAGCGATTTATGACAGGATTCTTGCTTTTGGGTGGGTGCGGGGGCAGACTTTTCTTTCAGCTGGCGTGCGCGCTGGTGGCGCAAGGGCAGATTGCCGTTGCAGTAGGGCTGTTTTTTCTTTAAGTAAGTTCTCGCGCTGGTGGCGCGGGGAATGTTTTTTCTTGAGGTCAAGTGGCTTGCGCTCCGCGCGGGCCAGAGGCAGGGAGGGGTGTTTCGACTCCCCCCTCCCTACCTCTGGACTCCACTCTCCCCGCAACGAGTTAA
>QWCY01005202.1_pt1 | contig 12526 bp, 6 predicted proteins | sample 1972631 | NCBI WGS metagenome assembly QWCY01 (sample SAMN09866696, study PRJNA288562) | Human gut metagenome isolate pre1_stool, whole genome shotgun sequencing... | isolation source: gut | host: Homo sapiens | place: USA: California
CTTACCATCAGCACTGAAAACGGATGTCATTCCGATTTTTTTTCCTAATAATCCTGGCATTTCACTAATTTTTAATTATCAAACTTTAATTTCTACTTCTACACCACTCGGCAACTCCAATTTCATAAGAGCATCTACAGTCTTAGCTGTTGAGCTATAGATATCGATCAATCTCTTATAAGAAGAGAGTTCGAACTGTTCACGAGACTTCTTATTAACGAAAGTCGAACGGTTCACAGTAAAGATACGCTTGTGCGTAGGAAGGGGAATCGGGCCGCTCACAATAGCACCTGTAGCCTTCACAGTTCTTACGATCTTCTCAGCCGACTTGTCAACCAAGTTGTGATCATAAGATTTCAGTTTAATTCTAATTTTCTGACTCATTGTTCGTTTAAATTAATAATATATATAAATAAGATAAGCGGCAGGCTAAGAGTCATTCGCTAGCCTGCTGCTTCAGATATTTTATTAAAGTAGATCAGCACGTCCTTTTACTTCTTCCAATACCGCCTTGGCAATAGAGTTAGAAACTTGAGCATGATGAGAATATACCATTGATGAAGTCGCACGACCGGAAGTGATAGTACGCAACGCAGTTACATAACCAAACATTTCTGCCAACGGAACCATTGCTTTCACAATACGAGCTCCAGAACGGCTTGACTCCATACCTTCAACTTGTCCACGACGCTTATTCAAGTCACCAATTACATCACCCATATTTTCTTCCGGAGTTACCACCTCCAGCTTCATTATAGGCTCCATCAAAACAGGACCCGCTTTAGCGCAAGCATTTTTATATGCCTGGATAGCACAGATTTCAAATGAAAGCTGGTCAGAGTCAACCGGGTGGAACGAACCATCAACCAAGGTTACTTTCAGCGAATCAAGCGGATAGCCAGCCAATACACCATTTTTCATTGCAGTTGCAAAACCTTTCTGTACAGCAGGGATAAATTCTTTAGGAATATTACCACCCTTTACTTCGTCAACGAACTGCAAACCACCTTCTTTGAACTCCTCGTCAACCGGACCGATATTTACGATAATATCAGCAAACTTACCACGACCACCAGACTGTTTCTTATAAACTTCGCGGAGATTAACCGTCTTAGTAATGGCTTCTTTATAGTTTACCTGTGGCTTACCTTGGTTACATTCTACCTTAAACTCACGTTTCAAACGGTCAATAATAATATCCAAATGAAGCTCACCCATACCAGAAATAACCGTCTGGCCAGTTTGTTCGTCAGTTTTCACTGTGAACGTCGGGTCTTCTTCAGCCAACTTAGCTAAACCGTTAGACAGTTTATCCATATCCTTCTGGGTCTTAGGCTCAACAGCGATACCAATTACCGGTTCTGGGAAGTCCATAGATTCAAGTACGATAGGAGCAGTCTCATCGCAAAGAGTATCACCTGTATGAATGTCTTTAAAACCAACACCAGCACCGATATCACCTGCACCGATCACCTCTACCGGATTCTGCTTGTTTGAGTGCATCTGGAACAGACGAGACACACGTTCTTTCTTACCCGAACGAGAGTTATAAATATAAGAACCCGCCTCAATCTTACCTGAATACACACGGAAGAAAGTCAAACGACCTACGTACGGGTCTGTTGCAATCTTAAATGCCAAAGCAGAAGTTTTTTCATCTTCACTTGGTTTACGATCTTCTTCAGCACCAGTATTAGGATTTGTGCCAATTACATTCTCTGTATCCAAAGGAGAAGGCAAGAAAGCGCAAACATAATCTAGCAATGTCTGTACACCTTTATTTTTGAATGAAGAACCGCAAAGCATAGGCACAACAGCCATCTGAACAGTTGCGTTGCGAAGAGCTCTCAATATTTCTTCTTCTGTAATAGTAGAAGGATCATCGAAATATTTCTCCATCAAAGCATCATCAAATTCTGCTACCTTTTCCAACATTTTATCTCTCCATTCCTGAGCTTCATCTACAAGATTAGCCGGTATTTCTTCTACTGTATAATCAGCACCCATTGTCTCATCATGCCAATAGATCGCTTTCATCTTAATAAGATCTACCAACCCTTTGAAAGACTCTTCTGCGCCGATAGGAATAACAACCGGACACGGATTAGCCCCCAAAACAGATTTCATCTGGCTCACTACATCAAAGAAGTTAGCACCAGAACGGTCCATTTTATTCACGTATGCAATACGTGGTACATTATATTTATCAGCCTGACGCCATACAGTTTCCGACTGAGGCTCCACACCACCTACTGCACAGTAAGCAGCTACGGCACCGTCAAGTACACGCAACGAGCGCTCTACTTCAGCGGTAAAGTCAACGTGTCCCGGAGTATCAATCAAGTTGATTTTATACGTATTATCAGCATATTTCCATCTTGTAGTTGTAGCAGCAGATGTAATAGTGATACCACGTTCCTGCTCCTGAGCCATCCAGTCCATTGTAGCAGCACCATCATGTACCTCACCTATTTTGTGAGTCAATCCGGTATAGAACAGGATACGTTCAGAAGTAGTAGTTTTTCCGGCATCGATGTGAGCCATGATACCGATATTACGAGTTAAATGTAAATCATTCTTAGCCATTTTCTTCTTCCTTTACTTTTTAGTTTTTAATCTCATTTTGACATTCTCAACACAAGAGTGCATTAGAATCTAAAATGAGCGAACGCACGGTTAGCTTCCGCCATTCTGTGCATATCCTCTTTACGTTTGTAAGCACCACCTTGCTCATTGAATGCATCCATGATTTCGGCAGCCAATTTATCAGCCATTGATTTACCACCTCTTTTACGAGCAAAAAGAATCAAATTCTTCATCGAGATAGACTCTTTACGATCCGGACGAATTTCTGTAGGAACCTGGAAAGTAGCACCACCTACACGGCGAGACTTAACTTCCACTTGCGGAGTCACGTTATCCAACGCTTTCTTCCAAATTTCAAGAGCAGATTTTTCCTCGTTAGGAAGTTTTGTTTTAACTGTTTCTAAAGCAGCATAAAAGATTTCGTAAGATGTATTTTTCTTTCCATCATACATCAAGTGATTTACGAATTTTGAAACCTTTTGGTCATTGTACACGGGATCCGGAAGGATAACGCGTTTTTTGGGTTTAGCTTTTCTCATTTGTTTGAAAAATAATGTTTTTGTTTTTGGTTGTCTATTCTTGACATCTTCAATTCTCCCACCGGAAAATTTACTCAACCTTTATAGCTTATTCCAACAAACTAAAACGAAAGTTATTACTTTAAATAGTGATCTTAGATCGATTATTTTTTCTTACCTTTTACAGGAGCGGCAGCTTGTCCCGGTTTCGGACGTTTAGCACCATACTTAGAGCGTCTTTGAGTACGTCCGGCTACACCTGCTGTATCAAGAGTTCCACGAACGATGTGATAACGCACACCCGGAAGATCTTTTACACGTCCACCACGTACCAATACGATTGAGTGTTCCTGCAAGTTATGTCCTTCTCCCGGAATGTATGAGTTAACCTCTTTTTGGTTAGTCAAACGTACACGGGCAACTTTACGCATTGCAGAGTTAGGTTTCTTCGGAGTAGTTGTATACACTCTCACGCAAACGCCACGTCTTTGAGGACATGAATCGAGGGCCGGAGATTTACTTTTCTCCACCAGCACTTCGCGTCCTTTTCTTACTAATTGCTGAATTGTAGGCATTTCAAATTGTTTTTAATTTATATTATTGCTATATTAATTTCGTAACTATACATTTTGGGCTGCAAAAATACGAATAATATTTGAATAATCAATGCGCTACCTCTTTTTTTTCATTTTTAACCCTTTATATAACCCTCAGGCTTCACCTTTTACAGCCATTGGAGGTAAAGATTGTTCATCAACTAATCGTACAGGTCCAAACACTCGTTCATATTTTGCAATATTTTCTTCCAATGCACGAAGCAAACGCTTCGCATGTTCGGGTGCCAAAATAACGCGCGATTGTACTCCGGCTTTAGGTATCCCTGGCATGACTCGTATAAAATCAAGTATAAATTCCGAACTCGAATGAGTAATAATAGCCAGGTTAGCATAAGTTCCCTGTGCAACATCTTCTTTTAGCTCAATCTGTAATTGATTGTTAGGATTCTGTTCTTCCATATTTCAACAATGTTATAAAATTAAATGTGTACTTCAAGTCTATCAACAGAAATTATTCAGTCTCTCTATCATAAAAAACAGAGGCATTTCATAACCGAAAGACGAATCTTTTTCCTTTTAAAAGACTCTATTTCTCTTTACAAATTTACAACAATCCGAATAGGAAGCAAATATTTTATCCTGTTATTTCCAGATTAAAAGTTTACCTGCAACAAATTAAAGAGAGTTTTGAAAAAATCCAAATTAAACCACAGCCGCTATCCAAAAAGATAGAACTATTCAAAACAAATCTTACTGAAACATTCAAAACCCAAAAACAAAAAAGGAGTAATTACCTTTATGGCAATTACTCCCTTTTACTATAATCAATTGAATTGTATTATTCTACTTCATTATAATCAAGTACCGTTTTCTTATTAGCTAAGATACGATCATACTCTTCCTTTGAACCAACAATAACTTTATCAAACTCACGCTGACCAGTACCAGCAGGAATTAAGTGACCACAAATCACATTTTCCTTCATACCTTCAAGCTTATCAATCTTACCATTTATAGCAGCTTCATTCAATACTTTTGTTGTTTCCTGGAAGGATGCGGCTGACATAAAGCTGGAAGTTTGCAGAGCGGCACGTGTAATACCCTGAAGAATCTGAGTAGAAGTAGCAGCAATAGCATCACGCACTTCAACCGGTTTCAAGTCACGGCGTTTCAGCATACTGTTTTCGTCACGCAACTTACGTGCAGTTACAATCTGTCCCGGCTGCATTGTCTGAGAATCACCAGCGTCTACAACAACCTTTTTACCCCAAATACGATCATTCTCTTCCATAAACTCAAGTTTATCAACAACCTGTTGTTCAAGGAAACGAGTATCTCCCGGTTCGTCAATTTCAACTTTACGCATCATCTGACGAACAATAATTTCAAAGTGTTTATCGTTAATTTTTACACCTTGCAAACGGTATACATCCTGAACTTCATTCACAATATATTCCTGTACTGCTGTCGGACCTTTAATAGCCAAAATATCAGCTGGAGTAATAGCACCATCTGACAACGGAGTACCAGCACGAACATAGTCATTCTCCTGCACCAGAATCTGCTTAGATAAGTTAACCAAGTATTTTTTAACCTCACCGGTTTTGGATGTAACTACGATTTCACGATTACCACGTTTAATTTTACCCATAGTAACCTCACCATCAATTTCCGATACAACAGCCGGATTCGACGGATTACGTGCTTCGAAAAGTTCAGTAACACGAGGAAGACCACCAGTGATATCACCAGCCTTACCTACCGCACGCGGTATCTTCACAATAACCTCACCGGCTTTCACTTTCTGGCCATTCTCAATGATAACGTGTCCACCCACGGGCAAGTTGTAAGTACGTATCAAATCACCATCTTCAGTAAGAATATGAACCGAAGGTACCTTCGTCTTATCTTTAGACTCTATAATGATAATTTCACGAAGTCCGGTTGCTTCATCCGATTCAACCTTATAAGTAACATTCTCAACAACACTCTCAAATTCAATCTTACCAGTAGCCTCAGTGATAATAACAGCGTTGAACGGATCCCACTTAGCAATAAGTTTACCCTTCTCAACCACTTCGCCATCAGCCACATACAACGTAGAGCCATAAGGTACATTGTGAGTAGACAAAACTATATTCGTATTAACATCCACAAAACGTACTTCAGCCAAACGACCCACTACAACTTTCGCAGCCTCACCAGTTTCATCAACAACGTCCACAGTACGGAGTTCTTCAAACTCCAAACGAGCTGCATTCTTAGCCACAATACTTGCATTGGCTGCAATATTAGCAGCAGTACCACCAGCATGGAACGTACGCAAAGTCAGCTGTGTACCCGGTTCACCAATTGACTGGGCAGCGATTACACCAACAGCTTCACCTTTCTGAACCATACGACTAGTTGCAAGATTACGTCCGTAACACTTAGCACATACACCCTTTTTAGATTCACAAGTCAATACCGAACGGATTTCAACACTCTCAATCGGAGATTCCTGAATCTTCTTTGCGATGTCTTCCGTTATTTCTTCCCCACCTGAAACAAGCAACTCACCTGTTGTAGGATGGATAATATCATGTACGGATACACGACCAAGAATACGTTCATATAGAGTTGCAATAACTTCATCATTATTCTTCAAGTCTGTACAAACCAGTCCACGAAGTGTACCACAGTCCTCTTCATTAATAATCACATCATGTGAAACGTCCACCAGACGACGAGTCAGATATCCTGCATCGGCAGTCTTTAACGCAGTATCAGCCAAACCTTTACGAGCACCATGGGTAGAGATAAAATACTCCAACACCGAAAGTCCTTCTTTAAAATTCGATAAGATTGGGTTTTCAATAATCTGTCCGCCTTCTGCACCGGCCTTCTGCGGTTTAGCCATCAAACCACGCATACCCGACAGCTGACGAATCTGTTCTTTAGAACCACGCGCACCAGAGTCAAGCATCATATATACAGAATTAAAACCTTGGTCATCTGAAGAAATAGTCTTCATCAAGATGTTTGACAATTCTGAATTAACATGTGTCCAGATATCGATCACCTGGTTATAACGTTCATTATTAGTGATGAAACCCATATTATAGTTGTTGATCACCTGCTCTACTTCGTCATAACCTTTTTGCACCAATACCTCTTTCTCTTTCGGGATAATAATATCACCTAAGTTAAATGACAAACCACCCTTAAAGGCCATCTGGTAACCAAGATTTTTAATTCCATCAAGGAAATCAGCCGCTTTCGCCACACCGCATACCTTAATTACATCACTAATGATGTCACGAAGTGATTTTTTAGAAATAATGGTATTAATATACCCTGCTTCAGGTGGAACGATCTCGTTAACAATAACACGCCCAACCGAAGTCTCACGCATTACATCTATAATATTACCGTTTTCGTCAATATCCTTTACGATCACTTTCACTGGGGCATGAATATCAACCTTACCTTCATTGTAAGCAATCAATGCTTCTTCCGGACCATAGAAAGTCAAACCTTCTCCTTTAGCACCCGTACGCAACTTGGTTATGTAATACAAACCAAGCACCATATCCTGTGCAGGTACTGTAATAGGAGCACCATTAGCCGGATTCAAAATATTATGCGACTGAAGCATCAACATTTGTGCTTCAAGAATAGCTTCATTACTCAAAGGCAAGTGCACAGCCATCTGGTCACCATCAAAGTCTGCATTGAACGCCGTACAAGCAAGTGGATGCAACTGAATAGCTTTACCTTCGATCATCTTCGGCTGAAAAGCCTGAATACCCAAACGGTGAAGAGTCGGTGCACGGTTCAGCAACACAGGATGTCCTTTCATGACATGCTCAAGGATATCCCAGATCACAGGTTCCTTACGGTCTACAATCTTCTTCGCCGATTTCACAGTTTTCACAATGCCTCGTTCGATCAACTTGCGAATGATAAATGGTTTATAAAGTTCGGCAGCCATCAATTTAGGGATACCACACTCACCCATTTTCAACTCAGGACCTACAACGATAACCGAACGAGCTGAATAGTCAACACGTTTACCAAGTAAGTTCTGGCGAAAACGTCCCTGTTTACCTTTCAAACTATCAGATAACGACTTCAATGGGCGATTAGCATCCGTCTTAACAGCACTTGATTTACGTGAGTTATCAAACAATGAATCAACAGATTCCTGAAGCATACGCTTTTCATTACGTAGAATTACTTCCGGAGCCTTAATTTCAATCAAACGCTTCAAACGATTGTTACGGATAATTACGCGACGATAAAGGTCGTTCAAATCCGATGTAGCAAAACGACCACCATCCAACGGTACTAACGGGCGAAGTTCTGGAGGAATAACTGGTACAATACGCACGATCATCCATTCCGGCTTATTACGTCCACGAGATGCACGGAAGGACTCCACTACCTGCAAACGTTTCAGAGCCTCATTTTTACGCTGCTGTGAAGCATCATTTCCAGCGCGATGACGCAACTCGTATGATAATGCATCCAGGTCAAGACGTGCCAGAAGATCATAAATAGCCTCTGCACCCATCTTAGCAATAAACTTATTCGGATCTGTATCTTCCAGATACTGATTATCTTTCGGAAGTGTATCCAGAATATCCAGATATTCTTCTTCTGAAAGTAAATCAAATTCAGCTACGCCGTCTTCAGCTTTAACACCCGGCTGAATCACAACGTAACGCTCGTAATAAATAATAGAATCCAGCTTCTTGGTAGGCAAACCCAACAAGTAACCGATCTTATTAGGAAGTGAACGAAAATACCAAATGTGTGCCACCGGCACTACAAGCTGAATATGTCCCATACGTTCACGACGTACTTTCTTTTCAGTAACTTCTACGCCACAACGGTCGCAGACGATACCTTTATAACGGATACGTTTATACTTACCGCAATGGCACTCATAATCCTTAATAGGACCAAAGATACGCTCACAAAACAAACCGTCACGTTCAGGCTTGTAAGTACGGTAATTAATGGTTTCAGGCTTTAATACTTCACCACTCGAATTCTCTAAGATTTCTTCCGGAGAAGCCAAACCGATAGAGATTTTCGAGAAATTGCTCTTCGTCTTATTTTCTTTTCTAAAAGCCATACTCTTATAATTAGTTGAAAATTGAAAGTTAAAAGTCGAAAGTTGAAGTTTGATAATTGAAAGCAGAAAGTAATAAAACTTTCAACTTTCAATTATCAACTTTCAACTAAAATAATTATTCCAGATTAATGCTTAGTCCCAAACCTCTCAATTCGTGTAACAACACATTTAGAGATTCCGGGATACCAGGTTGTGGCATAGGTTCACCCTTAACGATTGCTTCGTAAGCTTTAGAACGTCCCACAACATCATCTGATTTAATTGTTAATATTTCCTGAAGAATGTGTGCAGCACCGAAACCTTCGAGTGCCCAAACCTCCATTTCTCCGAAGCGCTGACCACCAAACTGAGCTTTACCACCAAGTGGCTGCTGAGTAATAAGTGAGTACGGACCGATAGAACGAGCATGCATTTTATCTTCAACCATGTGACCCAATTTCAGCATATAGGTTACACCTACAGTTGCTGCCTGGTCAAATTTCTCACCCGTACCACCATCACAAAGATAAGTCTTGCAATAACGCGGCAACCCTGCTTTGTCTGTCCACTGATCCAGATCTTCCATGGTAGCACCATCAAAAATAGGAGTGGCAAACTTAACGCCGAGCGTCTTTCCGGCACGACCAAGAACAGCTTCAAAAATCTGTCCGATGTTCATACGCGAAGGCACACCCAATGGGTTCAAAACAATATCAACCGGAGTTCCATCTTCAAGGAACGGCATATCTTCCTGACGAACCACACGGGAAACAATACCCTTGTTACCGTGACGACCTGCCATTTTATCACCAACACCGATCTTACGTTTTTTAGCAATATATACTTTCGCCATTTGAATGATACCTGCAGGAAGTTCATCACCAATAGTGATAGCAAACTTCTTACGTTTCAATTCTGCATCAAGCTCTTTATACTTCTTGATATAGTTCATCACCAAATCACGAATCATACCATTGATATGTTCATCATTCGTCCAATTACTTAGCTGGATAGAAGTAAAGTCGAGCGAATCAAAATCAGACACATTAAATTTGGAACCTTTTGCAATAACTTCAGCTCCCAAATAATCCTTTACCCCTTGTGAAACCTTACCTTCAGTCAACGTCATTAGCTTCTTCACAAGGATACGTTTCAAGTCTGAGGCTTTTCCTTCAAACTCATCATCTATCTTCGGAAGCAAAGCTTTATCTGCCAACTTAGAACTACGGTTCTTGATTACACGTGAGAAGAGTTTCTTGTCAATAACCACACCCTTCAATGAAGGAGAAGCTTTCAAAGAAGCATCTTTCACATCACCTGCTTTATCACCAAAGATAGCACGAAGCAATTTCTCCTCCGGCGAAGGATCAGACTCACCCTTCGGAGTGATTTTACCAATCATGATATCTCCCGGCTGAATACGCGCACCAATACGCACAATACCGTTTTCATCAAGGTCTTTAGTAGCTTCTTCACTTACATTAGGAATATCAGAAGTCAATTCTTCCATTCCGCGTTTTGTTTCGCGAACCTCTAACGAGTATTCTTCAACATGTACAGAAGTGAGCAAGTCTTCACGAACAACACGTTCGTTCAATACAATAGCATCCTCATAGTTATATCCCTTCCATGGCATATATGCAACGAGCAAATTCTTACCCAATGCCAATTCACCATTTTCAGTAGAATAACCTTCTGTCAGGATTTGGCCTTTCGTTACCCGATCACCTCTATTACAGATCGGACGAAGGTCAATTGTCATATTTTGGTTGGTCTTACGGAATTTAGGAATTCTATATTCTTTCAGAGCCGATTCAAAGCTTACAAACTCCTCGTCTTCAGTACGATCATACAAAATACGAATGGTAGTAGCATCAACATAATCAATTACACCATCACCTTCCGCAGTTATCTGCGTACGTGAGTCTCTAACCAACTGACGTTCGATACCAGTACCTACAATAGGAGCTTCACTTCTCAACAAAGGAACTGCCTGACGCATCATGTTTGATCCCATCAATGCACGGTTAGCATCGTCGTGTTCCAGAAACGGAATCAAAGAAGCTGCTATAGAAGCAATCTGCTGAGGAGAAACATCCATCAACTCTACTTCAGCAGGTTCCACAACCGGGAAATCAGCATCCTGACGAGATTTTACTTTGTTACGAATAAATGTTCCATCATCATTCAACGGAGCATTACCTTGTGCAATTACCTTACCTTCTTCTTCTTCTGCAGTCAGATAAATCAAACCGTTATCAGAAAGATCTACCTTAGCATTCTCTACCTTACGATATGGAGTTTCGATAAATCCAAGGTCATTAATTTTTGCAAATACACACAACGACGAAATCAAACCGATATTCGGCCCTTCCGGGGTTTCAATCGGGCAAAGACGACCATAGTGTGTGTAATGAACGTCACGAACCTCAAATCCGGCACGTTCACGAGAAAGACCACCAGGACCCAGTGCAGACATACGACGCTTGTGAGTAATCTCAGCCAACGGATTTGTCTGATCCATAAACTGTGACAGAGCATTGGTTCCAAAGAATGAATTAATAACAGAAGAAATTGTCTTCGCATTAATCAAATCAATCGGAGTAAACACTTCATTATCACGAACATTCATACGTTCACGAATGGTACGTGACATACGAGCCAGACCAACAGCAAATTGATTAGACAGCTGCTCACCTACTGTACGTACACGACGATTGCTCAAGTGGTCAATATCATCCACATCTGCTTTTGAGTTAATCAACTCAATCAGATATTTAATGATTTCAATGATATCTTCCTTAGTAAGGACACGTACATCCATGTCAGTCGTCAGATTCAACTTTTTGTTGATTCTATAACGACCTACATCACCAAGGTCATATCTCTTTTCCGAGAAGAACAGGTTATTTATTACCTCACGTGCACTTGCATCATCGGCAGGATCTGCATTACGCAACTGACGATAAATATAGAGTACCGCTTCTTTTTCCGAATTACTCGGGTCCTTCTGCAGGGTATTATATATAATGGAGTAATCAGACTGATTCGGTTCATCCTTATGGATCAGGATATTCTGAACGCCCGATTCTATAATTTCATTGATATGTTCTTCCTCAATGACAGTTTCACGGTCGATAATAACCTCATTACGCTCGATAGAAACTACTTCACCAGTATCTTCATCAACAAAATCTTCAATCCAGGTTTTCAAAACACGGGCAGCCAGCTTACGGCCCACGATTCTCTTAAGATTTGTTTTGTTTACCTTTACATCTTCTGCCAGGTTAAAAATCTCAAGAATATCTTTATCATTTTCAAAGCCAATCGCTCTCAACAGCGTTGTTACAGGCAATTTTTTCTTTCGGTCGATGTATGCGTACATCACATTATTGATGTCGGTAGCAAACTCAATCCATGAACCTTTGAACGGAATAATACGTGCCGAGTATAATTTCGTACCGTTAGCATGAACACTCTGACCGAAGAATACACCCGGAGAACGATGAAGCTGAGACACAACTACACGTTCGGCACCATTGATGACAAAAGTCGCCTTGTCAGTCATGTAGGGAATCGGGCCGAGAAATACATCTTGAATCACTGTATCAAAATCCTCATGATCAGGATCAGTACAGTAAAGCTTGAGTTTCGCTTTCAAAGGGACACTATAAGTAAGCCCACGCTCTATACAATCATCAATGGTATAGCGCGGCGGATCAATATAATAGTCCAAAAACTCAAGAACAAAATTGTTTCTTGTA
>QWCY01008117.1_pt1 | contig 12501 bp, 9 predicted proteins | sample 1972631 | NCBI WGS metagenome assembly QWCY01 (sample SAMN09866696, study PRJNA288562) | Human gut metagenome isolate pre1_stool, whole genome shotgun sequencing... | isolation source: gut | host: Homo sapiens | place: USA: California
TCGTCCAGGTCCTCGAGCGTGAGGCCGTAGTCGTACAGCGTCCTCGCCGCGTTGTTGCGTACGAACCACGACGGGCTGGACAGGCACCCTTTCAGCACCTCGACAGCTTCCATGCCAGGATAGTTCGACAACGCCGTAGCCGCGACGGCCTGGTATTCCCAGCGCGCCGGATCGTTATCGGAGGCGAGCTTGAGCAGGTCGGCCTCGGCGGCCGGCTCGACGCGACGAACGTCATCGCCGCGCCGGCGTGTGCCGTCATCACGAACATCGGCCTTGACCACACGGAGATCCTCGGTGATACGCTCGAGCAGATCGCGCGCGAGAAGGCGGGCATCCTCAAGCCCGGCACGTGCGCCGTCAGCTATCCGCAGGCGCCGGAGGTGCGCCGTGTCCTGCGCGAGATCTGCGCGCAGCGGGGCATCCCGCTCACGGAGGCGGACGCGTCCGCCATCGTGCCGCTGACCGACAGCGTGGACGGGCAGACCTTCACCTACCGCGGCGCGGAATATGCGCTGCCGCTGCTCGGTGCGCACCAGCTGCGCAACGCGGCCGTCGCGCTCGAGACGGTGGCGGCGCTGCGCGCGCGCGGCTGGCGCATCCCGGACGCGGCCGTGCACGCGGGGCTGGCGCAGGTGCGCTGGCCGGCGCGGTTTGAACTGCTGCGGCGCGCGCCGTGGTTCGTGCTCGACGGCGGGCACAATCCGCAGTGCGCGCAGACGGTCGCGGACAATCTCGCACGCTATTTTCCCGGCCGGCGCATCACGCTGCTCGTGGGCGTGCTGGCGGACAAGGACTACCCAGCCATGCTCGCCGCACTCGACGCGCAGGCGGCGGCGTACATCGCCGCGACGCCGCTCTCGCCCCGCGCGCTGCCGGCGGCGGAGCTGGGGGACTATCTGAAACGATTCGGAAAACCGGTTACGGTCTGCGCGGACCCCGCGCAGGCGGCAGAGCTGGCGCTGGCACACGCGGCGCCGGAGGAAGTCATCTGCGCGGTCGGTTCGCTGTACATGGCGGGCGCGATCCGCACGTATCTGCGGAGGGAGAACGATGAGAATTCTGGGCATTGATTACGGCGACGCGCGCATCGGGCTCGCGCTCTCGGACGCCTCGGCCACGCTATGCGGCCGGGCATGGACGCTCACGGAGTGGAACCTCGACCGGGCGGTCGATGCGATCGCAGACGTGGTGCGCGCCGAGGGTGTGGAGCGCATTGTGCTCGGCCTGCCGAAAAACATGGACGGCACCGAGGGCCCGCGCGCGGAAAAGAGCCGCATGGTCGCGCAGCGGCTCATCGATGCGACGGGGCGCGAGGTCGTGCTCTGGGACGAGCGGCGCAGCTCCATCGAGGCGCACGGCATCCTGCACGCCAACGGCCGCAAGGAGAAAAAGCACCGCCAGACGGTCGACGCCGTGGCGGCGAGCCTGATCCTGGAGGGCTACCTCGGCACGCTGCGCTGAGGCGGGAGGCGAGACGATGCGAGAGAGAAACATCGCGGTGCTGCTGCTCACGGCACTGCTGCTCACGGGCCTGACCGGCTGCGCGCAGCGGGGCGACACGTCGGGCGTGGAGATCGTCGCCGGCACGTCGGAGCGGTTTTCGGACGAGGACATCCGCGGCGCGATGGACGCGGCCATGCGCACGTTTCACCGCGGGCACAGCGGCTGCGCCATGGTGCGTCTGGCGTACAACGAGGCGTACCAGACGTGCTGGCTGGCCGGCGCGGGCGTGGAGGACGACGGCGGCACGATCGTGCTGCTTGCGAGCGTGTATGCGCGCGACCCGGGGCGGCGCAGCGGCCTGACCGCCGGCGAGACCTATGCCGACTGGCCCTTTGTGCTTGAGCGGCGCGGCAGCGGCTGGCACGTGGTCAGCAGCGGATATTGAAGATATAGCAAGGGCGGACGCCAAACGGCATCCGCCCTTGTTTTCTGTTCGGTTCACATCTCCTCGACGGTCAGAATGTCCGGCAGCGCAGCCAGATCGTTGCGCAGGTCGCCGGGCCGGAGCGGGGCGCGGCTGTGGATGGGGATGAGCGCGCAGTAGTGGTGCGGCGCGTCGGGGGCGTCGGTGTCCGCGATGCGGCTGATCTCGAGATTCTCGACCTGGACGCGGCGCTCACGCAGCAGGGCGAGCACGGACTCCATGCACACAGCGTGCGCATACTCGATGTAGAGCGTGAGGTCGGTGCTCTTGCTCGTGAGCTTGAACTCCAGCCGGATGAGCACCAGCTCGACCACGAGCACGACGAGCGTGGCAAAGACCGCGCACTCGACATAGCCCGCGCCGCAGACGAGGCCGATGATGGCCGCGGCCCAGAGCCCGGCAGCCGTGGTCAGGCCCTTGACGCGCTTGTCGCGCGTGACGATGATCGTGCCCGCGCCGATGAAGCCGATGCCGGAGATGACCTGCGCGCCGAGACGCGCGACGTCGGTAAACAGGTGCAGGGAGAGCAGCAGGTACTGGCTCGTGAGCGTGGTGATGGCGGCACCGAGGCAGATGAGGATGTGCGTGCGGAAGCCTGCGGGGCGGCGCTTCGTCTCGCGCTCGGCGCCGATCACGCCGCCGCAGACGACGGCCAGCGTCAGCCGGACGAGAATGGCCCAGAAGCTCAGGGTGCGGATGGGGTCAAAACAATGCAGCATGGCACAGCCTCCTTTCTCAGATCTCTTCGATGAGGATCACGCCGTCGAGCGCCGACAGCTCCGCCAGCAGCTCGGGGTGGTCACGCCGGTCGGGCAGCACGGCGCTGAACTGGCACAGGAAGTTCGGCAGCGCGGCCGAACCACTGCGGTTGACCTCAAAGTCAAAAATGCGCACGCCCTGCGCGCGCAGGTGCCCGACGACGGTGCCGAGCTTTTCCATGCTCTCGATCTCGAGGCTGATGTTCATGTGGTGCGCGCGGCGGGTCATGCGCCGCTCGAGCGGCGGCAGCACGTACATGCACACGAGCATGAAGAGCATGCTGATGAGCGCGCAGGCATAAAACCCCGCGCCGATGGCAAGGCCCAGACACGCGCTCGCCCAGAGTCCGGCGGCGGTGGTCAGGCCCTTGACCTGCTGGCGGGCGGTGATGATGATCGTGCCCGCGCCGAGAAAGCCGATGCCCTTTGCGGCCTCGGCGCCGAAGCGCGACACGTCCTGCGTCGCGCCGATGCTCTCGGCGACCTCGCGCCACGGTCCGTGGAGCATCTGGTCGAGCTGCAGGCTCAGCAGCACGGTGAGCGTCGCACCGAGCGCCGTGAGCATATAAGTGCGAAAGCCGGCGGGGCGGTTTTTGCGCTCGCGCTCAAGCCCGATCAGCCCGCCGCAGAGCACGGCGAGCACGATACGCAGCATCATCGTGACGATATTCAGTTCACGCAGGTAGGAGAGTACGGACGCCATGGGTGCGCTCCTTTTTTCGTTTTTGTCACAGGCCGGTGCTGCGCGGCTTGCCGGTGCTGCCGCGCACGATGAGCCGGCTGTGGTATTCCACGCGGTTGATCGGCTGATCCTCGCGGCTGTTGAGCCCGTCTTCGATGCGCTCGAGCAGCAGGTTGAAGGCGCTCTTGCCGTGGCTGAAGGTGTTGTTGTCCACGGTCGTGAGCTGGATGCGCTGATAGCCCGAGGTCGTGACGTTATCAAAGCCGCAGAGGCTGAAATCCTCCGGCACGCGGTAGCCCTCGCGCTGCAGCGCGTCGAGCACGCCGAAGGCCACCATGTCATTGATGGCGACGATGCCGGTGATCTTGTCGTTGCGCAGGCATTTGTAGGCCAGCTCCATTCCCGAGCGGTACTCGAGGTCGGGCGTGGTGATCTCCGCCTCGAGGGAGTTGACGTGCGAGCAGATGGTCACGCTGCCCTCCGGACACCAGCGGCGGTAGGCATCCTGCAGTCCTTCGCCGCGGCGCATACGGGAGATGTGGTGCTCGTTGAGCGCCGTGGACAGGTAGGCGATGCGCTTGTGGCCGAGGTCGATGAGGTGCTTGGCCACGAGCTGCGCAGCGCCGAAGTTATCGACGTCCACGGTGTCGATGCCGCAGTCCGCGACGCGGTCGCCGACGGCGACGATGGGCACGCGGCGGCTCAGCTCGCGCACCTTGGCCGTCTGGATCGGCGTCATGGCGAAGATGATGCCGGCCACGCGCGAATAGTCGAGCGTGTCGAGCAGGTGGCTCTCCGTGCGGGGATTCCAATAGGTGTTGTAGATCGCGGTGTGATACCCGGCGGCGTGCGCTGCCGCGTCGATGCCGGTGATCATCTTGGTGTGGTAGGGGTTCGAGACCGACGGGGAAAGGATCGCGATCTGTCTGCCGGCGCAGCGGGCCGACGGTGTGCGGTAGCCGATGCGCTCCGCCTCGGCGAGGACGCTGGCCACGCGCTGAGAGGAAAAGCGCTCGAGCGACTTGCCATTGAGGATCATGGAGACGCTCGCGGTCGAAACGCCGGTCGCCTCCGCGATGTCGCGCAGGGTGGGTTTGCTGCTCATAGGCACCTCCGGTGACAACACGAGAAGGGAGACCTTTGTGTTGAAAAATTAAGCATTTTTCGGTGAAAAATCGCGCTTTTGCCTTTGCAGTTTCACCAATTTCCAAGAGGAGTATATAGCGAAAACAGAAAAATGGCAAGGAAAATTTCCGTTCATGTTGACGGCATCGCACAAAAATGTTACCATTTTTCACAGAGAGCCGTTAAAATGACGGAGAAAAATTCAACGCTTTTTAAGCAGAAAGGAACTACCTTGAAGAAATTTGTTGCTATGCTTCTTGCGCTGGTCATGGTGTTCGCACTGTGTGCCTGCGGCAGCAACGGCGATAAGGCCGCTGCCAACAACAATGGGGATTACCACCTCACGCTCAAACTCAGCCACGTGTTCGCTCCGACTGAGCAGCTCACGATCGAGATGCAGCAGGTCGCCCAGCGCATCAAGGAGCGCACCAACGGCGCGATCGAGATCCAGTGCTACGACTCCAGCCAGCTCGCCGTCTATAAGGACAACATCGAGCAGGTCGTCAACGGCGCCGACTGGATTGCCTGTGAGGATCCCTCCTACCTCGCCGACTACGATATCGACTTTGAAGCACTCATCGGCCCCATGATGTACAACAGCATCGACGAGTACTCCTACGTCTGCCAGTCCGATCTGGTAAAGGCTATGTGCCAGAAGCTCGAAGATAACTACGGCATCCACGTGCTCGCGCTCGACTTCAACGTCGGCATGCGCTGCTTGCAGACCAACAAGGTCATCAAGACCCCCGCTGACCTCAAGGGCATGAAGATCCGCGTGCCCAACAGCTCCATGTACATCAACTGCCTCACGGCCATGGGTGCCACGCCCACCGGCATGCCGTTCTCCGAGACGATCTCTGCCGTGCAGCAGGGCGTCATTGACGGTCTGGAGGGCAACATGAACGCTTACTCCGCCAACGGCAGCGCCGAGGTGTGCAAGAACATGTCCCTGACCAACCACCTCGTCGGCACCTGCGGCGCCTACATCAGCACCAAGGTCTGGAACAGCATCCCGGAAGAGTACCGCACCATCATCCAGGAAGAGTTCACCAAGGGCGCTAAGGAACTGACCGACTTCACCAACGCCTCCTTCGACGAGACGAAGGCCAAGCTCGAGAAGGAGCAGGGCTGCTCGTTCAACGAGGTCGACGTCGATGCGTTCCGCGCCGCTGTGCAGCCGGAGTTTGATCGCATGGTCAAGGAAGACGGCGTGACGCCCACCTTCTACGAGCAGGCGCAGGCCATCCTCGCCGAGTACCGCCAGGCCAACAAGTGAGCGCTGCGCGCTGACGGACGGCCGGAAGCACCATACCGGCTTTTTGTGCCGGGTGTCCCGCACATGCTGCCGGACACCCGGCATTGCTGAGCAAAGCCACAGAAAGCAGAGGAAAGCAAATTTGAAAAATGCACTGAAAAATTTTGACGGGGTCATCGCGGGCGCGATGATGATCGTAACGATCCTGCTCGTCATCGTCAACGTGATCACACGAAAACTGTTTAACTATATCATCATCTGGAGCGAGGAGATCGCCACTTCCTGCTTCGTGTACTCGGTGTTCATCGGCGCGGCCTATGCCTACCGCAAGCACCAGCACGTCGGCGTCGATCTGCTCGTGGAGCGGCTGCCGGCCGGCGCGCGCAGAGTCGTGCATCTGATCACCAACGCCCTGCTCGTGATCATCAACGGCTACATCACGATGCTCAGCGTGCAGTTTATCCAGTCGTCCTGGATTAAGCGCATGCCGATCACAAAGCTGCCGTCCTCCGCGGTCAGCACGGCGCTGGTCATCGGCTTCGGCCTGATGACGATCTACTCGCTCGTCATTTTCATCAAAGACCTCAAGAGCGGCAACAAACTTGACGGGGAGGTGGACGCATGAGCACGTTCCTTTCGATCCTGCCGATCATCATCGCGCTCGTGCTGTATTTCACGGGCATCCCCATCGCCTACGCGCTCTTTGCCGCGGCACTGACCTATTTCGGCTTTATTGACACGACGACCGTGCCGTACCTGCTGATGCAGAAATTCATCACGTCCACGCAGTCGTTCCCGTTCCTCGCGATCCCGTTTTTCATCATGTGCGGGTCGATCATGAACTACGGCGGCATCAGCGCGCGGCTCATGGACTTTGCCGACGCGCTCACCGGGCATCTGCCCGGCGGCCTTGCGCAGATCAACGTCCTGCTGAGCATGCTCATGGGCGGCTGCTCCGGCTCGGCCAACGCCGACGCCGCCATGGAGTGCAAGCTGCTCGTGCCCGAGATGGAAAAGCGCGGCTACGGCAAGGGCTTTTCCGCCGCGATCACGGCGGCGTCCTCGTGCGTCACGCCCATCATCCCGCCCGGAATCAACCTCATCGTCTACGGTCTGATCGCCGGCGCATCCGTCGGTCAGCTCTTTGCTGCCGGCTACATCCCCGGTCTGCTCATGGCTGTGACGCTGATGATCGCCGTGGCGATCATCTCCAAAAAGCGCGGCTACGCGCCGTCCCGCCCCCGCCGCGCAACGCTCGGCGAGATCGGCCGGCAGGCGCTCAAGTCCTTCTGGGCGCTGTTTTTCCCGCTGGGCATCATCATGGGCATGCGCTTCGGCATCTTCACGCCGACGGAAGCCGGCGGTGTGGGCGTGCTCTACTGCCTGATCGTGGGCAAGTTCGTCTACAAGGGCCTGAAAAAGGAGCACTTCATCCCCATCCTGCGCGAGACCATTTCCGGCACCGCCACCGTCATGCTCATCATCGTGTCGGCGACCGTGTTCGGCTACTACCTCAACTGGGAGAACATCCCGACCATGCTGCTCAACGCCGTGACGAGCTTTGCCAGCAACAAGTTCCTCGTGCTGCTGGTCATGAACGTTGTGCTGCTCATCGTCGGCATGTTCCTCGAGGGCGGCGCGGCGCTCATTATCCTCGCCCCGCTCATGGTGCCGATCGTGAAGGCGGCCGGCATCGACCTGGTGCACTTCGGCATTGTGTGCAACGTCAACATCATGATCGGCGGCCTGACCCCGCCGTTCGGCTCGATGATGTTCACCTGCGTGTCCATCACGGGCTGCAAGATGCAGGAATTTATCAAGGAATGTGTGCCGTTTATCATCGCGCTGCTCATTGCGCTGCTGCTGCTGACGTACATTCCGGGCATCTCGATGCTGATACCGAATCTTATTTATTAAGGGAGACAATTGCATGAAAGTTATGGCACACCGCGGCTACAGCGGTGTATATCCGGAAAACACGATGCTCTCGTTCCGCGAGGCGGTCAAGGTCGGCTGCGACGCGATCGAGATGGACGTGCATGAAACGCGCGACGGGCGCCTCGTCGTCATCCACGACGAGCGGCTCGACCGCACGACCGACGGCTCCGGCCGCATCTGCGACCACTCGTTCGCCGAGCTGCAGCAGGTCAACGCCGCCGCCAACTACAAGGGCAAATACGCGCCCGAGCACATCCCGTCGTTCGACGAGTATTGCGAGTGGGCCTCCGGCGAGTCCGTCGGCCACAACATCGAGATCAAGACCGACAAGATCTACTATCCCGACATCGAGCGCAAGATCTGGGCGACCATCGAGCGCTACGGCCTGGAGAAGAAGGTCATGTTCTCGTCGTTCAACCACTTCTCGCTGCGCCGCATCCTCGAGATCAGCGGCAACGCAGTCGAGGTCGGCGCGCTCGTGCTCGAGGACAGCATCGGCGGCTTCCCCGGCTACTACTGCCAGCAGGCGGGCTTCGCCTGCTACCACCCGCCACATGGCGGGTCTGGAGCAGCTCCACCGCTGGGGCTGCGAGGGCATCATCACGAACTACCCCGGCGTGGCGAGCGGCTGGCTGCGCGCGCAGGGCGAGTGAGCCAGACGCGGCAGAAACAAAAAGACAGATAAACGAGGTAGGCGCCCCCGGAACATTCGCTCCGGGGGCGCTTTGCAGCGTCATACCATGAAAAAATCCCTCCGGCAACCGCATAGCCGGAGGGATTCTCATTTACGGGATCAGATCTTCATGCAGACATCCCACGCGCGCCAGATGACGGTGCGCAGGTTGCCGATGGCAACGCAGTCGCCCACGCGGTGGACCTGCTTGTTGTCCTTGCCGCCGACCGGAGTCGGGATGAAGCCAACGCCGTTGACCACGTTGTCGCACGCGACGAAGGTGCTCTCGCCGGTCTTGACGTTCTTGACGGTGCAGCCGGTGTCCGTGATCTCGGTGACGGTGGACTCGAGATAGGTCGGGACCTTGTGGTACTCCATCGCGTCACGCAGGAAGGACGTGTTGGCAAGGCAGGTGGCCTGTGCCGCGACGAGGTCGTTCGCGTACTCGACGATGATGGGGTGCTTGCCCTGGAGGACAAGGTCATACGCCGCTTCGCAGGACGACTGGCCGCCGCCGATGAACAGGACCTTGTCGCCGACTTCCTTCTTGTCCTTGAGCAGCTCGGTGAACGTGAGCGTCTTCTCGAAGCCGGGGATGGATGGCATGGTGCGCGGGATGGAGCCGCTGGCGACGATGATCTCGTCAAAGCCGCGCAGGGTGCCGATGTCGGTGACCTCGGTGTTCAGGCGCACGTCGATGCCCTCCTTGGCGACCTCGTTGAGGTACCAGCGGATGAGCTCCTTGTCGTTTTCCTTAAAGCTCATCGCGGACGCGGTGAGGAACAGGCCGCCGAGCTCGCCGGTCTTTTCAAAGATGACGGGGTTGTGGCCGCGCTGCTTGAGCACGAGCGCGCACTCCATGCCGCCGATGCCGCCGCCGATGATGGCGACCTTCTTCGGATGGCGGGTCGGAACGATCTTGTACTTGTTGTGCTGCATGGTCGTCGGGTTCAGGGCGCAGCGGGCCAGGTGCAGGGAGTCGTCCATGCTCTGGAGGTTCGCGGTGCCTTTGAACTTCGACATGTTGAAGCAGCCGTTGTGGCAGCGGATGCAGGGCTTGATCTCATCCTCGTGGCCGCTGAGGATCTTGTGGATCCACTCGTGGTCGACGAGGTTCTGGCGCGCGATGGCCACGGCGTCGAGACGGCCGGCGGCGATCTCTTCAGCGGCCTTCACGGGGTCCATGCGGCCGGCGCAGACGACCGGGCGGCTCGTGAACTTCTTGATGTGCTCGACATACTCGAGGTTGCAGTTATCGGGCATGTACTGCGGCGGATGTGCCCAGTACCAGGCGTCGTAGGTGCCGTTGTCGCAGTTGAACATGTCATAGCCCGCGTCCTCGAGGTACTTGACGGCCTTCTCGGACTCGGCCATATCGCGGCCGAACTCGACGAAGTCGGTCTCGTACGGCATGGCGCCCTTGCCCCACGCCTTGGTCTTGGACACGACGGAGTAGCGCAGCGACACCGGGAAGTCGGCGCCGGCCTGACGCTTGATCTCCTGCACGATCTCGACCGGGAAGCGGAAGCGGTTCTCGAACGAGCCGCCGTATTTGTCGGTGCGGTGGTTCCAGTTGGCCATGGTGAACTGGTCAAGCAGGTAGCCCTCGTGCACGGCGTGGATCTCGACGCCGTCGATGCCGGCGGCGCGCAGCTTCTTGGCGGTCTGGCCGAAGGCGTAGACCATGTCCTCAATCTCCTTGACCGTCAGCGGGCGGGACATGACGTCTTCCTTCCAGCGGTTCGGCACCTCGGACGCGGAGGCGCAGATGTACTGCACGTCCACGATGGGGCTGGCGATCTTGTTGAGGACGTTGTTCTTGGCCAGCTTCGTCATCCAGCTGTTGATGGCCATGGAGCGGCCCATGCCGGCGGCGAGCTGGATGAACAGCTTCGCGCCCGTCTTATGGAACTCGACCATGTACTCTTTGAGCTGCTTGAACATCTGGTCGTTCTGGTACAGCCACTTACGGCCGGGGATGCCCAGCGGATCGCGGATGCACTGCATGCCGGGCAGGATCAGGCCCACGCCGTCCTGTGCGCGGTTGAGCAGGAAGTAAGCCGCTTCCTTGTCAAAGTGGTTCGGCTCCATCCAGCCGAACAGGGACGTGCCGCCCATGGAGCACTGGACAATGCGGTTTTTCATCTCGACATTGCCGATCTTCCAGGGGGTGAACAATGCGTTGTACTTTTCGTTCATTGAATACGCTCCTTCTATTTTTTAGGTCTCCACAGACCCGGGTTTACGTTCTTCCGGGACATGGATCTCCCGGATGGTAAAGTCCTTGCCGGACAGCACCGTTTTGTTGAAGCTGTTGCAGTTCGGGCAATGGCCGTTACATTCGATCACATTGAAGATCTCGTCGCAGTCCTCGCACTCGGCCATGCCGGGCACGATGTTGACGATGAGCTTCGTGTTTTCCAGCGGCGTGCCCTTCACGACGGGGGGATAGAGCTCCTCCACATACTCCGGGATGACGAGCGACAGCTCGCCGCAGTCGGCCACGATCTCGGAGATCTCATCGATCTGATTGGCGGCCGCGTAGTCGGTGACGGTCTTGACCATGGCGCGCACCACGCCGATCTCATGCATGGCGCTGCTCCTTATCTGCCGCGCGTCTTGCGCACGAGGCGGCCGATGGCGGCGGGGGTGTTGCCCGCCACGGTCAGCAGCGTGCGGAAGTATTCGCGGCCGTGCGTGTCGTTGACCTTTTCGAGGCGGATGGCGTCGAACTTGCACTTGGTGGTGCAGATGCCGCAGCCGATGCACTGGTCCTCGTTGAGGACGACCGCGCCGCAGCCGAGGCAGCGCTCGGTCTCCTTCTTCATCTGCTCCTCGGTGAACACACCGCGCAGATCGTGGAAGGTCTTCTTCGCCTCTTCGGCGGAGCCGTCGTGCGCGTGCTGGCGCGGGGTGTTGTCAAAGCTCTCGATCGGCACGGCCACGGTCGCGGGATCGAGCGACTTGTAGTCGCGGTGGTCACGGCCGATGAGCTGGCTCTGGCCGGGGTGCACGAAGCGGTGGATGGACACGGCAGCCTCTTTGCCGGCGGCAATGGCGTCGATGGCAAACTTCGGGCCGGTCACAAGATCGCCGCCCGCGAACACGTCGGGCTCGTCGGTCTGATACGTTGCGGGGTCAACAAGCACGGTGCCGCGCTTGCCGAGCCGGAGCTTCGAGCCGGCATCGATGCCGCACAGGTCGATCTGCTGGCCGATGGCCGAGATGACGGCGGAGACGGCAAGCGTCTCGAACTCGCCCGTGCCGACGGGCTTGCGGCGGCCCTTCTCGTCGGGCTCGCCGAGGGTCATGGTCTCGACCTTGATGGCCGTGGCCTTGCCCTTTTCGCCCAGGATCTCGACCGGGGCGCACAGGAAGCGGAACTTCACGCCTTCGGCCTCGGCCTCGGCGACTTCTTCGTCCGCTGCGGGCATCTCCTCGCGGCTGCGGCGGTAGAGCAGCGTCACGTCCGCACCGCGGCGCACGGCGGCGCGCGCGACGTCGATGGCGACATTGCCGCCGCCGATCACGGCGACCTGCTTGCCGATGGCGGGACGCTTGCCGAGGTTCACGGCGCGCAGGAACTCGACACCGGTGAACACACCCTTCAGATCATCGCCCGGGCAGCCGGCCGGCGTGCCCTTGGAGGCGCCGACGGCGAGGTAGATCGCCTTGTAGCCGTCCGCGCGCAGCGCGTCGAGCGTCATGTTCTTGCCGACCTCAACGCCGAAGCGGAACTCCACGCCGAGCTCCTTGAGCACGTCGATCTCGGCGTTGACAACGTCCTTCTCGAGGCGGAAGCTCGGAATGCCGAGCGTGAGCATGCCGCCGGGCACGGACTCCTTCTCAAACACGGTCACGGGGTAGCCCTTGACGGCGAGATAGTACGCGCAGCTCAGACCGGCAGGGCCGGCGCCGATGACGGCGATTTTCTCCGGATACGGACGGCCGATCTGGTTGAGCATCTTCGGCACGAAGCGGGTGCTGGCCTCAAGATCCTTCTCGGCGATGAACTTCTTGATGTCGTCGATGGCGATCGGATCATCGATGCTGCCGCGGGTGCAGGCGTCCTCACAACGCTTGTTGCAGATGCGGCCGCAGACGGCCGGGAACGGGTTTTCTTTCTTGATGAGCTCCAGCGCC
>QWCY01006402.1_pt1 | contig 12495 bp, 8 predicted proteins | sample 1972631 | NCBI WGS metagenome assembly QWCY01 (sample SAMN09866696, study PRJNA288562) | Human gut metagenome isolate pre1_stool, whole genome shotgun sequencing... | isolation source: gut | host: Homo sapiens | place: USA: California
TTTTTCCATCAGCAGATACAGCTTGTTCAAGCCATACATCCAGGTTCCATACTTTTCCTGATAATATTCCAGCGGTTTCAGCAGTCGTATCATAGCGACTCCACATTCATGCTTTAACGGTTCCATGCTCTCTCTTTACTACTTAAATTAATAGTTCATTTTCAGATTCTTATAAAAACATCCCAAAGGTATGACAAGACCTTCTGTCATTTTTCCAAACTTACGGTACATCTTTCAAGAATTATGCCGGAAACTTCCTGCATAATCTCCGGCAGCATCGCCTTCTATTCCACTGTTACCGATTTCGCCAGATTTCGTGGCTGATCCACATTCTTCCCTTTGCAAATGGCTACATGGTAGGCCAATAACTGTAAGGGGACCGTAGCTATCAACGGTTCGAGGCACTCTAATGTTTCGGGCAACTCAATGCAATCATCGGCCAACTTACTGATTACCGTATCTCCTTCTGTGACCAAAGCGATTACTTTTCCCTTCCGCGCCTTGATTTCCTGTATGTTACTCATTATCTTTTCATACATCGCATTATGCGTAGCTACCACCACAACAGGCATTTCGGCATCAATCAATGCGATAGGTCCATGTTTCATCTCAGCGGCGGGATAGCCTTCAGCGTGAATATAAGATATCTCCTTCAACTTTAACGCGCCTTCCAAAGCTACCGGGAAACTGTACCCCCGCCCCAAATAGAGGAAATTATGTGCATAGGTGAAAATACGCGACAGTTCCGCTATTTTAGGATTACTGATCAATATCTTTTTTATTTTAGCCGGAATCACAGTCAATTCCCGGATCACTTCCAGGTATTTCTCATCTGTCATACTCCCTTTCTCTTTTGCCAGTGTCAGCGCCAGCATGGTAAGCACGGTTACCTGTCCGGTAAATGCCTTGGTAGACGCCACTCCTATTTCCGGTCCTACATGAATATAAGAACCGGTATCTGTAATGCGCGGAATGGATGAACCTACCGCATTGCATATACCATAGATAAAAGCTCCTTTCTCTTTCGCCAGTTCTATGGCAGCCAATGTATCGGCCGTTTCACCCGATTGCGAGATAGCTATTACCACATCGTCTTCATGAATCACCGGATCACGATAGCGGAACTCGGAGGCATATTCCACTTCTACCGGAATACGGCAGAAACTTTCTATCAGTTGTTTCCCTATCAATCCGGCATGCCACGAAGTTCCGCAAGCCACAATTACAAAGCGACGAGCCTTGAGCAGACGTTCCTTATGATCAATAACCGCCGACAGTACTACTTTATCACCGTCCGCATTGATGCGTCCACGCATACAGTCGTTAATACAATCGGGTTGTTCGAATATCTCCTTCAACATGAAATGCGGGTATCCCCCTTTCTCCAGTTGTCCCAGATTCATTTCCACCGTACGTACTTCGGGATTTTGAAGCACGTTGTCCAGATTGACGACTTCCAATGTCTTGTCTCTGCGAATCACCGCTATCTCCCCATCTTGCAGATACACCACTTTATCCGTATACTCTACAATCGGAGTAGCATCCGAAGCCAGAAAGAATTCATCCTTCCCTATCCCTACCACCAGCGGACTGCTTTTGCGTGCTGCAATAATCTCATCGGGATTATTCTTGTCGAGCACCGCTATAGCGTATGCGCCAATCACCTCATGCAGAGCCAACTGAACGGCAGTAAGTAAATCTAAATGGTTGGAAAGTTGGAAAAATTCAATTAACTGTACGAGAACTTCGGTATCTGTACTACTTTTAAAGATGAACCCTTTTTTTTGTAGCTTTTCTTTCAGGGTAGCGTAGTTTTCAATAATACCATTGTGGATAAGAGCTAGATTCTTTGAAGAAGAAAAATGAGGATGAGCGTTAGCCTGACAAGGCTCTCCGTGGGTGGCCCATCGGGTGTGGGCAATACCAATTGTACCGGAAACGTCTTTTTGGGAAACAAAAGCCTCTAGGTCTGAAACCTTTCCTTTCGTTTTATAAACGTTCAACCTCCTTTTTTTGTCTATCAATGCGACTCCTGCGCTATCATAGCCCCGGTATTCCAACCGCTTCAGGCCTTTTATGAGAACAGGGTAAGCATCTCGTTTTCCAATATAGCCTACTATTCCACACATAATCTACTAAGTATATGTTCTGATTCGACTGCAAAGATACAAATATCAATTAACATAAATGCAATAAAAAACCATAAATAATTGACGAAAGCGATAAAAAAGTAAGAATAAAAATCGAAAAGAAATATTTTATTCGTTTTTTTAATAAATATGAAAACTTACAGTATGATATTGTCTGTTGTGGTTTTAGTTACGATTTGAAAGACAGTAAGCAAGCAAGAAGGGTAATGTGTAAAGAGGACCGTCATCCCGACGCCCCTCTCCGCAAACTTAAAACAACCAACAAAAGAAATAGATAACCTTTATGCAGTGATTATCTAATAAAAAGCAATTCACGATATTTAGGTAATGTCCACATCTGGTTGTCTACGATCAGCTCCAGCTTGTCAATATGATAACGTATCTCTTCCAGCATCGGGGCGATGGTATCGTGATAGGCAATGGCCTTTTCGCGCTCGCTCTCTATTTTGTTCGCCACTTTTCGCGCCTCCACCATGGCATTTACATGCTCGGTGATGAAAATGGTTCGCCGGGCAATCTCTTCGATGAGTTTCATGTTCTCGGCCGACAGTTGGGATGCTTTTTCCGCCGGGAAGAGCTCTTTCATTTTATACACATTGTCTATCAGCTTGCTTTGGTATTCGGTGGCTACGGGGATGATGTGGTTCATCGCCAGGTCGCCCAGCACGCGCGCCTCGATCTGGATTTTCTTTGTGTAAGTTTCCCATTTCACTTCATTGCGCGCCTCCAACTCCTTGCGGGTCATCACGCCAGTGGATTCAAACATGGCGATGCTCGCGGGCTTCAAGTAGTTGTCGAAAATGAGCGGGCAGCTCGTTTCGCAGTCCAGACCCCGGCGGGCGGCCTCCGCCTTCCATTCGTCCGAGTAGCCGTTGCCGTCAAAGCGGACAGGCTTGCACTCCTTGATGTAGCAGCGGATAATTTCGATGATGGCGGAGATTTTCGGTTCACCCTTTTCGATGAGCGCGTCCACATCCTGCTTGAACCGGGCAAGCTGTTCGGCAACGGCCGCGTTGAGCGCAATCATGGCGCTGGCGCAGTTTGCCTCCGAGCCTACGGCGCGGAACTCGAAACGGTTACCGGTGAAGGCGAACGGTGAGGTGCGGTTACGGTCGGTATTGTCAATCAGCAGTTCGGGAATTTGCGGGATGTCCAGCTTCATTCCCTGTTTGCCAGCCAGTGAGACAAGGTCGTCGTTGCCGCTTTCTTCTATATGGTCCAGCACTTGCGTGAGCTGTTTGCCCAGGAAAGAAGAAATGATGGCGGGCGGCGCTTCGTTGGCTCCCAGGCGATGGGCGTTGGTGGCACTCATGATAGAGGCTTTCAGCAAACCGTTGTGGTGGTATACCGCCATCAGGGTGTTGACAATGAAGGTGATGAAGCGCAGATTGTCTTCGGCGGTCTTGCCCGGAGCCATCAGCAGAACGCCGGTGTCTGTACCCAGTGACCAGTTGTTATGCTTCCCCGAGCCGTTGACGCCTTTGAAGGGTTTTTCGTGCAGCAACAGGCGGAAGCCGTGGCTCCGCGCCACCTTGCGCATGAGCGACATGAGAAGCATGTTATGATCTACCGCCAGGTTGCATTCTTCGAAAATGGGAGCCAGCTCAAATTGGTTGGGAGCCACTTCGTTATGGCGGGTCTTGACGGGTATGCCCAGTTCCAGCGCCTGTATTTCAAGGTCTTTCATAAAGGCAGCCACACGGGTGGGGATGGCTCCGAAGTAATGGTCTTCCAATTGCTGGTTCTTGCTGGCTTCGTGTCCCATCAGGGTGCGCCCGGTCAGCAGCAGGTCGGGACGGGCGGCATACAGTCCTTCGTCTACCAAGAAGTATTCCTGTTCCCAGCCCAGGTAGGCCACCACTTTCTTCACTTCCGGGTTGAAGTAACGGCACACGTCCACGGCGGCTTTGCCCACAGCACTCAAGGCTTTCAGCAGTGGCGTTTTATAGTCCAGCGACTCGCCGGTGTAAGCAATGAAAACGGTAGGGATGCACAGGGTGTCGTCCACCACGAAGACAGGCGATGAGGGGTCCCATGCGCTGTAGCCGCGTGCCTCGAAAGTGTTTCGGATGCCGCCGTTGGGGAAGCTGGAAGCATCGGGCTCCTGCTGTACGAGGAGCTTGCCGGAGAATTCTTCCATCATTCCACCCTTGCCGTCGTGTTCCACAAAGGCGTCGTGCTTTTCGGCTGTGCCTTCCGTCAGGGGTTGGAACCAGTGGGTGTAGTGGGTTACACCTAGCTCGGTTGCCCAGCGTTTCATGCCTGCCGCCACTTCGTCGGCTATGGCACGCTCCAGGGGGGCACCGTTGTCCATGGCGTCCGTCAGTTTGGCATAAACGGCGCCGGGCAGATACTTGAACATTTTCTCGCGGTTGAAAACGTATTTGGCGAAATATTCACTGGGCCTTTCGGCTGGTGTCTCCACCGTTGCTGCTTTCTTCTTGAAAGCCGTTTCGACTACTCTGAATCTTAATTTTGACATAATACCTAAATTTGTTTAGTTGTTGATTAGTAGAATGAATGGAAAAAACTTTTGTGATTAATTTAATTGTATGCCGACTCGCCATGCTCGTAGATATCGAGTCCTTCCTCTTCAATGCGTTTCGGAACACGCAAGCCATGTATCTTGTCCAGCACTTTAAAAACAATGAAGCCCATGCCTGCCGCCCACGCTCCTACCACGGCCGCGCCGAAGAGCTGTGCCAGCAGGAAGCTGCTGCCGCCGCCATAGAACAGTCCCTCTTCTGTAGCGAAGAGTCCTGTAAGAATCGTTCCCAGGCAACCGCAAACGCCGTGTACGGACGATGCGCCTACGGGGTCGTCAATCTTCAGCACATGGTCGATAAAGTCGACTGCAAATATCATTACCACGCCGCAAATGGCACCGATAAGTACAGACCCGAAAGGCGATACCAGGTCACATCCCGCCGTGATGCCCACCAGTCCTGCCAGCACACCGTTCAGCGTGAGCGACAAGGAAGGTTTGCCATATTTCATCCAACTCGCCACCAGTGCGAAGAAACCTCCTGCACAAGCTGCCAGGTTGGTGGTGAGGAACACATGCGAAATGGCTGTCTGGTCTCTACTTGTTGCCGCTGCCAACTGCGAACCGGGGTTGAACCCGAACCAGCCGAACCAAAGGATAAACACGCCCAGGCAGGCAAGCGTCAAACTATGACCGGGGATGGCCCTTGATTTGCCGTCTTTCCCGTATTTGCCAATACGCGGTCCCAGAATGGCGGCGCCCACCAAGGCAATCCATCCGCCTACGGAGTGAACCACCGTAGAACCGGCAAAGTCATGGAAAGTAGTGCCGAACGTCCTCATCATAAAGGAGCCTTCGTCTCCGTTCATCAGCCATCCGCCGCCCCAGGTCCAGTGGCCGGAAACCGGATAAATGAGTACGCTGATAAAGACAGTATAGACCAGATACATGGAGAACTTGGTACGTTCCGCCATGGCTCCGGACACGATGGTGGCCGCCGTAGCGCAGAATACAGTCTGGAAAATCAGGAAGCCTTCGATGGGCAATCCGTTGTCGATGATTTTGTCCATCGCCTCCAAGTTGAAAAAATGGGGGGCGCCCACAAAACCGCCTATGCCGAACATCAGCCCGAAGCCGATGAACCAGAACAGGATGGAGCCGAACATGAAGTCTACCAGATTTTTCATCAGCACGTTGGCCGTGTTCTTGGTACGGATGAATCCGGCTTCTACCAAGGCGAATCCCGGTTGCATGAAGAATACCAGCATGGCGGCAAGTAGCATCCATACGGTGTTGAGTCCGGTAGCAAGTTCGCCCAAGGCCCCGGCGGTTGCATCGGGCGCCGCGGTGGTGGCTGCCACGCCTGCATCTTGCGCCCAAAGGCCGGCGGGGAGCATAAATAAGAGTATAGTATCCATAATTTTTCTCGTTTACGTTGTAGTATTGTTTTATTCCCGACTTTACTTTTGCCGGTAAAGGGAAGTAGCTTGCGCTTATTTTTCCTGTTCTGCATTATACAGGGCTATGTCACCCCGCTCGCCCGTGCGTATGCGGACGGCGTCTTCAATGGGGATGACGAAAATACGTCCGTCGCCTATCTCGCCGGTGTGCGCCGCCTTGATGATGGCTTGCACTGTTTTCTCCACATTCTTTTCGCGCACCACGATGGAAACCAGGATTCTTTCAATCGAACTGGTATCATACACCACGCCACGGTAGATACGTCCCTGGCGTGCTTTGCCAATGCCTCTTACATCGTAGTAGGAAAACCATTCGATGTCGGCTTCGAGCAACGCGTCCTTTACGTCCTCGAACTTGGTCTTACGGATAATAGCCTCAATTTTCTTCATTGTTGTACTTGTAATTTATATGTTCCAATCTTTTTACCTTTTTAAAAACTGATACCTCTCTCTATTGTGTCGTTATGTCTGAATTTGTTATTGTATCTGCATTTTCTGCACTTCCTGTCAGAAACTCAGTCCGAATACGAAATAGGCCCCTTCGGTGCGCGGATTCACCGTCACCTTGGCGAAGGCGGGGACTGAGAATGAGTCTGTAATCTTGATTTCCTTGGATGCCCCAAGGCTGATGTCGCATACGGCGAATCCGTCCGAACCGCTGCATTCCGGATCTGCGGACACGTTATAGAAGTCATTGGCCCATGGCGTGGCTCCTATTTCTGCCGTCCAGTCCAGGCCTGCCAATTTGAAGGGGGCGGCGAGTGATATGTAAGAGGAGTAAGCCCGGTCGCCGTCCTTGTTCACCCCGTCGTCGCCTGCAAAGTTGGTGTACCAGTTCACTGCCAACGGACCGAAATCGTAGCCTATCTGCGCTTCGAATACATGGCTGGTATGGTGCGTGCCATAGTGGAAATAGCCGGGGCCGCCATTGAACCAGTAGTCTGTCACCGAAATGCTGAAACCGCCGGTGCAGTAGCCCAGCGTCAGGTCCAGTTCTTTCGTATCAGCGGACTCAATGCCTGCGGATCCCCATGCACCGAGCGAAAATCCTTTGTAGGCAACGGACAATGACGGCTGTATGCTTACGCCTCCCAAATCCTGTCCGCGCCAAATATAGCCGCTTACCAAGTCAGCTCCTACGCTGGCTTCCACCTTGTCTTGAGCGATGCTCGTTGCCGGCACTACCATGGACATGCCTAATAGCAATACCGTTTCCTTAAAATTCATCTTCATAGCTTTTTACCTTTTAATCAATAATAGTGAGTATGTCATATTTTATATACCTATTGGCTTGATTGATGTAAGTCCGATGCAAGCACAAAGTGCTTCAAGGTGTTGCCATGTACTGTGCTCAGAGCAACCATTTTCTGATCCGTTTCATGGCTTCTTCGCAATCCGCCCGCTCTCCGAAAGCGGTCAAGCGGATATACCCTTCACCACTGGGGCCGAAGCCTACTCCCGGGGTGCCCACTACATTGGCTTCATACAGCATCTGTTCAAAGAATTTCCACGAGCTTACCTCGCCCGGCGCCTTCACCCACAGGTAGGGGGCGTTCTCTCCGCCGAAAACGTTGAGTCCTGTACTTTCCAACGCTTCTTTCATGATGCGGGCGTTAGCCATATAATACTGTATGATGGCTTTCACTTGCTTTTTGCCCTCGGGGGTATAGATCGCTTCGGCACCACGCTGGGTGATATAGGATGTGCCGTTGAACTTGGTGCACTGGCGGCGGTTCCACATCCGGTTCAGCGGAATGCGCTCTCCTTCCAGCGTGGCGGCTGTGAGTTCTTTCGGTACGACGGTGTATCCGCAACGCACCCCGGTGAATCCGGCCGTCTTCGAGAAACTGCGAAATTCTATCGCTACTTTCTTCGCTCCTTTTATCTCATAAATGGAGTGAGGAATGTCCGGGTCTTGTATGTAGGCCTCGTAGGCAGCATCGTAAAGGATGAGGGTATCATTTTCCAATGCATAGTTCACCCATTTTTTCAGTTCGGCCTTGCTAATGACCGTCCCCGTAGGGTTATTGGGATAGCAGAGGTATAGGATATCTATCCTGCGGTCGGGGATTTCGGGCACGAAATTATTCTCGCTCAGGCAAGGCAAGTATACCACGTTGCTCCATCGCCCGTCTTCCAGTATCCCGGCACGGCCGCACATTACGTTCGAGTCGATGTATACGGGGTAGATGGGGTCTGTCACGCCGATGCTGTTGTCGTGGCGAAGGATGTCTCCGATATTTCCCGTATCGCTCTTGGCGCCGTCACTGATAAAGACTTCGCCGGGTTCCAGATAGACGCCGCGCGGAGCGTAATCGTTCCTGATGACGGCATCTATCAGGAAATCATAGCCTTGTTCGGGACCGTAACCGTGGAATGTCTCTTTGTTTGCCAGCTCGTCTACTGCCTTATGCATGGCTTCGATGGAAGCTTGAGGCAGCGGGCGGGTTACATCTCCGATACCCAGACGGATAAGGTCCGTTTTGGGATGAGAGACTTTGAATGCATTTACCTTTTTGGCAATGTCCGAAAACAAGTAATTGTTTGGTAGTTTTAAAAAATGTTCGTTTACTAGTGCCATCGTTGTTATTGTTTTTATCGTTGTTTTAAGTTTTTCAAAATCAGTATCACATCTCTATTTCGCCTTCGAAAACCTTTCCGGCCGGACCGGTCATGTATACATGTCCGTCTTTCTCGTTCCAATGGATGTGGAGATCGCCTCCGTCCATCCTTACCCACGATTTTCGTCCGGCTTTATGGTTCAGTACGGCCGCCACGGCGGTGGCGCAGGCCCCTGTTCCGCAAGCCATTGTGATGCCCGAACCTCTTTCCCACACTCTCATCCGTAGGGATTGATCCGGCAATATTTCTACAAATTCCACATTGGTCCGCTCAGGAAAAAGCGGATGATTTTCCAGTTTCGGGCCAACCGCGGGCAAATCCACCTCTTTTATATCATCTACGAAAATGACAACATGCGGATTTCCCATGCAGACGAATGTTCCTTTGTATTCTTTTCCATCGGCCGGGATGGTTTCTGCCAGCATTCCGCCGGTTTTCGTAGCTATCTGTCCGGGATTCGATAGCAGAGGCGTACCCATATCTACGGTTACATCCTTCACCACCCCGTTGCCTGTATGAAGTTTCAGGATTTTGATTCCCGAAAGGGTTTCCAGCGTGATCACCTCCTTATCCGTCAGTCCTTTCTCGTATACATATTTGCCTATGCAGCGCGAGGCGTTTCCACACATCATGGCTTCGGAGCCGTCTGCATTGAATATACGCATACTGAAATCCGCTTTTTCGGATGCTCCAATCAGTACCAGACCGTCCGCACCGATACCGGTATGATAAGTGCTCCATTTTCTGGCGGCTTTTATCGGATCTTGCAGCGGAGAAGACAAGGTATTTACATAGATATAATCATTGCCGGTTCCTTGCATCTTGGTGAACTTGATAGTTGTTGCCATTTTGATTAATACTTATTTATTGTGGTTTCCTTTTGCTTTTAATTCTGTGCAAATATATATCTTTTTGATATTTTATAAGATATAATTGTTTCTATTTTCTTATTTATTTTCATTCTAATAACAAATAGAAACAGAAGCATTTATTTTTTCTTTCAAATTGCATCAAAACAAGGGTAGATAGTTTTGAATTGTAAGTCAATAGGTCGTTATATGATTGGGGAATGTAATATTCCCATTATTATATTCGGTCGATTGACTATAAAGGGGATATGCCGTCATAAATACAATCTATATGAATAAAAGAAATGCCCAAACTTACAATTTAAAAGTATTTTTCACAATCTAGCTTTCAAATATTAAATATACACGTCATATATACAACAAACTGTAATACAGAGACGCAAGACTGCATCTTTTTATCAAAAGAAAGCACCAACTCTTCATCAAAAAGAAATAAATTACCTACTTTTGCAGAACAATATGAAATACAAACCAGCATTATTATAAACTAAAGATAGCAATAATGGTAAAAACAGAGCAAACAGGTCTTTATGACGCAACCAACGAACATGACGCTTGCGGCGTAGGCATGGTAGTCAACATTCATGGCAACAAGTCGCATGAACTGGTAGACTCCGCATTAAAGGTATTGGAAAACATGCGCCACCGAGGCGCGGAAGGAGCCGATAACAAAACCGGCGACGGAGCCGGAATCATGCTACAGATTCCCCACGAATTCATCCTCCTGCAAGGCATCCCCGTACCCGAAAAAGGAAAATACGGAACCGGACTCGTATTTCTGCCCAAAGACGAAAAAGAGCATGCGCAATGTGCCCACCAACCCCGCCTGCCTGGGAAAGGACGCACGGGCCACCGAACCGGACATCAAACAGGTATTCATCACCGGAGTGACAGATGCGGACAGTCTGGAACGCACCCTCTACATCATCCGCAAGAAGATAGAAAAGCGCGTGCGGCACACGGACTTCTACATCGTTTCGCTATCGGCAAAAAACATTATATATAAAGGTATGCTCTCGTCCATGCAAGTGCGCGAGTACTTCCCGGACCTGACGCAACCCTACTTTACCAGCGGATTGGCATTGGTACACTCCCGTTTCAGCACCAACACATTTCCTACATGGAGCCTCGCCCAACCGTTCCGTTTGTTAGCGCACAACGGCGAAATCAATACCATCCGCGGTAACCGGGGTTGGATGGAGGCGCGCGAAAGTGTCCTTTCCTCTCCGGCATTGGGGGATGTCAAAGACATCCGTCCCATTATCCAGCCGGGCATGAGCGACAGTGCCTCACTGGACAATGTGCTGGAATTTTTTGTGATGTCGGGACTGAGCCTGCCCCATGCCATGGCGATGCTGGTACCCGAATCGTTCAACGACAAAAACCCCATCAGTGAAGATTTGAAAGCGTTTTACGAATATCACTCCATCCTGATGGAACCTTGGGACGGGCCTGCCGCACTGCTGTTCAGTGACGGACGGTTTGCCGGAGGAATGTTGGACCGCAACGGTCTGCGCCCTGCCCGTTACCTCATTACCAATAATGACATGATGGTAGTGGCCAGTGAAGTAGGCGTGATGGATTTCGAACCGGGAGAGATTAAAGAGAAAGGGCGTCTGCAACCGGGAAAAATACTGATGATTGATACCGAACAGGGTAAAATATATTATGACGGTGAACTAAAAGAACAACTGGCATCGGCACGCCCCTATCGCGCCTGGCTGTCTGCCAACCGCATCGAGCTCGATACCTTGAAAAGCGGACGCAAGATAGACAACCGGATAGACGGCTATGACCGTATGCTGCGTACCTTCGGATTCTCGCGCGAGGATATAGAACGCACCCTCATGCCGATGTGCAACACAGGGGCCGAACCCATCGCCTCTATGGGGAATGACACGCCGCTGGCCGTCCTTTCGGACAGGCCGCAGTTACTGTTCAACTATTTCCGCCAACAGTTTGCCCAAGTGACCAATCCCGCCATCGACCCTATCCGTGAAGAGTTAGTCATGTCGCTCACCGAGTACATCGGCGCCGTGGGAATGAATATCCTGGTGCCCAGCGAAAGCCATTGCAAAATGGTACGCCTGCCTCATCCCGTGCTGAACAACACCCAACTGGACATCCTCTGCAACATCCGGTATAAAGGATTCAATACCGTGAAACTCCCTATCGTATTCGAGGTGAGCAAGGGAAAAGCCGGATTGCAAGAGGCCCTGAACGACCTGTGCAAACAAGCCGAGCAATCCGTTACGGACGGAGTGAACTATATCATTCTGAGCGACCGTTTTGTGGACGACACCCATGCCGCCATCCCATCACTGCTGGCGGTTAGCGCTGTCCATCATCACCTCATCTCCGTTCAGAAACGCGTGCAAACCGCATTGATTGTAGAAAGCGGCGAGATTCGCGAGGTGATGCACGCCGCCCTGTTGCTGGGATATGGCGCCAGTGCCATCAATCCCTACATGGCCTTCGCCGTACTGGATGAACTGGTGAGGAAAGGCGATGTGCAGATGAATTACGAAACGGCCGAAAAAAATTATATCAAGGCCATCCGCAAGGGCTTGTTCAAGATCATGAGCAAGATGGGCATTTCTACGATCCGTTCCTACCGGGGCGCAAAAATTTTTGAAGCCGTAGGGATCAGTGAGGAATTACTGAGAAGCTATTTCGGCACACAGACATCCAGCATCGGAGGCATCCGTCTGGAAGAAGTCGCCAGAGACGCCATCGCCCTGCACGATGCCGGATTCGCTGCAAAAGAAGTGAGCGACATTTTACCGCACAACGGACTGTTCTCTTTCCGTAAAGACGGAGAACGGCACGCCTGGAATCCGGAAACCATCTCCACCCTGCAACTGGCCACCCGGCTGGGCAGCTACAAGAAGTTCAAGGAATTCACCTCC
>QWCY01005217.1_pt1 | contig 12479 bp, 11 predicted proteins | sample 1972631 | NCBI WGS metagenome assembly QWCY01 (sample SAMN09866696, study PRJNA288562) | Human gut metagenome isolate pre1_stool, whole genome shotgun sequencing... | isolation source: gut | host: Homo sapiens | place: USA: California
CAACAGCAATCCGATGATATTAAAGTCCGGCAATATGCCGATAATAATCTGGAGCAAGAAAAGAACAACCAGCGCATAGCCCGCAAACTGTTGCGTCAAGGGTATGTCACTGTCCATCATAAACATTTTAACGCGCATCCCATTTATGAGATACGCCGCCAGAAAATACCCTCCAAAGAGGGATACTGCCACCGCGCAACATTGCGTCATGGCATATTGAAAACTTTCGGGACCGCCCCAACCCTTCGCCAACAAAGAGCCGATAAAGACGGACAATCCGCATAAACCAATCATAGGATAGACAAAAGCAGTAAATACTTTTCGCCTATCCTCCTCCAAACGAATTTCCTCCCAGGCCTTGGCCGGAGAGGAAATCAGTAACATTGCTATATGGAATAATGCTTTATAATCCAAATTATAAATTTGCTATTTTTGAATAATCAAGTTCATAAGTATATTCACGATAGCCTTCTGTTGAACCTTCAGTAATTTCAGGAGAATTTCCTGACTGTTCTTGAACTATGATTTTAATAGTTTTCAATTTATTTGTACTTCCTCCATTAAATTCATTTACGAAGTCAGTGATTCTAAACGCTTTATTAATAATTCCAGAAACTGTTTCTTTTGCAGCATCCTCACTTGATTCATGACGCAAACGTAATACCATCGTATCTTCAGTATTATCTTCATTTTCCTTGTCATACACCAAATAGAACGAATGTTTAAGGGCGTTTTCCCATGCTGACTTTTCCAAATAAAGCCCAATAGGCATAATCAACCAATTTTTACTATAAAAACCAGGGATATAATTAGAATTAGTAGATGTAGCAATCACAGATCTATTGTATGAAACATCTTCCATTACACTATAAGTCTTTTCATTCAATTTTTCAGCGCCAATAACTGTAACTACAATTTTCTTGGTATTCTGATTAACTTCTTGTGTACTTGTATCATATTGTGCATTTAAAAAAACGATATCACCAGGATATGCACTTTCAGACAGCCCTGTTATTGTCAAAGAATTAGCTTCATATACAATATCACTACCTTCTACCTGAAATTGATATGGTAAAGTGCTTTTTAGAGTAATAATACCATATACAGGCTGAATAGTATTGTCATCACCGTTTATGCAAGAAGATAAAGAAACACCCATTATTAAGGTCAGGGCAACCATCCAGATTTTAAACTTAGCCATTTTCATTGTTCTATAAATATTAGAGTTTGCAAATTTAGATAAAAGAATCGAGTAACACTGCACTCTCTCCATTTTTTCATTGTTTTTAAGAGTAAATGAAATATTAATCCAAATACTGCAAACACTAATACTTATTTAACACAAATTTACTTTTCAAGAGTATAGGTATTCAAAAGCCTCCCTGTCACAACATCATAAGTTTTAGCTCTAAATTCAGAGAAACAAGAGCCCTCCCATTTTCCTTTCACTCTAAAAGTTTTAGTATCGCCTATCTTCCTTAAAGTTGCAACATAGGTAACAGTTCCTTCATACATAAATACCACAGCTTCGAGTCTCATAGTCGTGTGCGGCTGAACAGGTACATTACCAGTTCGAGTTTTTGTAATTTCTTTAGAATCACTGTTACCATAAGTCCAACTTTTGCTTGTTTGCTGTTGCATTGTTGTATTTATACCTATAGAAGGGCTTCCTGCCACACTAGGCAATCCGACACTCAATCCATTCGATATTGAAACGCTAACTCCCTCAGTTTTGGAAAAATTAGAAGATTCTGTATATTTTGTTGTCACCGTATAGTTCCATGTGACCACACTTGAACTCGGATTCTCGTATGTATCACGATCACAAATAACTTCTGTAGGATTAAAATTATCAACAGAAGTATATACATACTCCAAATCTACAAGCTCATACTCACCAACAGGAGTTATTTCCCACTGAGCTAAACTGGTATTATCTGTTTTATACTTTAAATCACTTCCATTTTGAGAATCTGACTGCAAATACCTATGAGCTATGAGTTCTGAGCCCATCACAGGTGGATATATATTATAACAATTATTAGGTAAATTAATAAAAGCATAAACCGCCAATGTACCAAATGAGGGCTCTTTCACCAACAAAGGGTAATCTGGTTCAAAAGAATTATGTGGTACTATAAACGAACCAGAAAAGCTACTATTCCCCCCAACCAATTTAATAGACGGCAAATTACCTCCACTCAAATACCAATGTTGCCGCGCACTGTTATCATCTCTTGCGACTAACTTTACTTTAGTTCCTGATGATTCTGCTGATAGGTATTTATTTTTAGTATTCCCTATATTCAAAATATTCACAGGAATACCAGCTAACTCATTTATTGGATTAAAATCTGCAATAGACGATGCTACAGCCCTTGTTTCAATCTGCCCCGTACCATTATTTACCATACTATCTAAATCCTCTTGTTCACAAGAAAACATTGCCAATAGCCCTACTAACAATAAACTAATCTTTTTCATAAGCATCACATATTATAAGTTAAACATATTATACTATTATCACAACTCAAATTGTCCACACACATAAGCCCCATTTCTCCCTTCTATTTCTATCAGGAAATCACCAGAGACTTCAAAATTCAATTGAACAGTCTTTTCCATAGAGTCTTGTATATTTTCAGAAGAAAAATAAACCACAGCACCATCCTGAGAAATAGTAATATCTACCTCCCCTATAGCTTGTTCAAAGTATACTTCCAAAGAACAACTACTACTATCTAACACCACATGAATTGGAATCAATGGCTGTACAGAACGATGATCTCCCAAATTACCTTTTGTTAGAATGTCAAAAGGAACATCATTTCCGGTCATTTGAATAAGAACCTTCTCGAAACCTCCATCATTACCTTCCGGAGAACCAGCATTTACCTTTCCAAAGAGCAATACCCCTAATAAACATAGAATCAATTTTAATTTCATAGCCTATCTTTTTTTAATTCAGAAACAAAGTTAGTGCTATAAAACCTAATAACAGGAATGGATATGTGGACACAAAATCAGCAATTAAGCAACTATTAATCAATAAAGTAACAAATTACATAGTGGACAAAAACAAGATATTATTTTCAATAAAACGCTATCATTTGCTCCAAAGCATCGTCTTTACTTAGCAATAAATGCGATTTTAATCTTTGCTTGTTCTTATAAACAGACTTCATTTCACAATCAAAAACAATCATCAACTGCTGATTTGAAAAGCCTAACTTTATCAATGCTGCCAATAATAATTCACCTTTAGTTAAATCAAAATCAGCTTTTATACGAGAAATAAAGTTAGCATAAACCAAGTCCAAAAAGTCGAATATATTCTGGCGTTCGGTTGCTGACATATTTTCCGCAATCAACCTACCTTGTTTCAATTCTCCTAATATGAATAATGCTTCAACACATGAATTATCACGTATTTTTTTATTTTCAGATGTCAATTCCAGAATTTTTCTATTCAATTTTCCAATCGTTTCCTTCTTTGCCTTTTGCTCCCATTCCTCTTTCTGCTTAAATTCTGTTATCCTACAAGCATATTCTTCTATAATCTTCTCATTTATTCTTAAAGCTTCTATATTCCGTAAATTTTTCTTTTTATATCTTTTAATAAGACTAAAACTCACTCCACTTATCAGAAGCACTACAACCAAATAAAAATAGGCTTGCTTCTCTTTTTCCAGTTTTATCTGTTTATTTTCAAAAACAAGCTTATCAGCTTCATACTTCTTTTGTAAAGCCAAAAGTTGTTCCCTCAATTCATTATTACGCACAATCTCTAATAGTGAATCAGACTTTTCTTTGTACAAAAAAGCTTGTTTATAATTTCCTTCCTCCCTTTTCAGAAGACATAAATAATAAAATGCACCTGATAAAATAAATTCATCATCCACATTTTTACAATGATTGAAACACTTTTCAGCTAAACGAAACTTCCCCATATCCATATAAGTACGTCCCAAAGATAAATAATAACGTAATCCATCATTCCTATCTTTACTCGATCCGATAGCAGAAACAAAATAATTAATAGCTTCTGTATACTGTTTATTATCCTTAGCTATCAGTCCCAACAACTGAAGAAGGGAAGACTTTACATGATCGGTAGTATCCACTAACAGAGATAATCCTTTATTTGCATACCAATGGGCACTATCATAATCCTGTTTTGCCAAATATCCCCGGGCAACATTTCTACAACCGTGCACCTCTCCTATATTATCATCTGCCAATTCATAATATCGAACAGACTCCCGGTAATTATCTATCGACTGTTCATACATACCTTGTCCCAAATTTAAGTACCCGATATGTTCAAATACCAATCCCTGCAATTTATACTCCTTTGTGTCTTTTAAGAATGTCAATGCTTTCAAATAAGCTTCCATAGTTTCGGATTCCTTACCTTTCACAAGCATTGTTTTGCCATAATAATAGTAAGCCTTTCCAGCTTTCACAGGATCATTCTTTCCCTTGTAATAATCTATAGCAACCCTAATCAAAGAATCTGATTGCAAGCTATCCAAATTGTTTTTATCCAGCACCTGTGTCCACAATAAAGCATAGTCAGCACTTTCTTTAGCATGAAGCCTTTCAGGATACTGTATCAGATTCAATAATTTCATAGCACTGTCAGGATATACTTCTATATACCTTTCAGCCCGTTCCAGTAAATCGACATTTGTATGAGTCTGCATACATGAAACAAGTCCTCCCCCAAGAAATGAAAAAAGCAGAAACAGATATTTATTCATTTTTCTAAACTAAATGAATACAAAGAAACAGAAAATAGTATATTTTCACTAACGTTTTAACACCATTTCACAAACAAGAAACATACATGAAAACAACAACGAGGTTAAGGTAAAACACGACTATGCCTTAACCTTTTTATCACTATGCCTTATTCCAATCTCTGTTTTCCAATTGCGGGCTATTCGGCCCACAATCGGAAAACAGAGAGCCTGCAGATGGAAACCAACGGGCCCGCAGTTGAGCAACGAGGTTTTACATAAGGCTTAATCACATTTAAGCCTAAGGATATACACATTAAGAACTAAGGATGCTCACAAAAATGACTAAAAGAAAAGAAATTTATCTTCAGACTTTAATGTATAGACTCTTTAGCAGAAGAGTATCTTTTCTGCTAAACTTAATCTGCCAAATAATAAATTTCATTAACTTTGTTTCCGGTCACTCATGGCGACCTCTGTCAAAAGGTTTATTCATATCAAACTCATACTAAGATTATGGTCCATTCTAATTTTCACATCATCTCCAATAAAAAGACTGCTACACCGGAAATGAAAGAAGGTGGAAACAATTTCTTATATCCGGCACGATACATTTTCTGTCTCATACTGTTGTCTTTCACAATATCCTCCAGAGCAGTAAATATGGATTCTTTATCTATGAAGAACTATATCCCATCAAGTACAACAACAGCAACTTATGTTGCAAAAGACAAAATGGATTCACAAGATAAGTATAAACAAACCAGATATTGGAAAAAGCATAAGAGATTAAAAGCCTGTGGCTGGACAACACTCGGAATAGGTGTTCCTACAATGGTTGTAGGATTCGTCGGTGCCGTAGTTTCCGGCTATGAGTCCGGTGGAGACGGAGAAGGCTTCGGCATCGTTATCTGTGCAGGAGCCGGACTGACCGTAAGCAGTATTCCTCTTTTTGTATTTGCCGTTAAAAACAGACAAAAAGCTATTGCAACTGCACTCGGCACAGAACTTGACCCACAATTATGGAGAAAACACAGACTGTTCAGAATTGGCGCATGCACAGCATTGGGCATAGGGCTTGCCGGAATGGCAACAGGCTTGATGGGCGGAGCTTTTGACGATTCTCTCTACAAAAATACCCAATCATGGAAAGCGGTATTTTACACCAGTGTAGGTGTAACAGCCGCCAGCATTCCACTATTCGTTTTTGCCAATATCAATAAAAAGCGGGCTAAACAAGCAATAGAATTCTCACTCAGTAGTTCGAACATCCAAATGGCTTTACCCAACGGAATGATTCAGACACAACCCGCATTGGGTTTTTGCATCCATTTTTAGGGATAAAAAATCTCCCTTATCAGACGATTTTAGCAAACAGTTCCAGATGTTCATCTACATAACTGGCTATCAAGGCTGTTATGCCTTCCTCTTTTTCCAGGAATTCATCTTCTAATTCATCGAAGGCCTCATATTGCTCGTACATAGCCATAAATTCATCATCTGTACGCTCCCGTTCCAGATCTTCACGATGGGCATCATAAATCTTTTTAGCTCTATATACCAGTTTACCGAAATCTTCTGCTCCCCACAGACGCATCACTTTAGCAAACGGATTGGCAAAAATATAACCTCCATACCCATTCTGTATCAACTGGCAGAAACCGCCATCCATTACTTCATCACGGAATATCTGGTAAGCAAGCAAAGTGTGCTGCTCACCTGTCAGCAACGGCATAGAGTCAGCGGTCAGCTCACCACCTATCACTTCTTTATATCTGTCGGTAAATACCTGTATAAAGGTATCCATCCCCTCGCCTGCCGCTTTGCGCAGGGCGGCATCAGTAATTTCTATCATAGCCTTCCTATATGTTAAAATAGTTTTTAAAGAATTCAAACCAAAATGCTCCCTGTCAAAGAGTTGTAACCTTTACGGTAATTCTTGCCTATTCATTTCTTTATCCAATACTCTGATAAGCACCCTCACTTATGGGGGTGACTGACGGAAAGCCCACAAAGATAAAAAGATGTTTTGTAAAAACAGCAAAACAGGGATAAATAACAATACCCCGAACTGTGATCCGGGGTATTGCACTATTTGAAAGAATTTAGGATGAAACATTAATTTGCCAAGGCAATGCTGACCGCATTCATACCACGAGGGCCGCGTTCCAGTTCAAAAGTTACCAAGTTTCCTTCGGACAGTTCAGTCGAAACTGATGAGATATGGAAGAAATATTTCACCGCTGATTCTATCTCTTTAATGAATCCATATCCTTTATCAGCATTAAAGTATGCCACATGCCCCTTCTGAGGTTCGGTTTCAACATCTTCTTTTCGAGGGATTGAAATAAGTATATCCTCCGCTTTTGCTTTTCCTCTCTTTTTTCTCTTTTCTTTCGTTCGTTATCTTTTTTTCTAAATGATGCCATATATATTTGATTTTAATTAAGCGTGCTCGGACGGGCACTGCAAATAGTTAGTTTTACGGATAGCAGTCCGATGATTTCCGTGGAATCCCGATACATATCGGAGATATGGTCTTACATGCCGTCGGGCGGGTCATAATTAAAAAGTGATCTCATCTTCAGTTTACTATTAAAATTAAACACACGTCCATACAAACCCGCATGACGGATTTATCCGGACAATCGCTCGCTGAAATAAAAAAATTTACAGGTTGACTTTAGTAATGGAGAAACCGGACAAAACCTGTGTCCGGAGAAAAAGGAACAAGGACTAAGTGAACCTTTCGTTGATAAAACACAAAGGTAGCCATAATTTCACCAATAACCTAATTATCGGCATGCGATGCCGGCAATTGACGTGTTATTACTGAAATAATTGGAAATGTGGAATTTAAGCAGTATCTTTATCGCAATCACCTTTTACCAGAGTGATCATACTTTATGTTGCACAGATATTTTCACTCTGTCAGGGTGGCAGTTATTCATCTTTAAAAATCAATTAAAATGAGTGTATCGAACAGAACTCTCTTAGTGGGGAGGGGGCGTGTTGCGGGCAAGCTGCACGAAGAGCAAACAGTAAAAATGCTGGAAGAGCACAAAAAGCAGGTCGGTAAAGTGATCAAAGTCAAGATCGACGATAGGACCTGGATCGAACTACCAGCAAGTATGTCCGGAGAGCAAATCGAGGAACGCAGAAAGCTCTTTTTGGAAAATCAGAAAAACAAAAATAAGCGTAAGTAAATATCAACCTCTTATATTAAGGTGTTGAGCATGTATTAATAATAAAAAAACAAAATCGTTATGAAAGTTGCATTGATCGGAGCCAGCGGTAAAATCGGCTCCCATATTCTGAAAGAATTAATAAACCGAAAACATCAGGTTACGGCTATTGCGCGTAATATTGAAAGAATTGATGTAAAAGACAGCAAGGTAACACCTGTCAGTGTGGACGTGAATAACACGGACGAACTGACAAACGTACTTAAAGACAATAAAATTGTCATCTGTGCTTTCAATGCAGGCTGGGACAATCCCAACCTTTATGATGACAACATGAAAGGATACGAGTCAATCCAAAAGGCAGTACGGGCAGCCAATATCCGGCGTTTCTTCATGGTCGGCAATGCCGGCAGCCTTTATGTGGGCGCAAAGCAACAGGTAGATAGTGACAATTTCCCGAAAGAAATGTTACAGGGCGCCAAAGCCGTCAGGGATTATGCCGAACGGCTTAGACGGGAAACTTACTTGGACTGGGTATACCTCGCACCTCAAATTGAAATAAATACCACACTGGGGCGTACGGGCAAAGTCCGGCTTGCAGGAGAAGAGCCGATTGTTAAAAACGACGTAGCTTTCATATCCATAGAAGATCTGGCCATGACTGTGGTAGATGAAGTGGAAGATAAGAAATATTCAGGAAAGCGTTTTACGGTCGGATATTAGCCCCTGTAACCGGAAGAGTATATAAAACTTCTACTTATTAATGAAGGTGTGTCAAAATAAAGACACACTTTCATTAGATCCTCCCGAATATTTAGATGCGCCTTGAAAAGTATCGCTACAATTTTCGCTGTATTCCTTAATCTCCCAGAACGGAGTAAGTATCCTTATCGATCAGCAACGTACGACCCCGTTTCTTCTTCTGATTCTCTTCATTATCCACATTGACACCTATTACTTTTTTCTTTATCAATAAATTAAACTACTTTTGCTACCAATTTTTAATACGTCTATTTTATGCCGATATTCTTCATTATCCTCATCACCGTATATCTTGGCGGAAACACCTATATATTTTATAGAGGCGCACAAGCGTTATCCGGTCTTCCTGTCGGAATCAAAATCCCGTTGGCTATTTTGTTTTGGCTCGCAGTTCTATCCATCGTGGGGACGATGCTGACCCGCAACATAAAAATGCCGGTTTTCTTGTCTCATACGATGTATGAAATAGGAACCGGCTGGCTGATATTCACCCTATATATGGTCTTATTCCTACTCGCATTCGATCTGTTGAAACTATGCCGTATCCCTTTCAACTACAGCTTCGTCGTCTCCTTGCTATTTACAGTCATCTTATTAGGATATGGATACTATAATTATTGCCATCCCAAAACGAACATAGTCAATATTGCCCTCAACAAGCCTTTGACCGGTGCCCGGCAACCGATTAAAATAGTCGCCGTGAGTGACCTGCATCTCGGCAATGGGACCGGAAAAACGACTTTAAAGCAATACGTGAAAATGATTAACGAGCAAAATCCGGATTTGATTCTGATCGGAGGCGACTTGATTGACAACAGTGTAGTGCCTCTTTATGCTGAAAACATGATGGAAGAACTGTCCGAATTAAAAGCTCCGTTAGGCATTTACATGGTTCCCGGTAACCACGAATATATCAGTGGTATAAACGCCAGCGCCCGATTTATACAAAACACTCCCATACAGTTATTGCGCGATTCGATAGTCACACTTCCCAATGGCATACAATTGATAGGACGCGACGACCGATCGAACACTGCCCGCCGTTCATTGCAAGAGCTGATGGTAAATATAGATAAAAACAAGCCTATTATCCTATTAGACCATCAACCTTATAAACTGACTGAAAGTGAAGCAGCCAGTGTCGACCTACAATTCAGCGGACATACCCATCGCGGACAAGTATGGCCTATGAGCCTGGTAACCGACCACATCTACGAACAAAGTCATGGCTATCGCCAGTGGGGAAACAGCCATATATATGTTTCCAGTGGATTATCTCTTTGGGGACCTCCTCTCAGGATAGGAACGGAAAGTGAAATGGTCGTGCTACAACTATCCACAAAAGAATAAGAGTTATAGCACTCTTGCGGAAAGAAGATAATTTGTTCTATATTTCCTGGCTCTCATGACCCCAACCGTATCAAGTCCGTATTTGCTCCGTACCTATACAGAGGGAGTTGGTATGGACTTGGTATGGAGCAGACAGGGAGAGGGTACGGGGGTGATAAGAAATTGATCTAAAACTCTGTTTTTCTCTAATGCTACAGAGAGATTCTTTTTTCTCTATTCTACTGCGAAAATAGAAAAAAAATATTAAAAAATAACACAGTAAGACCTAAACTTCCACATAGAAAAAGAATTTGTCGACATCCGTCACTCAGGAAACCCATACTTTTGTCCCATCAGAATATTAATCTTAAGACCATGAAGAAAAACTACACACTTCTATTTATCATGCTTTTATGTGCCGTTTTTGCACAAGCTCAAACCACTCCAGCCTTCCCAGGTGCCGAAGGTTTTGCCCGCTACACCGTAACCGGAGGGCGCGGAGGTATCGTATATCACGTCACCAACCTTAATGACAGCGGCGAAGGATCACTGCGTGCAGGAATTGATATGAAAGTTCCCCGTACCATTGTTTTTGATGTGTCGGGTATTATTGAACTGAAAAGCAGGCTGGTCATAAAAAACGGGGATCTTACTATCGCCGGACAAACAGCTCCGGGAGATGGGATTTGTATCAAGAACTACACCCTGCACATTGCCGGATACAAGGAAGAAGATAAAAAGGATCAATGCGCCACTAATATTATCATCCGCTTCATTCGCTGCCGTATGGGAGATGAACAAAAAGCGGAAGATGATGCCATGTGGGGACGTTATACCTCGGATATCATCATAGATCATTGTAGTATGAGCTGGAGTACGGACGAATGCGCTTCTTTTTATAGTAATAAGAACTTTACTATGCAGTGGTGTATCTTGAGTGAAAGCCTAACCAAATCGGTACACGTCAAAGGAAACCACGGATATGGAGCCATTTGGGGAGGTGAGGGAGCAAGTTTTCACCATAATCTACTGGCTCATCACAGTAGCCGCACTCCTCGTCTGGATGGCAGCCGATCCATAGGAAGATGGGAAGAGGAGCTCACCGATCTGCGCAACAATGTATTCTATAACTGGGGCCCTACCAACGGAGGATATGCCGGAGAAGGCGGACGGTATAACTTTGTGAACAATTATTATAAACCAGGCCCCTCTACTGCCACAAAGAAGAGTATCGTCAACCGTATCTTTCAGCCCAATGCCGATGATGGTACACAAAGCAATCCTGCAGGTATATGGGGAAGCTTTTATGTGGATGGTAACTACTTTGACGATACTTGCTCCAAATTGAGTAATGACATGAAAAAACTGGTGAGTGAAACCAATGCAGATAACTGGGAAGGCATTCATCCGCATCTGGGTAACGGTGAACTGCCGGGAGGAAGTAAAGACGGCATAAAAAGTAAGACAGAATTTGAAGTCGCATCCGTTAGTACGCATGCTGCAGCACAGGCTTATGAAAAAGTACTGGCACAAGTAGGCGCCAGCCTGAAGCGTGACGCCGTCGATGAACGGATCATCTTTGAAGTTAAGAATGGGAATTACACTTATGAAGGTAGCAACGGCAGTAGTAACGGACTGATTGATTCACAAGCCGATGTGGAAGGGTGGCCTCTGTACAATAATGAAGAAAAGCCTGCAGATTCCAATGGGGACGGTATTCCTGACACTTGGGCTACCCAGTATCTTCCCGTCGGCAAAACCTATAAGGACATAGAACCATCTACCGGTTACTCTTATCTGGAACTTTACATCAATAGCCTCGTTGACGACTTGATGAAAGCCTGTTACGAAAACAGCAGTAATTCCCCAAGCAACCACGATTTCGGTTTATATGGCACTACCACAGGGATTTCTTCTCCTTCTGCCCAAGAAACAGATGCGGTAAAATGTTTCCGGCAGGATAAGCAAATTGTCCTTAAGGGACTTTGCGCAGGGGCACGCATCGAAATTTATGATTTATCGGGAAGAATCATGGCTTCCTATCAAAGCTCTGACGAACAGGCTGTATACCCCCTCACCCAACCTGCCATTATTAACATCCTATCGGGAGGGAAAAAGTACAGTTTCAAAAGTCCTCGTTAATTTTATTGTAATGTGGAGATTGCAATACACAGAACCACTGTCTCTTATTATTTATTTTTATAAAAAAAGTCAGATAACTCGATTTGCATAAATAAAGAAAAGGAGTAACTTTGCGAGCGATTTTAGAAAGTAGATTACGTTTTTTAATTTATATAACTTAAAAAAAGAGCTAATTATGACTTATTCACACGAAGTGGAACACATGTGTGTTGTAAAGAAAGGTCCTAACCACGGACCGGCTCCCATACCCGAAGAAGGCAAATGGGTAAAATCAAAAGAAATAGTTGATATTTCAGGTTTAACACATGGTGTAGGTTGG
>QWCY01005221.1_pt1 | contig 12475 bp, 10 predicted proteins | sample 1972631 | NCBI WGS metagenome assembly QWCY01 (sample SAMN09866696, study PRJNA288562) | Human gut metagenome isolate pre1_stool, whole genome shotgun sequencing... | isolation source: gut | host: Homo sapiens | place: USA: California
ACCGATTTTGCAAAGCTCACCCCTTCGGATACCCTCATCTTAACGCTCGCCTGCGGCAAGTACCGCATCAACGACCTCGACCTCGGCGAGATCGACGGCCTCCCGCGCATTTTGGACTGCGGCCAGTGCAACGACGCGTACAGCGCCATTAAAATCGCCTTCGCGCTCAGCGAAGCGTTCGACTGCACCGTCAACGACCTTCCCCTCACCCTCGTCCTCTCGTGGTATGAGCAAAAAGCCGTCTGCATCCTCCTGACGCTCCTCTACCTCGGCATACAGAATATGTATCTCGGTCCCACCATCCCCGCCTTCATCTCCGAAAACGTCCTACAAGTCCTCCAAAAAAATTATAACCTCACCCCCACCTCCGAGCCGGAGAAGGATTTAAACGCCATTCTACAAATGAACCACTAAAAAGCCATTACCCCGTGCAGCTTCAAAGTTGCACGGGGCTCTTACTATTTCTCATTTGACTTGTCTTTTTCTGCTTTGATACGTTCGATTTCTTCCGCTATTATATTTCCGATCGTATGATCGTCCATTTTTATACTTTCTGCCGCTGCAACGGACTTGTCAGCAAACGCATCAAATTTTTCCTGTTTATCTTTTAATATATCCATAATTCTTTCATCGATCGAATTCTCACAAAGCAACCGATAAACCAGTACATTCCTTGTCTGGCCCATACGATACGCCCTTGAAATCGCCTGATTTTCAATAGAGGGCTTAAGCTGCGGTTCGCACAAAATGATCACACTGGCAGATTGAATATTCAGACCTGTCCCGCCCGACTGTATTTGTGCTGCCAAAACCGCCCCGGCAGGAGCCTTATCAAAATCGTCAATGATCTCTTGTCTTCGCTGCGGCGAAACGGAACCATTTATCGGATTCATACAGCGGTCACCCAAAAGCTGCACAACTTTTCGGATCGTATCCAGAAAAAACGAGAATATAATCACTTTTCGCTTTTCAGATTCGGCCTCTTCTATCAGCTCCATCAATCGCTTTGCTTTGCAGGAATCCTTTATATTTTCTGCATTCCATGACACACGCCTTGTTTCTGCAAAATTCTTACCGAACACCGCTTGTTCATATATATCCTTTTCTGCCTGTCCGAGTGTGCACCATTCTTCACTTTCAATAAGTTCAGGGAGCTCCGTCAGTACGTCTTCCCTCTTTCTGCGGTAATAAACCGGCGCAACCGCTTCTCTAAATTGCGGCGCCGCGGTCAAAGCAAGCATGTGCTGTATTCGCAATGCAATATCAGGACGTAAAATATGGATAAGCGCAACCATTTCCTCCGGTTTATTTTCAAGTGCCGTGCCCGTCATAAACAGCATGCGCTCTGCACGTTCACAGATTTTCTTCACATTCATCGTACGTCTTGCCTCTGAATTTTTAATGTAATGTGCCTCGTCTACAACCAAAAGCGAAAGCTCAAACGATTCCGGCAAATTAAAATGTGCTGTTGTCTCGAAGGTTGTTACAGCTACACCACCAGCGCTTATCCATGAATTCAGTGCTTCTTTTCTGCCCGCACCATGAATTTTTACAACCTGCAATCGGCTCATTTTACGAATTTCTCGGCACCAATTTGTAACGACGCTCGCCGGGCACACAACTGCAAAATGCGATGCCCCTGTGTTTTTCAAAGATACCATCGTGGCAATTGCTTGTACGGTTTTACCAAGTCCCATTTCATCTCCGAGAAGAACGCGCTTTTGGTGCAGTGCATATTTAACGCCCCATTCCTGGTAACGACGCAGCTCGCACAGCAAACCATCCGGGAAAAAACATTCCTCTTGTACTTCTCTTGCGAGTTCTTCCGGCAGTCCGTATATTGAATCATCGTTACCGAGTGTTCCCGGGACAATATTTTCAAGAGCATTGAAAAACGAAACCGAATGTTCGGAAAATTCTTTCCAAGCATCTATTCCGTTGATCCGCTTTGTGTTTTCAAATATTGTCCTTTGTTCCCGGACTCTTTGACCATAGTTTCCATTTCTATAAGAATCCAAAAATTTATATGCATCCACTGCTTTTTGTTTTTTAGCCGATGATGCAAATATCCACTTCAATCTTTTTTGAGATAATAACAAATCTTCTATCGCATATTCGATTTGTCTTCTATTCTCAGTAATCAAGCCACGACATTCTTTTGTCGTTTCCCTCGCATAAACATATTTAGATAATGCTGTCACTAAAGCTGTCGATTCCCGCGTTTTGTTATCAACACTCAGTTTGATCTTTGCGCCTTCTCGCACCTTGTCTGCCATATTATTCGCTATACGCTTTATGGAATACGCTGCATCTTCGCTGATACCATGCACCGAACTAATCGAATACACATTGGCCGCAACAATATCTGCGATCGAACGAAATCCGTGGTCTCGAAGTGCTTTCACTCTAAATCCGCCTTTTTCACGATTGATCTCTTCTACCGGAATATCTCGAAGCACGTCTAATACGTTTCGGGTCACGACCAGATTTGCTGCTTTTTCAATATCCATCTGCACGTTGTCTTCGTACTGTGCAATCTCATCCAGTTCTTCCAGCATCATGCGATGTTCCTGTATCAACCGCTCTGCATCCACCGTATCAAAAAGCTTTGCCAACTGAATTCTCTCCTTTTCTGCCGATTTCAGCTCATTTAAAGTATGACGTAACAGTTCTTATTTGTCAATGTTTCTCTATGCAAACCTCAAAACTTCTCATTAAACATTAAATACATATTTTTTCCGAATATCGCAAATGATTTCCTACCCCCGCCCCCCACCTGTCGCTTTTCCGCTCACCTTACCTATTCTTCAAATTTAGCATATTTACATTGTACTTTTCCCGTGCTATGATGGTCTTAACAAAGACGAAAAGGTGATTTTATGGCGAAAAAGCTGGCACATATAAGTGAAGATCATTCCCGCGAGCAAACCGTATACGAACACCTCACCGGCACGGCAGAGCTTGCAAAGCAGTTTGCCGCCGCATTCGGCGCGGAGGAAGACGGCTATCTGCTCGGTTTACTGCACGACATCGGCAAGTACAGCGATGCCTTTCAGCATCGATTAGACGGCGGCGTGCGCGTAGACCACTCCACGGCCGGCGCAAAAGAAGCTTGCGCGCACGGTGTCGGATATCTGGCGCTCGCCATCGCAGGCCACCACGGCGGCATACCGAATTTCGGCTCCCGCGCTGATACCAAAAACGACGCTACCCTCTCGGGCCGCTTAAAACGCGACCTCGAACCGTATGACGATTGGAAAACCGAAGTCACTCTGCCGCCGGTCAAGCCCTTTAACATGCAAGAATTCAACACCGGGTTTCGGCTCTCGTTTTATATCCGCATGCTGTTTTCTTGCCTTGTTGATGCCGATTTCATCGACACCGAAACCTTTATGGACGGCGCACTTGCCCCGCGCGGCAACTACGATGCGCTCCCTGCGCTGCTCGACCGCTTGGAAACGTACATCGCACCGTGGTATCCGCCCAAAACCGAGCTCAACCGAAAGCGCTGCGCCATTTTGGATGCGTGCAAGGCCTCCGGCAGCACCGCCGCACCGGGTGTTTATACGCTTACCGTGCCGACGGGTGGCGGAAAAACGACCGCTGCCATGGCATTTGCGCTGACCGCTGCCGTGCAAAACCGCATGAGCCGCGTCATCTACGCCGCGCCGTACACGTCCATCATCGACCAAAACGCCGATACGTTTGAAAAAATCTTCGGCACGGAAAACATCATCGAGCACCACAGCAGCGCGGAATATCTCTTTTCCGAAAGCCCGAACCCCGCAGAGTACCGCAAAATGCTGGCCGCAGAAAACTGGGACGCCCCCGTCATCGCCACGACCACCGTGCAGCTGTTTGAGTCCCTGTTTGCGAGCAAACCCGCCCGCTGCCGCAAGCTGCACAACCTCGCCAACAGCGTGCTCATCTTAGACGAAGTGCAGACGCTGCCCATGCCGTATCTAAAGCCGTTCACGGCGGCGCTTGCCGAGCTTGCCCGAAAGTACGGCGTCATCGTCGTCCTGTGCACCGCCACGCAGCCCGCGTTAGACGGTGTTTTTGCCGATTTGAAAATCGACCTGCCGATCAAAGAGATCTGTCCCAATGTCCCTGAAAATTTCGAGACCTTCCGCCGCACGAAAATCGCGCAGCACACATTTGACAGCACAGAATCGCTCACCGCCGAGCTCACCGCACTGCCGCAGGTGCTTTGCATCGTCAACCGCATCGCAGACGCACAGAAAATCTATCAGGCGCTGCCGGAAGACGGCGCGTACTGTCTCACCACGCACCTGTGCCCTGCCCACCGCAAAGCGCGCATTAAGGAAATTCGCGAGCGCCTAAAAATCGGCCTGCCTTGCCGCGTCGTTTCCACCTCGCTCATCGAAGCCGGTGTCGATGTGGATTTCCCGCGCGTCTATCGCGAAGAAGCCGGACTTGATTCCGTCCTGCAAGCCGCCGGCCGCTGCAATCGCGAGGGCAAGCGCCCGTTAGATGAAAGCCTCGTGACCGTCTTCACCGTCCAGAACACCACCCCGCCGCCCTACATGCGCCAGCCCGCCGCAGCCATGAAGAACATTTCAAAACGCATGGAGGACATCACTTCGTTAGCCGCAATCCGCGCGTATTTTGAGTTCTATCGCGATTTGTACGGCAAAGAAGATCTCGACCGTGAGAAGATTCTCATAGCGTTCGAAAATGAGATGCTCCCGTTCGCCTCCGTTGCGGAAAAGGTACGGGTCATTGAAAGCTGCACCACGCCCGTGTATATCCCGCTCGACCAAGGCGAAGCCCTCGTCGAGCGGCTGTATCGCGGCGAACGCAGCCGCACCCTGTTCAGAAAGCTCGGGCAGTATAGTGTGAACGTCTACCCGCAGCAGCTCGCTGCCCTGCGCGAAGCCGGCGCCGTGCAGAGCATCGACGGCGGCGCGCTCTATGTCCTCGCCGACCCCCGCCGCTATGACAGTGCCCTCGGCCTCACCCTCGACCAAACCGAAACCGCTCTGTTTATATAAAATAGAAAAGCCGGTAAGGCAAACCCTTACCGACCTCTCTATACAAATAAAACGTAGTTGTTTCTACCCACAGTTCAAGTTTGAACCGACCTTACTCTCCTATTATACGGTTCTTTTCAAAATTTGCAAGAAAAACTCAACTTAACCTATTGACAATTATTTTCTCTCGCATTATAATCAAATTGACAAATAAAACTTAGTTGAAGTTTGAAAGGAGTTGATTTTATTGATTCAGTTGGAAGTCTGGGGCCCGTATGCGTTATTCACACGCGGAGAGATGAAAGTCGAGCGTGTAAGCTACGATGTCCCCACCCCGTCCGCCGCGCGCGGTATAGTGGAAAGTCTGTATTATCACCCCGGAATACGCTGGCATATCCGCCGCATCTACATTTTGAACCCCATCGAGTTCACCACCATTCGGCGCAACGAGGTAAAAAGCAAAATTCTCGGGAGCACCGCCATGCGCATCGCGCAGGGCAAGGAAGATGAGCCGTACCTCGTCACGACAAAACAGATTGTTCAGCGCGCCTCCATGGTGCTGACGAACGTCCACTATGTCATCGAAGCGGAGTTCGAGATGCTGCCGGAAAAAGCCGCACCCGGCGATAACCCCGGCAAGTATCAGGACATCGTCACGCGCCGCATGAGAAAAGGCCAGTGCTTTTCCACCCCGTACTTCGGCTGCCGCGAGTTTCCCGCACACTTCAAGCAGTGGGAGGGTGGCCCGATCCCGACGATTGACGAGACGCGCGACCTCGGCTTTATGCTGTACGATTTCGATTATTCCGACCCACAAAATATCACGCCCCTGTATTTCCGTGCCAAAATGGAGCACGGTGTCATTCAGGTGGCCGGCTGCGAGGTGTTCAGATGATCCTGCAAGCCTTAGTTCAGTATTACGAAGCGCTCCTTGCCCGCGGTGAGATCGACCGCCCGGGCTGGAGCAAAGTCAATGTCAGCTGGCGTCTGGACCTAAACCCAGACGGCTCCCTTTTCGATGTTTCTCCCCTCCAAAAGCCCTCTCCAAACGGTAAAAAGATGCTGCCGCAGCAGCTCGCCGTGCCCGCACAGGTCAAGCGTTCTTCCGGTGTTGCGGCAAATTTTCTGTGTGATACGTCTTCCTACCTGCTCGGCGTGGACGACAAGGGTAAACCCGAGCGCACCAAAGCTTGCTTTGAAGCCAGCCGCGAAAAGCATCTGGAAATTTTGAAAGATACCCCCGGTGAGGCTGCCGCGGCCGTCCGTGCGTTTTTCGATACATGGAATCCCTCCTCTGCCGCCGAGCACCCTGCTTTGCAGCCCTATCTTTCGGAAATTTATAAGGGCGGCAATCTGATCTTTTATTATAACAATAAGCCCGCGGCAAACGACTCTGACATCGCCGCCGCGTGGCAGCAGGCCTATGATTCTGCTTCAGATTCCGACACGCCCACCCGGTGCAGTGTCACCGGCAAGCTCGCCCCCGCCGCGCGTCTGCACGGCAACATTCAGGGCGTGCGCGGCGCACAAAGCTCCGGAGCATCGCTCGTTTCGTTCAACGCCGATGCTTTCTGCTCCTACGGGCACGAGCAGGGCGAGAACGCTCCCGTCAGCACCTACGCCATGACCGCCTACACGCAGGCGCTAAACTACCTGCTGCGCAGTGATAATGTCCGCCGCATCGGCGATGTCACCGTCGTATATTGGGTGGAGAATGCCGATCCTGCCATCGCCGCATTTGCGGGAGCTATGCTTTTCGGTCCGCAGGAGCAGTCCGATTGGAGTGAAAACGACATTTTAGGCGCAATTCAAAAACTTGTATTCGGCAGAACAGCCGACCTACAGGACATGCACCTCAGCCCCGATACACACTTTTACATTCTGGGGCTCGCGCCGAACGCCGCGCGTCTTTCCGTTCGCTTTTTCTGGCAGGATACCTTCACAAAGCTCGCCAAAAACGTGAACGCCCATTACGAGCGTTTGGAAATCACCCGCCCGGCCTACGAAAAATTCGACACGCTTTGGCCCTACACCCTCGCGCGCTCTGCCGTCCGCTTTTCCAAAGACTGGAAAAAAGCCGATGAAGAGCTGCAAAAATCCTTCCCGCGCCTTTCCGGCGACCTGCTCACTTCCATCCTAAACGATACGCGCTACCCCGCCACTTTACTAAACGGCACCGTGCAGCGCATCCGCGCCGAGCACGACGTCACCTGGGCGCGCGCGTCCGTCATAAAAGCTTATTATTCTAAAAACGAAGACCCGCTTTGTCCAAAGGAGGTTTTGACCGTGTCCGTAAACAAAGAAAGCACCAATATCCCCTACAATCTCGGCCGCCTGTTCGCCGTTTTGGAGCGCACACAGGAAGCCGCAAATCCCAACATCAACACCACCATCAAAGACCGCTTTTTTAACTCCGCTTCCGCTACGCCGAGCCTTGTGTTCCCCACGCTCATCAATTTAGCGCAGAAGCACCTCGCAAAGCTCAATGAAGGTCAGCGGATTGCACTGGATAAATCCATCGGCGAACTTTCGGACAAGCTCGGCGAAACCTTCCCAAAGCAGCTTATGCTCGCAGAACAGGGCGCGTTCCAGCTCGGCTACTACCAGCAGCGTCAGGAATATTTTAAGAAAAAGACAGACACCACCGAACAGAAAGAGGAGGCATAACCATGCGTGAACCCATTCAAAACCGCTACGATTTCGTGATCTTATTCGATGTGGAAAACGGCAACCCCAACGGCGACCCCGATGCCGGCAACATGCCGCGCGTAGACCCGGAAACCGGCAACGGCATTATAACCGATGTGTGCTTAAAGCGTAAGATCCGCAACTACGTGCAGGACGTCAAGGAAGATGCGTCCGGCTGGCGCATTTACATTAAGGATCAGGTTCCGCTCAACCGCAGCGACCTCGAAGCCGGAGAAGCGCTCGGCATCGGCGAAGAGCTTGCCGAGATCCAAAAAGGCAAGGACGCTAAAAAGATTGTGACAAAGCTCCGCAGCAATGACCCGGATATCGACCTCAAGCTCCGTGACTTCATGTGCAGCGAGTTTTTCGACATCCGCACATTCGGCGCAGTCATGACAACATTCGTAAAGGGCGCTTTAAACTGCGGTCAGGTGCGCGGCCCGGTGCAGCTCGGCTTTGCCCGCTCCATCGACCCCATCGTGCCGCAGGAGGTCACCATTACCCGCACTGCCATCACCACCGAATCCGACGCCCAGAACAAAACCACCGAAATGGGCCGCAAATACGTCGTGCCCTACGGCCTTTACCGCGCAGAGGGCTTCGTTTCCGCCAACCTCGCCCGCCGCGTGACCGGCTTCTCCGAAGAAGACCTTCAAATGCTCTGGCAGGCCATTCTCAATATGTTTGAAAACGACCACAGCGCCGCCCGCGGCAAAATGGCCGTGCGCGAGCTCATCATCTTCAAGCACGCGTCCGAGCTTGGCAACGCCGCTTCCTATAAGCTGTTCGATGCCGTAACGGTCAAAAAGGTCAACGGCGTAGCCGTCCCGCGCAAATTCTCCGATTACACCGTCACCGTTTCCGAAGACCTGCCCGAAGGCGTCACCTGCGAACGTCTTTCCTAAATGGACGCGCGTGAAGACGGACTTTTAATGTCCGGCATCCAGCACTTCGCGTTCTGCCGCCGCCAGTGGGCGCTCATCCACATCGAGCAGCAGTGGCAGGAAAATGCCCGCACCGCACAGGGGCAGCTCGACCACGTCCGCTGCCACGATGAAACGTTGTCCGAAAAGCGCGACAACGTTTTCACCGTGCGCGGCATGCGCGTGTTCAGCCGTAAATTGAACCTCTCCGGCGCGTGCGACGTCGTAGAGTTTCATAAAGACAAAAACGGCATTTCTTTAGAGGGGCGGCCCGGATTTTGGCTGCCCTACCCCATCGAGTACAAGCACGGCCGCGAAAAAGAGACCGATGCCGACCGCTTGCAGCTCTGCGCCGAAGCCATGGCACTTGAAGAAATGCTCGTGTGCGATATTCCCGCGGGCGCGCTCTACTACATAGAAACGCGCCGCCGCGAGGTTGTTCCGTTCACGGAAGAACTCCGCCGCAAAACGGAAGACACCGCTGCCGAAATGAACCGCTATTTCGCCCGCGGCTACACACCAAAAGTCAAACCCGGCAAGCACTGCAACGCCTGCTCGTTAAAATCGATTTGCCTGCCGGTGCTGTGCAGCCGTGCAGACCCCGTCTCATACCTGCGCGCCCACATTTTTGAAAGCGAGGAGGATACTCCGTGAGACAACTGCTCAACACCCTGTTCGTGCTCAGCGAAGACGCGTATCTCTCCGTAAACGGCGAAAACGTCGTCATTAGTCGCGAGCAAAAGGAAGTCGCGCGCTTCCCGCTGCACACGCTCGAGGGCATTCTCTGTTTCTCCTACGCCGGCGCAAGTCCCGCCTTGATGGGTGCCTGCGTGCAGCGCGGTGTGGACATCGCGTTTTTCTCCCCGCGCGGGCAGTTTTTGGCACGCACCGTCGGCGAAGAGCACGGCAACGTCCTCCTGCGGCAAACGCAGAATCGCGTGTCCGATGATCCCTATCAAAGCTGCCGCTACGCCCGCGAGTTCATCCTCGGCAAGGTCTATAACGCCCGCTGGGTCTTAGAGCGCGCCACGCGTGACCACCCCCAGCGCGTACCCGTGGAAACGCTTAAAACAGCCGCCGCACAAATGGTACAGTCTTTGCCGCTCATCGCCTCCTGCGAAGACCCCGCGCAGCTGCTCGGCTTAGAAGGCGAAGCCGCAAAACTGTATTTTGGTGTGTTTAACCACCTCGTTTTGCAGCAACAAAGCGACTTCCGTTTTACCTCGCGCAGCCGCCGACCACCGCTCGATAACATCAACGCCTTGCTTTCGTTCGCCTATACACTCCTCACGCGCGACTGTACCGCCGCGCTCGAAAGTGCCGGGCTCGACCCGTACATCGGCTTCATGCACCGCCCAAGACCCGGTCGCCGCAGTCTCGCACTCGACCTCATGGAGGAGCTGCGCGCCGTGTATGCCGACCGCTTTGTGCTCTCCTGTGTGAACCGCAAGATCATCACCGCAAAGCACCTGCAAAAGCAGGAAAGCGGTGCCGTGCTTTTAACGGACGACGGTCGCCGCGCATTTCTCGGCGCATGGCAAAGCAAAAAGCAGGAGCAGATCACGCACCCGTTTTTAAAAGAGAAGATTCCGTGGGGGCTCGTGCCCTACGTGCAGGCGCTCCTGCTCGCCCGCACTCTGCGCGGCGATCTGGAAGCGTATCCGCCGTTTTTCTGGAAGTGAGGTCAAAATGCTGGTTTTAATTACCTACGACGTCAACACGGAGACCGCCGCCGGGAAAAAGCGTCTCCGCAAAGTCGCTAAAAAGTGCGTAGACCACGGGCAGCGCGTACAAAACTCCGTTTTCGAGTGCTTGCTGACCGCCGCGCAGTATGTTACACTGAAGGCAGAGCTCACCGCGCTCATCGAGCCCGAAACGGACAGCCTGCGGTTTTACCGTCTCGGCAATCAATATAAGCAAAACGTAGAGCATGTCGGCGTACAGCCCGCCTACGCGCAGGATTCCGTCCTGCTCATCTGATTACCCGCAGTGCGAAGCTAAAGCGCACACGCTTTTCCCGCTTCCTTCGCACCAAATCAAAACCCAAAATTTGTCCTTTTTAAAACGCCACCGGCAAATTTTCTCTTTCCGCGTCTTAAAGAGGCAATTTCTTCTCCCTTTTGCGCAAAAACAGATGAAAACTTTGTCCGTTTTTGCTGTCGCCCTCCACCCGGAGGGCGTGGATAGAAATATCGGGCAGACCAACACCCTGACCCTGCCTGAAACCGTCGCCCTCCACCCGGAGGGCGTGGATAGAAATCTGTCCATCCTGTGTCTACAACTCGGCTTTTCGGGTCGCCCTCCACCCGGAGGGCGTGGATAGAAATGCATACTACCGTACAGCGCAGGCTAACAACCTCGGTCGCCCTCCACCCGGAGGGCGTGGATAGAAATCTTTGTGCCGCCGTATCCGAGTTTAAGGTTGTCCGTCGCCCTCCACCCGGAGGGCGTGGATAGAAATCCCAAAGCTCAGGCTATTGGCATCGACGGTAACGCCGTCGCCCTCCACCCGGAGGGCGTGGATAGAAATCAACGAAGTGCGCAAAACGGTGAATAACACCGAAGGTCGCCCTCCACCCGGAGGGCGTGGATAGAAATGCCCAGAACGGTTTGGAAACCGCGCTGACCGGCGGTCGCTCTCCACCCGGAGGGCGTGGATAGAAATATTGAAATAAGACAGATAGGGATATGCGTTCGCAGTCGCCCTCCACCCGGAGGGCGTGGATAGAAATGCAATCGGATACTGTTTGCCGTCTGTGTATAGTGGTCGCCCTCCACCCGGAGGGCGTGGATAGAAATACAGTCGGCAAGGTACATGTAGACGGTAGAAAGACGTCGCCCTCCACCCGGAGGGCGTGGATAGAAATGCCAGTTTGCATGCGCTTTGGAGTTGAGCCTTATGTCGCCCTCCACCCGGAGGGCGTGGATAGAAATCGCCATCCTCGTGGACTGCGGCAGACTGCGCAGCAGGTCGCCCTCCACCCGGAGGGCGTGGATAGAAATGCGCCTACGGTTTCCACGCTCTCAACAAACTCATCCAGTCGCCCTCCACCCGGAGGGCGTGGATAGAAATAACGAAATCTGGAACGGCCCGAATAGCGACCGCTAGTCGCCCTCCACCCGGAGGGCGTGGATAGAAATAAGAGAGCTTGATCGTGGCTAAAAAAAGCACGTTGTCGCCCTCCACCCGGAGGGCGTGGATAGAAATTCGACACATACGAACGTCCGGCAGACCCGGAAGCAAGTCGCCCTCCACCCGGAGGGCGTGGATAGAAATGCTTTTGAATTTTCGACTTACTGTGAACGCTAAGTCGCCCTCCACCCGGAGGGCGTGGATAGAAATCGGGCACTGCTGCCGTGAGTACGGCATCTATGTCGTCGCCCTCCACCCGGAGGGCGTGGATAGAAATTTCTTCGGCAGTAGACGCAATATACATCAAAAAGTCGCCCTCCACCCGGAGGGCGTGGATAGAAATGTGAAAGGCGTCTTTACGGGCAACTGGAAACAGGTCGCCCTCCACCCGGAGGGCGTGGGTAGAACGCAAATCGTAACACTTGACTTTTGGACGTGACATGCCCCCAAGTCTGCGAATAAAGCCAAAGATGCGCCGGGCATCAAAACGGCGGAACAGCTCGAAAAGCGCTTTCATCGGCTGCGAAAAGCGGCGGATGAGGGCGTTCTTTTGCCGTTAAAACCGGACATCGCAGGACAGTATAGGACATCGGCGGACAACTTTCTCAAAACCTCTTTACAGAACAAACGTTTTTAGCTATAATGAGATACAGAAAGGGGGCGACAGCATGACGGAGAACAGGCCGCGCATGGCGATCTGCTACGATTTTGACAAAACACTTTCCCCGGACGACATG
>QWCY01005234.1_pt1 | contig 12451 bp, 12 predicted proteins | sample 1972631 | NCBI WGS metagenome assembly QWCY01 (sample SAMN09866696, study PRJNA288562) | Human gut metagenome isolate pre1_stool, whole genome shotgun sequencing... | isolation source: gut | host: Homo sapiens | place: USA: California
CGGTGATCAGGCAAAAGCGCAAGGCAGTCAAAGTGTTGCTATTGGACAAAACAGTAAAGTAAATGGCGGGAATTATTCAGCAGCCTTAGGGTATTCTGCCGATGCGAGCGGTAATAGTGCTGTTGCTATTGGAAATAATGCAAAGGCTGTTAATAATTATAATACTGCTTTAGGTTATAATGCTTGCCAATACGCTACAGGTACTAACAAGACTTGTATAGGGGCTAATTCGGGTCCTAAAAGCGGTTCAAGTTGGGCATCAGACAGCTATGAACGTGTTTTCATAGGCGGTCGGTCAAAATTTAACGGCGGGACAGCTGTTTTAGAGGTTCATAATACTGGTAAGAATGTATATGCTCATGATGCTGGTGAGTTCAGAGCACAGGATTCTACTGTAATTATAAACGGAAACTTAATAGTAAAAGGCTTGATATCTTCTTGGATTGTGGACAGATACGGGAACCACGTAACCGGTTACAGAGTTTTGGAAAGATCAAAAGAAGATGAACAAAACGCTTCATTACGTTATAGTATTGAAAGCAGTCACGGTTTTGACGATTATTTTTCTGACGGAGGTTCAGGTTTCTCTGACAGGCGCTTAAAATACGTCGGTAAAGAGTTTAGTTCTGGATTGGATAAAATCCGTCAATTGAAAGTATTTAACTATACCTTTAAGAAAGATAAATCTAAAACACCTCATGTAGGTGTAATTGCCCAGGATTTGCAAAAAGTATTTCCCGATGCAGTAAAAAAAGGCAAAGACGGTTTTTTAACAATCCGTTTTGAAGACATGTTTTTTACAATGATTAATGCAATTAAAGAACTGGATTTAAAATATGAGGCACAGGAAAAACGAATAAATGAGCTAGAAGCTCGTATAGAAAAACTTGAAGCAAAAATAAAATAAATTTCATACTGAAAAATAAGTAAGCCATTAACGTGTAAATATCACGATAATCCCAATGTCGGGTTAAGCGGATTGTCCGCAGAGGGCGAACGGTCAAAGCAGTGAGCTTTGCCGGCAGACCCGTTTAACGCGGGCAACCAAGCAGCCGCCAGGTTTACTTAACTTTCATTCCTTCTCCCGCGTTAATCACTCAAGTATTGCGGGAGTTTTCCTTTTTTGTGATAGAATAATCTTGCGAGGATTTTATGAAAAATATTTTAATTACAGGCGGTGCAGGTTTTATAGGCTCACATTTATGTGAAAAACTCCTTCAGGATGGAAATCACATAATATGTCTTGATAATTTTTTTACAGGTTCAAGAAAAAATATTGAGCACTTGATGGATAATAGAGAATTTGAGCTTATAAGGCATGATATTATCGAGCCGATAATTTTGGAAGTCGACCAGATTTATAATCTTGCCTGCCCTGCAAGTCCAATTCATTATCAGTTTAACGCGATTAAAACAATAAAAACAAATGTCCTCGGGGTTACTAATATGCTTGATCTTGCGGACGAAACAAAAGCAAGAATTTTACAGGCTTCAACAAGTGAAGTTTATGGTGATCCGACAGTACACCCGCAAAAAGAAACTTACTGGGGCAACGTAAATCCTATTGGATTAAGAAGCTGCTATGATGAAGGCAAACGTGTAGCAGAAGCTTTAATGATGGATTACCACAGACAGCATAACGTTGATATAAGGATTATAAGAATATTTAACACATACGGTCCTCGTATGGCGCAGAATGACGGTCGTGTTGTATCAAACTTTATAATACAGGCTTTAAAAAATGAAGATATAACAATTTACGGCGACGGTCAGCAGACGCGTTCTTTTTGTTACGTGGATGATCTTGTGCGCGGAATGATTTCGCTTATGAATACGGAAAACTTTATGGGACCTGTTAATGTCGGTAATGATGGTGAATATACTATTTTGGAACTTGCAAAAATGATTATTGAGCTTTCAAATTCGAGTTCTAAAATTATATTTAAATCTCTGCCGTCAGATGATCCTGCACAGCGCCGCCCTGATTTGTCTTTGGCAAAAGAAAAATTAGGTTATGAACCGACCGTTCATGTACGTGACGGGTTAATGAAAACAATTCAATATTTTGAGAAAGTTATATAGTTATTTGCATTTATTTTTTACTCCCCAATCCAAATTATCAGAGTGCAGGTAGTCCATATTTATGCGGCACAGCCTATAAACTTTAGTTTGGTATGGGGCTGGAGTTATGTCTGTCACAACTGGATTTGAAACTTAGAATATCATCTTTTGTGCTGACAGGTACAATTTTTTTCTTTTGTCATGTAAAAGTAGAATATATCATACCCAAGTTGATTGGGGCTTTTTAAACCATTTATATCCACAACAATTGAGCCGCATACATTTTTTATGCTGCCAATTGTTCGATTGCAGGATTCTTCCCAATTTCTGAAAGACAAACTTATTCCGTCATTAATTACAAATGCTGCTGAGGTTTCCGGTTGTACAACATGATAACTGTTATCACTAAAACATTTTTCCCTGACAATACTTGCATTTTGCCTGACGCAATCCTGAATTACATTCATATAAGGCTTAAAGTTATTTGCTATTATAATATGTGTTTCTTTATTAGACTTGTCAAGCATTCCCCATTCGTCGGGAGTGCCTTTTTCCTGAATTGCATAAATAAATGCCTGAGAAATTATTGAATAAGCTTTTTTTTAGTTTTACGGTGATTTCTTTTTCTTTATGATTTGCAATCAAACTAGGCATGGTTAAAGCTGCAGCTATCCCTGTAATCCCTATTGTAACTAAAGTTTCTGCTAATGTAAAACCTCTACTCATCTTTTATTACCTCTTTATACCATACATGGTATTTAGTACCTGTCAAGTTGCGGTTAAAAATACCCTGAAATTATGCGAACTTATTAAAAAGAGGGTTATATGGGTAATAAAACGGATAAAATAATTGATTTGACACGTAATAAAACTAAAAAGACCAGTATAATGATTAATGAAGAATTATGGGATTTGTTTAAAAAAGCGTGAATTATAAATCAAACTACGCCTACTTTAAAAATTGAAAAATGGATGATTAATTTTATTGATGAAAACGGTTTGATATAATTACAGTATTGCAATTATATCTATCCTTCTTTATAATATCCATGCAGATATAAGAAAGGAGAGTTTATCATGTGGGAAAAGGATATTAACATTAACGAAGTTAAAGAAATCCGCACAAGAACTACGGTTTATTTTGGTGTCGGTGCTATCAAAAAAATTGATGACATCGCTAAAGTTTTAAAAGAAAAAGGTATTGATAAAGTTATCGTAATGTCAGGCAGAAATGCTTATAAAGCTACAGGCGCATGGGACTACGTTGAAAAAGCCTTAAAAGATAACGGCATCGGGTATGTAAATTATGCTGAAGTTACTCCGAACCCGACCACACATCATGTTAACGACGCCGCAAAACTTGCAAAAGATTTCGGTGCAAAAGCTGTAATCGCAATCGGCGGGGGATCTCCTACCGATGCAGGTAAATCTGTGGCAATCTTGCTTGAATATCCTGAAAAAACTGCTGAAGATATTTATGATTTTACATTTACACCTGAAAAAGCAGCTCCGATTGTGTCTATTAACTTAACACACGGAACAGGTACGGAAACAAACAGATTTGCGGTTGTAACTAACCTTGAAAAGAACTTTAAGCCCGCAATTGCTTATGATTGTATTTATCCTATGTTTGCAATTGATGATCCTCAATTAATGACAAAATTATCACCGAAACAAACAAGATATGTTTCGATAGATGCTGTTAACCATGTTGTAGAAGCTGCAACTTCTGCTGTTGCTTCTCCTTATTCAATTTCACTTGCAAAACAGGTAATTGAACTGGTTGCTGAATATCTTCCGAAAGCAATTGCAAACTCTGATGATCTTCAAGCCCGTTACTTCCTTGCTTATGCGGCAATGATGGGCGGTGTAAGCTTTGATAACGGATTATTGCACTATACTCACGCGCTTGAACATCCTTTGAGCGCCGTAAAACCTGAATTATCACATGGTTTGGGACTTGCAATATTACTGCCTGCGGTTGTTAAAACAATTTATAAAGACAAACCGCATGTACTGGCTGACATTTTGGCTCCAATTGCTCCTGGCTTAACAGGTGAAGCATCAGAAGCGGATAAAGCCGCAAAACTTGTTCAGGATTGGCTGTTCTCGGTTGATGTTAAAGAAAAACTTGAAGATGAAGGATTTACCGATGACGATGTTGAAAAACTTACGGATTTGGTTTATACAACACCTTCTCTTGCAGGGCTTTTGGACATAGCACCATCCGGAAACGGCAGAGAAGTCGTAAAAGAAATCTACAGAAATTCTGTTAAACCTTTATAAAAATAAGAAAGCCTCTGTATCATACAGAGGCTTTTTTATTATTTGTTTGATTTTGCTTTTAAATATGTATAAGTTCCTGCTCCCGCGGCTATTACACCGTTTGTAATAATCGACGTTGCAATCGGGGAGGTTTTGAGATACTTGCCCGCAAATCCCGTAACTCTGTCAAGCACTATACCGAAGCCGAACCAGGCTGCTGTTGTATTCAATCCTGATTTAACAGGGCTGATTTTCGGCATAGGACGGACTTTAAGACCTTCCATGCTGTTTTGATCTTTCTTTGTATTGTAATTATTATGCGTATTAGCTTTGAATGTTACAGGGTATATCATAATTTTCTCTTTTAAAACGGGTCACTTTCATGATTATACTACAAGAAAAATTTTTGGTTTGTATTATAATAAATTTTATGAAAAAGGTGGAACTTTTAGCTCCTGCAAAGGATAAAAAGACAGCTATAGCAGCGATAAATTCGGGTTGTGACGCGATTTATATCGGTGCATCGAATTTTGGCGCGCGCAAAAAAGTTCCGAATTCTCTTGAAGATATTAAAGAAATCGTGGATTATGCCCATAAATTTTATGTGAAAGTCCATGTAACTGTGAATACTGTTTTGACAGATGACGAACTTTTTCAAGCGAAAGAGTTAATCCAAAAACTTTATGACATCGGAGTTGATGCGGTAATCGTTCAGGATATGGGAATATTTAAGCTTGCACTTGACGGTGAATTGCCTCCGATTGTCCTTCATGCAAGCACACAATGCGATAACAGAACTCTTGAAAAAGTAAAGTTTTTTGATAATATGGGAATTTCACGGGTTATTCTGGCGCGCGAATTATCTTTAGAACAAATTAAAGAAATTTGTCAAAATTCAAATACCGAGATTGAAACTTTTATTCATGGTGCACTGTGTGTATCTTACAGCGGACAGTGTTATTTCAGCCACTATATCGGCGGGCGTTCTGCAAACAGGGGAGAATGCGCGCAGGCTTGCCGTAAAAAATATACACTCGTTGATGAAAACGGTAAAATTATCGCAAAAGATAAATATCTTTTAAGTATGAAGGATTTTAACGCATCGCGGCATTTAAAAGATTTAATAGACGCGGGAGTTAAATCCTTTAAGATTGAGGGGCGGCTGAAAGATGAAAATTATGTGAAAAATGTCGTTGCATATTACAGACAGGAAATTGATAAATTTGCCCGAAAAACTTCATCAGGAAAAGTTTTTTCAGACTTTGAACCTGATGTAAGAAAAAGTTTTAACCGCGGATTTACGGACTACTTTTTAGACGGTCGTAAAAAATGTTTTAATTTTGAAAGCCCCAAATCTCTCGGCGAGAAACTCGGGAAAATTACTAAAGTGGGAAAAGACTGCTTTGAATTAAACGCGGAAGTTTCAAAACAGGACGGGCTTTATTTTAACGGGCAAGGGTGTCTTGTTAATAACATTGAAGGAAGAAGAATTTATCCGAATAAAATGGACGGTATTGCTGTCGGAGTTGAGGTTTACAGAAATTTTGACAGCAGGTTTGAAAAGCAGCTTGAAAATTCCAAAATAAAACGCAGAATTGCAGTAAAATTTGTTTGTAAAAACGGAGTTTTAAAAGCTCAAGATGAGGACGGAAATTTTGTTAATTCTGTTTTGCCGCAGGGAGAGATGCCTAAAAATCCCGAAAAAATGAGGGAAAACTTTATAAATCAGTTTAAAAAAACAGGCGAAAGCGATTTTTATACGGAAAATACGGAAATTATCGGCGAACTGCCTTTTATGCCTGTTTCAAAAATTAATGAAGTCCGCCGTAAAATCCTTTCCGATTTAATGAATGAACGTTTAAAAAATTACAAACGAGATTTACAAAAACAGTTGAAATATGCCGAATTCCCGCAAAAAGAACTTGATTACAGGGCAAATATTCATAACAGCGAAGCAAAATGTTTTTACGAAAACAGCGGCTGCAAGGTTTGTGAAATGTCGGCGGAAAGCGGGGCTTTTCCGAAAGAATTAATGCGGACAAAACATTGTTTAAAGTTTGCTTTTAATATGTGTAAATCTCCTGAAAAACTTTTTCTCATTGATGAGAAGGGAAAGAAATATCCTCTGAAGTTTGATTGTGCAAATTGTGAGATGGTGATTTCAGCCAGTTAACACAGGTGTTAACGAATTTTTCAGGTTCGTCAAGGTACAAATCTTCCGCATGAATACTGTCGAACAGCTCAAATTTTTTAGTGCACAGAGCTTCTTTATAAAGTTTTTCAGTGTGCCACGGGCAGACTGTCGGGTCTTTTTCCCCTGCAATAAAAAGTGTGGGTACCTCGACATTTTTTATAATTTCAACTGGCTTAATTTTTTTCTGCATAATTAAAGAAGGGCGGATTGAAAGCCAGCGTTCTATTTCAAATTTTTTTAATGTCGGAAACCATGCTTCTTTTTTCCACATCTGATTTTCGATTTTGTTAAAATCCGAAGGCGCGGAAACTGCTATAACTTTATCAACATCTTTGTTAAGTGCGCTGTGGATTAATACAAGTGCGCCTCCGAGCGAAAAGCCGATTAAATAAATTTTTTCATAAAAACTTTTTGCATAATCAACAACTGTTTTTAAATCAATCGTTTCTTTGCTTGTAAAAGTGTAAAATCCCGAACTTTTTCCATGACCTCTGCAGTCAAAGGATATAACGTCAAAATATGCGGATAAGTCATCTGCAAGACTTGAAAAAGCCCTGCTGTCTTTTGTCATAAACCAGCCATGAACAAGTATAATCACTTCTTTATGGTTATTTTTTATGTGGTTGACGGCGATATTTATATTATCCTCAGTTTCTAGAAAAAATTTTTCCATACAAATATCATAGCATGTTTTGACTTTGCGGCAAAAAACCTTAAATAAAATCTGTAGATTTCATACGAAAGTATGAGCAAGAAAAACGGGTTTTGGTATATATTTAGATGTACCAGAGGGTAGATTTGTGTTAAACGGTGTATTTCAACGACCTTATTTGAATAAAGACGGAAGAAATCTTGTTAAAAAGAAACAAGACGAAGAAAAAAACGCGTCTTCCGCTGCCCAACGCGAAGAACAGGCAAATCAAAATGCAAGAAGCAAAGGGCTTCAATATGTTGAACAGAAGAAACCGTCTTATACTCCCGCTTATCAACAGCAGAATAACGGCGAACAGGTTGATTGGCGTCAGATGCGCTCACAAATTCAAAGTCAGGCGCAAAACAGAAATTTACACACTGCTCCGCAAACAACTGCTCAGACGCAGGAAATTACCCCTACCAAAACACTTTCCGGCAGAAGCACCGTTATTAATATTGCTCAAATCCTTAAAGATTTCAGAAATACTGCCGCCGCTATCGGCACCCCTGATGATTTGAAAGAAGAAGTCAACGGGTATTTATCTTTGATTGAGGCGCAGGTTCAAAAAGATAACCCCAACACAAAACTCGTTAAATCGAACTTAAAAAATGCATCATCAATCCTGGATACTTATATTTCCCAAACTTTAAACAAAGATTCAAAAGTTGTTGAAAACTGGGTGGATGCTTTATTCTTACAGCAGATTGACTTTAAATACAACGAAAATGAAATAAACCCTCAATTTCTGGTAAAATTCCCCGAAGGAAGCACGCAGCAGGAAGAAAAAACTGATAACAAAACAGCAGTCCAAGAGACCGTAACAGAACCTGTTCAAAAGGAAATTGAAACAAATGCTAAAGTTGTTTCTATAATTCCACAGGATAAAGAGCTTAAATCTTTGTTCATTCAGTCTAAAAAACTTGCTTATGCAAACAAACCCGAAAAAGCTATAGAAACATTTCAAAAAGCTTTGCAAAGAGCTGATGAAGTAGGCGATACAGAAACTAAATCAAAAATTTATTATGAAGTAGGTCGTATTTATGATGATCATGATTATTATGCTCAGGCTTTGACAAGCTATAATCAGTCATTGCAGAACACAACCGATAATAATGTTAAAACAAAAGCCCACTATTCAATGGCGCAAATTTACGATGATGTAAACCAGATTGAACCCGCGCTTGATCATTATTTTAATTCAATTTCTTACGCGGGTGAAGCTGAGAACCTTGCTGCCCAGTCAACATCTTTAACAAAAATGGGCAATATATTTACTGATATGTATGAAGATGAAGCGTTCGATTATTATTCCATAGCAGAAGATCTGGCTTCACAGACAGATAATGCAAGGATAAAAGGTTTTGTATCTTCAAGCCGGGGCAATTCTTACGAAAAATTCGGCGAACCTCAACAGGCTTTAAAATTTTACTCAAAAGCCGTAAAACACTATGCGGATGCCCGGGCACCGTTGAAAGTCGCGCAGAATTATTCAAAAGCAGCTGATATTATGGTTGAACACAGCAATGTTTCAAAGGCAAAAGGTCTTCTTACAAAAGCCCAAAACTATGCAAGACAGACAGATGATGTTAACTTAATGAATGAAATCAGAGAAAAGCTCTCAAGTCTTGAACTACTCGGTTAAATATGTTAAACTTATAAAGTAGTATTTATAATCAAGGAGCAGAAAATGAGAATTAACGAATTTATTAAATCCTCAATGTCGGGGGGGGGGCAGATTTAAGCTCCTTTAATGCATTTACACTTGCTGAAACTCTAATTACACTCGGGATTATCGGTGTAGTTGCGGCATTGACAATGCCTTCTTTAATTGCTGCTTATAAAGAAAAAATGTTTATAGCACAGGCTAAAAGATCCTTATCAATTGTTTTAAATGCTGTTTCCACCGCAAGAGCAAAAGCAGAAGTTGAGAATAACGGAGAAATATTTATTTCTTCCAATACTTCTGATGTTACGGCAAATGTTATTTTTGAAAATATGCATGTCGTAAAAAGATGTAAAGCAAGTGATTATAATTGTCTTAAGGGTTATACCATAAAGCAGGATAAAGCTAAAAATGATGGGTATGGTAATTATGTACAACCTGCTGATCTTGGAAATTTTTCTCGTGCGATTTTAGCTGACGGTTCTATAATCGGAGTTTCTCAAACAAAATATCCTGAGGGCAATTGTCAAAATTACTATACAACATGGGATAAAGATGAGGACGGGAATTATATATTGGATTCATCAGGCAATAAGACAAATGAACGTTTGGTTCCTGAAGTGGACTGCGGACATATATTTTTTGATGTAAACGGTCTGAAAGGTCCTAACCAGTTCGGTGCGGATGCATATCTGATTTACATTACACCATACAGCTATATACAAAGTACAGGTGCTATTAACGATGTTATCAGGAATAATAAACTTACCGCACAGAGATATGATTTGAACGGAAGCTTCAAAAAAAACAGGGAATAACTCCCTGTTTTTTATTTTTTTGACATAATTTCAATTTCATTTCCGTCAGGATCTTTTAAGAATGCAATATACATATTTACTTCAGGCATGAAAAAGGGTTCATAAATATATTTATAACCGAACTTATTCATTTTTTCGGTGAATTCTTCCATTGAATTTGTTTCGAAGGCAAAATGTCCGAATGCATTTCCGTTTTGATACCCTTCTGCAGGAGTTTCATTGTTATAAGTTAATTCAAGCTGTGTTTGACCGTCTTCGTCGCTCAGGTAATATAAAGTGCTGTCATCAAGCTTAACTTCACCTGTTCTGTTTAAATCTAAAAGTTCTGTGTAAAACTTCATTGCTTCATCAATATTTTTTACTCTAATCATTGCATGTAAGAACTTCATTTTTTCCCCTTTTTTATTTACCTTTTTAATCTACATGAGATACTACACCTTTTGAGGTGTTTTTGTCAATTTCTATAACATGTCTTATTATTGTGTGTGACATTAAAAGTAAATACGGGTTAATTTCATTGGTATTGCTCATGTTAATTTTCGCCTGCGGTTTTTCCTGTTTTTCGTTAACCGTTGTTTGAGTGCTTGTTTCAAATGATACAACTGATTCCATTGAATAGTGTTTTTCATCTCCTTCAATCCTCAGCAATAGTTCATCTTTAGGAAATTCTTTTACACATTCTATGTTTACATGAACTGAATTAGCACTTTCAAGAATTAAAGCTACAGTTACATTACCGTAATTAAGTGTAGTAATTGTTATAACAAGAATACTGTCGCTGCCGTCATTTTCACAACCTGTTTCTATATCCAGATCAAATCCGACACCTTCCTGCAGAGGAAGCCATGGAAGATATAACAGCATAAGAAGTTTCATTGTCTGAGCGGAATCATTTTTAGATGCTGCGGCAATACTGGCATTTATAAGCTTAGCCGTTTCTTTAAGCTGTGTTAAATCCGCAATCCCGAGTTTTGCGGAATTTGCCATTGTCGTTATAAGTTTTGCAATTGCATCTTTACCGTTAGCCTGAATCATTGCAGCTATTTCCGATAAATTTATCAGCCCGTTTGAAGATATTGCCAAATTTTTTATAGAATTTTGAAGCTGGCTTAATACTGCTTTATTGCCGGTAAGAAGCATGTTTTGAGCTTCTGTGAGCGACAGCCCCTGAAGTTGTGCAAGAATTTGCGCCTGCGTCTGTGAAAGAGAATTTCTCTGCATCGCAATCTGATTTGCAAAACGCTGGTTAAATTGTGCAAGAGTTATATTTTTTTGTAAGATATATAAAAGTTCATTAAGATTTTTAGGCAGGTTCATCATATCTTTAACATATACTGACTGATCTGCACTTCCCATATTCGCAATCTGTGGTGTAGACAGGGAATTTTGTGATGCTGCCGATGATTGCTGCGGTGAAGGTGTGAATGATGTTTGAACAGGCTTATTTGCAGGCGCCTGCTTTTGTGCATTAAGTGCCTGATAGTTAACAAATTTTGAAATTAAATGACCTAAATTTAAATCCGCCATAAATTTTATTATAACGATTTTTAAATCCTTGTCCAGTTGAAATAAATTCAATAATATGTTAGAATATTAAAGGATACTTTAAGAGCATAGGAGCAATTTATGAAAAAGTTGATTAATCGCGTATTACGCGGGGGGGGGGCGACCTAAAGGCTCCTAAATCGGGCGTTTGGGCTTATACTTTGGCAGAAATTATTGTTGTAATACTAATTATTGCAGTAATTGTTGCTGTTACTATCGGTATTACAAGAGCCAAACTTGATAACGTCGTATCTTATACCTATTATTCAGCCTATTCAACATTACGTTCAATATCTACGGAGATGCTGGCCGATTGGAACCCTAAAGATCCTGATTACAAGCAGGCATATATACCTGATGTGAAGAAAAAAGGAATATTGGCATATTTCTTTCAACCCGTATTCGCATATAATACGGTTACTAAACCTGTTGATCCTGTTGATATGTGTGATCCGGGGACAGGTTGGCATAATGGCACGGAATCTTTCGCCACATGCCCTGAAGGTATGGTTTGGAACCCACAAGTCTGCAAATGTGTAGGTAAGCCTCAACAAGCTCAGACAGGAGCTTCTATCGATTGCGGTTCAACAGCGTGTATAATCGGCTACACATTAAATCCTACAACCTGTAAATGTGAAAAGCTTGAAAATGTGCTTTGTTGGGATGGCTCTAAAGCCGATTCATTCACTAACTGCCCGCCAAAAGTTTCTTGCTGGGACGGCAGCTTTGCAACGAGCCAGTCAAAATGTCCTTCATGTACGAATAAACCATCTAAAATTCCTTGCGGTCAAAGTTGGGATGCCGTTAATTGTAAGTTAACAGGAACTTTAAAAACCTGTTCGGCAGGTTATACATTAAATGAAAGCAGCTGTAGTTGTGAGAAAAATCCTCAGGTAAGCTGTTGGGATGGATCAAAAGCGGATACAACAGCAGATTGTCCTCCAAAAATAAGCTGTTGGGACGGCAGTTATACAACAAATGCTTCCAAATGTCCTTCTAAAGTTACCTGTTGGGATGGCAGCTATGCATCTAATCAATCCTCTTGTCCACCTTCTGTAACCTGTTGGGACGGTTCTAAGAAAGGGAGTTATTCTGCCTGTCCTTCATGTACGAATAAACCATCTACAATACCTTGCGGTCAGAGTTGGGATGCCACTAATTGTAAGTTAACTGGGACTGTAAAAACCTGTGCTTCGGGTCAGCATTTAAAC
>QWCY01005245.1_pt1 | contig 12435 bp, 10 predicted proteins | sample 1972631 | NCBI WGS metagenome assembly QWCY01 (sample SAMN09866696, study PRJNA288562) | Human gut metagenome isolate pre1_stool, whole genome shotgun sequencing... | isolation source: gut | host: Homo sapiens | place: USA: California
AGCTGAAAATGAATCTGGTAGATGTGGAATGCACATTCGACAACAGCAAGCTGCTGTTTTATTTCACCGCGGACAACCGCGTGGATTTTCGGGAACTGGTCAAAGATCTGGCGGCAGTGTTCCGGACAAGAATCGAACTGCGGCAGATCGGCGTGCGGGATAAGGCGAAGATCCTGGGCGGTATCGGTATCTGCGGCAGAGAATTCTGCTGCAAGGGGCACTTGCAGGATTTCCAGCCGGTTTCCATTCGCATGGCAAAGGAACAGGGGCTTTCCCTGAATCCGACGAAGATCTCCGGCTGCTGCGGCAGACTGATGTGCTGCCTGAAATATGAGCAGAACGTCTATGAGGAACTGCTCCGCATTACCCCGAAGGTCGGGGCGATCGTCACCATGACAGACGGCACCAAGGCAAAGGTCTGCGAAACCAATCCGCTGACTGGCGATTTGAAGGTGATTTCAGAAAAATCCGATGTGCCGGTAAAGGTCAAGCGGGACGACGTGAAGCTGCTGCGGGACGGAAAAATCAAGGTCGATGCGGCAGAACGCAAGGCATTGAAATCGTTAGAGGATAAGTAAGGGCAGACCGGCTCCCCACCAGTCTGCATATAGGAGGTATTTTTTTATGGCATCTCAAAGTAAACGCCGCCGTGTCCGGTATGACCGGATTCTGGCAGTTCTTCTGGTTCTGATCCTGCTGATCGTACTGCTGGTGAAGTGCTGTTCCAGCTGCTCCAGCAAGAAGGACAAGAAGAACGACAATGTGACTACCACACCTACTCAGGCGACCACAGCTCCCACAGAGGCCGATAACACGAAAACCGTTTATCTGAGCCCGTCCAATCAGGAGGACAACAAGTTCTATGTGGGCGACACCAACGAAGCTGCGGTCTGCCGCATTCTGGCACAAAAGACGGCTGCCATTCTGGAACAGTCCGGCGTGAACGTCATCGTTGCCGGCGATGCTGACAGCATTCAGACCAAGACAGCGGCCGGCGATCAGAATCTGGCGGCATATGTGGCGATCCACACCAACGCCGGTACCGGTGTCGGCACAGACTGCTATTACAATGCCAATTCCGAAGCCAGCAAGAGTCTGGCACAGGCGGTATATGATCCGGTGGCAGCCCTGACTCCCACAGATGACAAGGGCCTGATCGACGGTTCGGACAGCAATTCTGAAAATTATCAGTATGAAGTGGGTGCCAACAAGAGCCCCAGCTGTCTGATCGAAGTGGAATATCACGACGGTCCCAATGTGGCACAGTGGATTCTGGACAATGAGGACAACATCGCTTCTGCACTGGCACAGGGTATTTGCAGCTATTTGCAGGTAGCTACTCCCACAAGCGGTGCAGCAGTGACCACCGCAGCACTGGGCGGCGATGTGAACAGCACGACAACGGCAGCAATCGGCGGAGCAGATGCTCTGGCAACTACTGCTGCATTTGGTGCAGAGGGAACAACAGGCACAGAAAATGCGATCCAAAATCAATTATCAGCTGGAAACTGACCGGATCCTGGCACAGCTGCCGGCGGAACGGACACCGACACTGTTTCTGCATGCCTGCTGTGCTCCGTGCAGCAGTTATGTGCTGGAATATCTGAGCCGGTATTTTGCCATTACGCTGTTCTTCTATAATCCCAACATTTCGCCGGAGGCGGAGTATCTGCACCGGAAAGCTGAGTTGTGCCGGCTGGTGCAGGAATTACCGCTGGGGAATCCGGTGACGGTGGTGGACGGCGATTATCTGCCGGAACGGTTCTATGCTCTTGCCAAAGGGCTGGAGCAGGAGCCGGAACGGGGAGCACGCTGCCAGAAGTGTATCGGACACCGTTTGGAAGAAACATTTCGGGCGGCGACAGCACTGGAAGTGTTACCGGATTTTGTCTGCACCACGCTGACCATCAGCCCCCATAAAGACGCGGTGTTTATTAACACCAGAGGAGCGGAACTGGCGGAGCAGTACGGCATCCCGTGGCTGCCCACGGACTTCAAGAAAAAGGGCGGCTATCAGCGTTCGATCGTGCTGTCCAGAGAGTATGACCTCTATCGGCAGAACTTCTGCGGCTGTGTCTACAGCCGGCTGGAGGCGGAACGGCGGGAAAAACAGGAGGCATCTTGCGAGGATTGAAAGCCTATGGAATAGCAGGGCTGCACTGCGAGAATTTTTGCAAAAAACAGTTGACAAGCTTCGGCGATTGTGCTATACTAGTCCTTAGAGCGTTGAAGGGAACGGCACATTTCGCCGAAGCTTTTTGCAGAGAACCGCTGTCACCGGCTGAAAGCAGCGGGAAAAAGTGAAGAAATTTGCACACCACTCCCCGAGTCTGCCCAATCCGCAGCGGTCTGTCCCCGTTATCGGACACCACGAGGTGTATGTGCCTTTGGCACGTGCATGAAACAAGGGTGGAACCACGATAGATTTTTCATCGTCCCTTGCACAGTCCTTTACTGTGTAAGGGACTTTTTGCATTTACTTTGGGAAATGCCGCACACGGCACGTCTGATATGTCGGGCGTTTCCCGCATTCTGGAAAGGAAGATGGATCATGATCAAACTGACATTGAAAGACGGCAGCATTCGGGAACTGGAAGCTCCCACAGCTGCGGCAGAAGTCATTAAGGGCATTGGCATGGGGCTGTACAAGGCTTCCTGCTGTGTCAAGCTGGACGGAGAGGTCTGTGACCTGCGTACCGTTATCGACCACGACTGCACATTTGAAGTCATGACCTTCGACAGCGAAGAAGGTAAGAAAACATTCTGGCACACCGCTTCTCACGTGCTGGCACAGGCTGTCAAGCACCTGTATCCGGAGGCAAAGCTGGCGATCGGACCGGCAATCGATACCGGTTTCTATTACGACTTTGACGTAGAACATCCGTTCAGTCAGGAAGAACTGACTAAGATCGAAGCCGAGATGAAGAAGATCGTCAAGGCAAACGAAAAGCTGGAACAGTTCTATCTGTCGCCGGAAGAAGCTGTGGCTAAGCTGAAAGGAATGGACGAACCCTATAAGGTAGAGCTGTGCGAGGAGCACGCCGGAAACGGTGAGCCGATCTCGTTCTATCAGCAGGGCGATTTCACAGATCTGTGTGCCGGCCCGCACCTGATGTCTACCGGTACGATCAAGGCGTTCAAGCTGCTGTCCTGCACCGGTGCATACTGGAGAGGTTCAGAAAAGAACAAGATGCTGTCCCGTGTCTATGCGGTGGCATTCCCCAAGGCATCGATGCTGGAAGAACATCTGGCAAAGCTGGAAGAAGCCAAGAAGCGTGACCACAATAAGCTGGGACGGGAACTGGAATATTTCACCACTGTTGACGTTATCGGTCAGGGTCTGCCGGTGCTGCTGCCCAAGGGTGCCAGAGTGGTACAGCTGTTACAGCGTTGGGTAGAAGATGTGGAACAGGCACACGGCTGCCTGCTGACTAAGACGCCGCTGCTGGCAAAGCGGGAACTGTACAAGATCTCCGGTCACTGGGATCACTATCTGGACGGCATGTTCGTACTGGGCGACCCTCACGACGAAACCAAGGACTGCTTCGCTCTGCGTCCGATGACCTGCCCGTTCCAGTATCAGGTATATCTGAACCGGCAGCGTTCATACCGTGATCTGCCGATGCGTCTGACGGAAACTTCTACGCTGTTCCGGAACGAGGACTCCGGCGAAATGCACGGCCTGATCCGCGTTCGTCAGTTCACCATTTCTGAGGGACACTATATTCTGCGTCCGGATCAGCTGGAAGATGAATTCAAGAACTGCCTGCAATTGGCAAAGTATTTCCTGGATACAGTCGGACTGCTGGATGACTGCACATTCCGGTTCTCCCAGTGGGATCCGGCAAATCCGGGCAACAAGTACGAGGGTACACCGGAGCAGTGGGAAGAAGCACAGCGTGTCATGGGCAACATTCTGGATCACTTGGGCGTGAAGTATGAGATCGGCATCGACGAGGCGGCTTTCTACGGTCCGAAGCTGGATATTCAGTACAAGAACGTATTCGGCAAGGAAGACACCCTGGTCACCATTCAGATTGATATGCTGCTGGCAGAGCGTTTCGGCATGTACTACAAGGATAAGGACGGTCAGAAGAAGCTGCCGTACATCATTCACAGAACATCGCTGGGCTGCTATGAGCGTACACTGGCATACATGATCGAACACTTCGGTGGTGCAATGCCGCTGTGGATCGCTCCGGAACAGGTTCGTCTGGTGCCCATTGCAGACCGTCATCTGGACTTTGCATATGAGGTCAAGAAGGAACTGGAAGCTGCTGGTCTGCGTGTCGAGGTGGACAGCCGTGCCGAAAAGGTGGGCTGGAAGATCCGTCAGGCAACGATGGAAAAGGTGCCGTATATGCTGACTGTCGGCGACAAGGAATGCGAAGAAAAGACAGTCGCAGTCCGCAAGCGTAACGGCGAAGATCTGGGCAGCATGACGGTGGCAGAACTGACAGCAAAGCTGGTCGAAGAAGTCCGCACCAAGCAGAAGTAACCAGACAATGCAGCAGAAGCTGCTGCATAACAGAACAAAAAAAGGCGAACGTTTCGGCGTTCGCCTTTTTTGCCGGTATTTCGCGGAAAAATTGAAAAAGTATACATTTTCCAATTGACAAAACATCATTTTTCAGTTATAATAAAAGACAGGTATATTTTGTTTTGAAAGCGAGTATTTGGAAAATGGGAAGTACGAAAATCAATCTGACGGAGGAACAGTTTACAGAGGTGACACTGTCCGCCCTGAAAGAGCACCCCGAGGGAATTACGGAATATCCGATTCTGGATTTTGATGATCGTGCACTGGGGCTGTTGTCCGCCGGCGTTGCAGAAACGCTGCGGTACAGTGAGATCAAGCCCCGCGGCGGTCTGGCATATCGGTTTCTGAAGCGGCTGTTTGACATCGTGGGGTCTGCATTGTTACTGATCCTTCTGGCGATCCCCATGGGCATTGTGGCACTGGTGATCTATCTGGACGACAAGGGGTCGCCGATCTTTTCACAGGCACGGCTGACCAAGGACGGAAAGGTGTTCTACATGCACAAGTTCCGTTCCATGTGTGTCGATGCGGAACAGAAGTTCGCAGAGGTGCAGAAAGAAAACGAAACCGACGGTCTGGCGTTCAAGAGCGAGAACGACCCGCGAATCACACGGATCGGGCATTTTATCCGGAGAACGTCCATTGACGAACTGCCCCAGCTGTGGGACGTTTTCTGCGGGCACATGTCCATTATCGGGCCGCGTCCGCCGCTTCCGCGGGAAGTGGTACTGTATACGCCCCACCAGATGCAGCGGTTACAGGTAAAAGGCGGTCTGTCCTGTATTTGTCAGGTAGAGGGCAGAAGCGATATGGGATTCGAAAAGTGGGTGGAATCCGACCTCGAATACATTCAGACACGCAGTGCCGGACTGGATCTGAAGCTGATGTTTAAGACCATTGGCGTGGTAATTATGAAAAAGGGTGCAAGATAACCATAGGAAGAAAGAGCCGCTGTGCAGATGCATGGCGGCTTTTGTGCTGTCCGGAATCTTTTTCGGAATCTGCCTTGTCAATACCGCCCGCTTTATGTTATAATAGAAACAGCATCACAACAAGCGAGGTGAAAAGCCGTGTGCCTGTGCCGCGGCGATTATGAAACGATTGGTAGTGGGCATTACTGCCCATGTGGATTCCGGAAAGACGACGCTTTCCGAAGCTCTGCTGTACCGTACCGGCGAGATCCGGAAGCTGGGGCGGGTGGATCACCAGACAGCTTTTCTGGACACCCACCCGATGGAACGGGATCGGGGCATTACGATTTTTGCACATCAGGCATGCATTGCCTGTGAAAATGCGGAATATACGCTGCTGGATACTCCCGGACACGTGGACTTTTCAGCAGAAACCGAACGCACTATGCAGGTGCTGGACTATGCCATTCTGGTCATCAGCGGCACAGACGGCGTGCAGTCCCACACGGAAACCCTGTGGAAACTGCTGGAACGCTATCAGGTGCCGGTGTTCCTCTTTGTCAACAAAATGGACTTGGCAGGGGCAGACAAGGCGGCAGTGCTGGAACAGCTGCAAAGCCGGTTGAGTGACCGCTGTGTGGACTTTTCCGCAGACGGCACCGATGCCTTTTATGAACAGGTGGCTCTGCTGGAGGAGCCGTTCATGGATACTTATCTGGAGCAGGGGAAGATCCCGCCGGCACTGCTGGCAAAAGGCATTGCCCGCCGGAAGCTGATCCCCTGTTACTTCGGGGCAGCGTTGAAGCTGGAGGGCGTGGACGCATTTCTGGAGGGACTGCACCGGTATACGCTGGAACAGCCCTGTCCGGCACAGTTCGGGGCGAGGGTGTTTAAAATTGCCGCTGACGAAAAAGGAAACCGGTTGAGTTACCTGAAGATCACCGGCGGACGGCTGCGGGTGCGGGACAGCATCGCCTATACTGCTTCCAACGGCAGAGACATGCAGGAAAAAGTCAGCCAGATCCGTGTCTACGCCGGTGCGAAGTTCGAGGCGAAAGAGGCGGCCCCTGCGGGCACGGTCTGTGCGGTGACGGGTCTGAGCCGGACGTTTATCGGGCAGGGGCTGGGCAGTGCCGGCGACGGTATGGCTCCGGTGCTGGAACCGGTGCTCCGCTACGGCGTACAGCTGCCGGAAGGGGTGCACCCTACCGATGCCCTGAAACAGCTGGCACAGCTGGAGGAGGAAGATCCTGCCCTTCACGTGGTGTGGAATGACCACGCCGGACAGATTCAGATGCAGCTGATGGGAGAGGTACAGCTGGAAGTATTGCAGCGGCTGATCGCCGACCGGTTCGGCATGCAGGTGCAGTTCGATGCCGGACAGATCACCTATAAGGAAACCATTGCCGAGCCGGTAGAGGGCGTGGGGCATTACGAACCGCTGTGCCACTATGCCGAAGTGCACCTGCTGCTGGAGCCACTGCCGCAGGGCAGCGGTTTGCAGTTCGGGGTGAACTGTCGGGAGGACGATCTGGAACGAAACTGGCAGCGGCTGGTGCTGACGCATTTGGAGGAGAAAACGCATCTGGGCGTACTGACCGGTTCACCCATAACAGATATGCGGATCACCCTGTGTGCCGGAAAAGCCCATGTCAAGCACACCGAGGGCGGCGACTTCCGGCAGGCGACCTATCGGGCGGTGCGGAACGGACTGCGAAAGGCGAAAAGCATTCTGCTGGAACCGTGGTACGAGTTTTTGCTGGAACTGCCTACGGAAAACGTGGGACGTGCCATGACCGATCTACAGCAGATGGGGGCGGAGTTCCAGCCGCCGGAAACCGAGGGCGACCGTTCGGTTTTGCAGGGCAGTGCTCCGGTGGCGAAGCTGCGGGGCTATGCTTCAGAGGTGACCGGTTATACCCACGGCGTGGGCAGACTGGTCTGTTCCCCCAAGGGTTATGCTCCCTGTCAGAATCCGGAAGAAGTCATTGCCGCAGTGGGGTATGACTGCGACAGCGATCTGGAAAACTCTGCGGATTCCATTTTCTGTGCCCACGGAGCCGGCTTTGCCGTCAAGTGGAACGAGGTGGAACAGCACATGCACCTGCCCAGCTGCCTGCACCAGCTGGAAGAACCCGACGAACCGGCGGCACCGGTGCGGGTGTCGAGGGCAGCCTATGGGGGCAGTCTGGCAGAGGACAAGGAACTCATGGCGATCTTTGAACGGACTTACGGAAAAATCGACCGCAATCCCCGACAGGCACTCTGCACCCCCAAAGAGGAGGACACTGCGGCAGCATATCACGGCAAGCCGGATCCGGCGTATGATGGGGAGGAGTACTTGCTGGTAGACGGCTACAACATCATTTTTGCGTGGGACGAGTTGAAAACGATTGCCCAAAACAATCTGGACAGTGCCAGAGGACAGCTGATGCACATGTTGAGCAACTACTGCGGCTATCGGAAGTGCAAGCTGATTCTGGTATTTGATGCGTATAAGGTCAAGGGCTATCACGGCGAAACAGAGCAGTATCACAACATCACGGTGGTGTATACCAAAGAGGCGGAAACTGCCGACTCCTACATTGAAAAGGCAACGCTGGACTTGTCGAAGAAGCACAAGGTGCGGGTGGCAACTTCGGACGGCATGGAGCAGCTGATTATTCTGGGAAACGGTGCTCTCCGTATCACTGCGGCGGAATTCCGGCAGGAGGTCTTGCAGATCGAGGCAGCCATTCGGGAATATGCGGCACAGATGAAGCAGGGGAAAAAGACCATTACGGAGAAGCATTCGTCATAAGCTGGGGCAGTGCTGCTGTAGTAGCAGAATACCCGAAATCCCTGCGGAAAAATCGGCAGTTCTGTCAATTGTTTGTGCAGCAGAAATATGATAAAATAAAGGAAACACTGCATAGAGCCGTCAGGCGGAATTTATGCAGTGTTTCCTACGGATATTCCGGAACTATTCCGGAGCGTGTTTCGGCACGCTGAGATATAGAATGAATATGGAGGCATGACAAATGCAAATGCAGATACAGCACCAGCTGCGGCGTGTCGCTGCTGCCCTGCTGACCGCGGCGGTCGCCGTGGGCACAGGAGCCTTTTCCGGTCTGGCATTGGAAACCGATTCCGGCACTCTGGAAAGCTTACAGGCGTTCCTGCTGGGAAAAGAAAATGCCGGTGGAACGGACTGCAACGGGGACGGCGTTGTGGACGGCATGGACTTGGCACTGCTGCGGCAGCAGCAATTCGACGGGGGAGAAATACAGGACGGCTATGCCGGCTTTATCCGCACAGACGGCAAACTGCTGGTCGATGAAAACGGCAAGCAGTATCTCATCAAAGGCATGGCAATCGGCAATAATGTGTGGTCGAATCCCACCACAGCCCCTGCCCAGGATCACGATGCGGCAAGCTATCAGGAACTGGCGGACATGGGCTTTGATTCCGTGCGGTTCTATCTGAACTACGCCATGTTTGAATCTGACAGCAAACCCTATACCTATCGGGAAGAAGGCTTCCGCTGGCTGGACACCAACATTGCATGGGCAAAGGCGGCAGGAATCCGGCTGGTGCTGAACATGCACTATCCGCAGGGCGGCTACCAGTCGCAGGGGAACGGCACGGCCCTCTGGACAGAACCGGAAAATCAGAAGCGGCTCTGTGCCCTCTGGACGGAAATTGCCAAGCGGTATGCAGACGAGCCGGTGATTCTGGGCTATGGACTGGTGAATGAACCGGTGGTAGCTGCTGCCAGCGGTGAGGAGAGCCTTGCCCTGTGGCAGTCCGTAGCACAGATGCTGACGGACGGGATCCGTACTGTAGACCAGAACCATATGATCTTTGTGGAACGCATGTGTGCGGCACAGAATCTGGCAGGCACACAGGAACAGTGGATCAATTTCAATGACGAAAACAACTACGTGCATCTGGACGATGACAACACGGTGTACGAGTTCCACGACTATGATCCGCATGCTTTTACGCATCAGGGCTTCGACTGGGCGGGGACACTGGGCAATGATGTGACCTATCCGGACGAAAGCTATCTGGTGTCCAGCGGCAATGCCCAGTGGGGCACTTCCACCTTTGCCGGCGATCGGGCGGACACGGAGAACACCGAGTGGCAGTATCTGAAAATCGGCAGGATCACGCCGAAATCGGACGGCAAACAGCTAATCAGTCTGGTATTTCAGGCACAGAACATCGGGGACTACGGCTACGCCCGGGCAGATGAACTGCGGCTGAACGAATATGATGAGGACGGCAGCTTTGTCCAGACCATATACGCCAACGACTTTGACAGCATGTCCCTGCTGAACTTCTGGTCCAGCAACGACTCCGGCGGACAGTACTACGCTTCTTCCGAGGGACATCTGGCAAAGGGCAGTCTGATGCTCTCCGGCACCACCGATGATGCCAACACCAGTACAAGATATTTCCGTCCCACGGCAGGACACAGCTATGAGGCATGCGGTTATTTTCAGGTGAACACCAAGAATGCCGATGCCATTGTCCGTCCCCGCGTGGACGTGTGGAATGTGGATTCTGTGGAAGTGCTGAATCGGGACTATCTGGAAAAGAGCGTGGCACTGAACACGGCGTTTTCGGAAAAGTACAATGTGCCGGTATACTGCGGCGAGTTTGGTGCCGGTTCGCACTGCTTTGAGAACGACCGCGGCGGTGACCGCTGGATCGGGGACATGCTGGAAATTTTCCGTGACGGCGATGTCAGCTTCAACTACCACGCCTATCACGATGGTTCCTTCGGGCTGTATGAGGGCGGCGGTCTGCCCAGTCCCGCAGGGAGAAATGATACACTATATCAGGTGCTGGTAGAAAAACTGAAAAAATATACGGAATGACAGGATTTACGAAAGGAACTGATATGAAAGAAAAAGATACAGAAAAGCAGCTGAAAGCCTTGGAAGAAGCTGTGCGGCAGGAGCAGGAAACCGGCGGAAAGACGGCGAAAAAGCATCGGGAAAGCAGCTCTGCGGCGGCGAAAGAATCTCACCCGCTGGCTTCGTTTCTCATCGGGCTGGTACTGCTGGGAGCAGGCATCTTCTGGGTGCTGAACTCCTTTGTGGTCTCCTTCTCGTGGGGCAGCCTGTGGGGCGGCTTCGGCATGAACACTTCACTGGCAACTGGTCTGATGCTGGTGCCGCTGCTGATCGGCATCGGTCTGCTGTTCTTCTTGGACAGAAAGTGGATTGGCTGGGTGGTGACGGCAATCGGACTGCTGGCAATTCTGGTAACGCTGCTGACTTCGGTGCGGTTTCGTCCGGTGTCGGCTTCGCTGTGGCAGTATGTGGTCATGTTCGGCATGATCGCAGCCGGTTGCGGTCTGGTGGCGAGAGGGCTGCTGAAAAGCAGAGATTAAGGGCAATACCGCACAAAGAGCGTCTGGCGACTTTGTACGCCATCTGCTTGCAAATTTTCCGTCATATTTCACAAAAATGCTCGTGAATACATCAAGTATTCACTCCGCTTTTTGTTTCATCTGACGAAAAAATTTGACGACGCATCTGTCGCACAATCTTTGTGCGGTATTGCCTAAGGGAACGCAGAAACCGGCTTTGTACGACGTTTCCTGAAAAAGGCGTGTGGTTTTGCGGAACTGCACGTCTTTTTTGTGAGAATGCACGGCTTGCCAACCATGCGAAATCATGCTATAATAAAAAGGACGGTATAAAGTTTACACATTGTTTTGCTGCGGGTGGGAATTGACACCTATTTAAGCCTATAGCTTGCCTGCATCTAAACTTTATGCAGTGCTCTCAAAAAACGATCACAGAAACAGGAGGCACATCGATGAACTATCGAATATTTCTGGTGGAGGACGACCGCAGCATTGCGGACGGACTGCGGCACCAGCTGGAACAGTGGGATTTTGCAGTACAGGTGGTACAGAATTTCCGCGGCGTGCTGGGAGAATTCACGGCGTTTGACCCGCATCTGGTGCTCATGGACATCATGCTGCCCTGTTATGACGGCTACCACTGGTGTCGGGAGATCCGGCAGGTGTCACAGGTGCCGATCATTTTTCTGTCCTCGGCTTCGGACAATATGAATTTAATTATGGCAATGAACATGGGCGGGGACGATTTTATTGCCAAGCCCTTTGACTGGAACGTGCTGCTGGCAAAGATACAGGCACTGCTCCGGCGAACCTACGACTTCGGCGGGCAGACGGCTCTGTTGGAACATCGGGACGCGATCCTCAACACCGTAGATGCCGTGCTGACCTATCACGGAGAACGCATTGACCTGACTAAGAACGAGTACCGGATCCTACAGGCTCTGCTGGAACAGAAGGGCAAGGTCGTCAGTCGGGAAACCTTAATGGAACGGCTCTGGGCAACGGACAGTTTTGTGGACGAGAACACCCTGACTGTCAACGTGAACCGGCTGCGGAAAAAGCTGGACAAGGCAGGGCTGCACGACTTTATCCGTACCAAAGTGGGCATGGGGTATCTGGTGGAATAGGAGGACGGCATGAAAATTTTCGGGGATTATCTCCGCCGGCATCTGGGCGGTATCGGGATATTTCTGGCATGCTGCGGCATTTTTGTGCTGGTATTTTCTCTGTACGACCTGCCGGCGGAAGCCGTGCTGTACGGCGGTGTGCTGTCGGCGGACGGCTCCGGCGACACCTCTGCCGGTGCGTCGTCCGCGCTGCTGCGCATTTCGCCGGCAGGGACGGCAGAAGGATCTTCTGCTGCTGCGTCGTCGGACTGTGCCGCCGGTGCAGGCTCTGCTGCAATAGGTTCACTGTGAATAAAAGACATCATTTCCGCGCCGGTGATTGTCTCTTTGATCAACAGGTATCCTGCAATCTCGTCAAGCAGGGTGCGGTTATCCTCCAGGATCTGTACGGCTTCTCCGAAGCAGTGCATCAGAACAGCATGAATCTCATCATCCACTTCAGCAGCCCTATCCTGAGCGCAGGTCAGGCCCATCTGGCCATCCAGGTACTGGTTC
>QWCY01007105.1_pt1 | contig 12433 bp, 7 predicted proteins | sample 1972631 | NCBI WGS metagenome assembly QWCY01 (sample SAMN09866696, study PRJNA288562) | Human gut metagenome isolate pre1_stool, whole genome shotgun sequencing... | isolation source: gut | host: Homo sapiens | place: USA: California
CCGGTGAAAGCTGTTCCTGCCAGTAACAGGGAGAATAATAGCTTTTTGTTCATTTTATTTAGGGTTTGATTTTCGTCGGAAACAAAGTTAGGTATTATTCTTCAGATTATGAGCTGGAACTTATTTCTTTTTTCAGTTGATTATTACTAGAGTTTTTTAATAAGAAATAGTTTTATTGGCATGATGTTTTTAAGAAATGCTATATTTGCAATATTAATAGTCTTAATAAAGATGGATGCAAGTATAGTAGATAAAGATTTGATTGAAAGAATAAACAAAGGAGAAGAAAAAGCTTTTGAGGTTTTATATAATAGCTATTTTGTCTATCTCTGTGCTTGTGCTAATTCTTATATCTTTAACCCTGTGGAAGCACAAGATATAGTTAATGAAACTTTTGCTAAAATATGGTATAGGCGTGGTGAGTTATCTTTTCCTATTCATGCTTATTTGATACGTGCTATTCAGAACGGGTGTTTGAATTACCTCCGTTCGCTTCACAGCCGTGAAAGAATTATAGATGAATACCGTGAAGCATTACTTGAGTATCAAGAAGAATTTTGTGCTTCCGAGTGTTCGCCTTTGCAAGAAATGGAATTAGCTGATTTGGAAAAATCAGTCCAAAATATAGTGTCTTCCTTGCCTGATAAATGCAGGTTCATTTTTGAGCAATATCTTTATTCCAATCTGACTCCTCAAGAGATTGCAGATAAAAATAATATTTCAGTCAATACAGTCAGAGTACATGTAAAAAATGCCATGGATAAAATAAGAGAAAAGGTGGGATCTAGAGTAGGGATTCTATTATTTTTTCTTTTCTAAAAAAAGAATGAAAAAAATCTGTTTTTGGCTTAAATGTTTTGTCTGTTGCTTGTGTATTATCTATAGTAGATAATTCCAAAGATATAAAATGAACAGCCAAATAGATGAATTTGAACGAATAATGCTGGATTATCTGAAAGGCGAAATCTCGTCTGAAGATATGCAGAAACTAACTATATTACTGAAAAGAGAGAATGCTTGTCGCGAAAAATATCGTGAAATAGCCCGTTCTTATGCATTGGCATCCTCTTCTTGGTTTGCACGCAGGAAAGAGCAAAACTTTGAGCAATTGTGTGATACATTGAATTTCTATTCTTCTCGTAAACATTCTTTTTTCCGTAAAATAAGCGTTTGGAGAAGCGTTGCTATATGGACTTTACTGATTGGTTGTAGTATAACATTCTTTTATTTATATCATTCGTCTAGTCCAGAAGTTCTTACTCCTTCTTATTGTCAGATTGAGGTTCCCCAGGGGGCCAGTTCGAAATTATTATTGCCTGATAGTACCATTGTTTTTCTGAATGGGGGAACGGTTTTAAAGTATGATGTTTCTTTGCAGCAGCGGACTGACCGGAAAGTTTTTCTTTCAGGTGAGGCTTATTTCAAAGTTTCTAGAAATATGCTCAAGCCTTTTATTGTTCATACGGGGGAATTGAATATAAAAGTATTAGGTACAACATTTAATGTGGCTTCTTATCCTGATGATGCGGAAATAAAAGTGAGCCTTGTGGAAGGTAGTGTGAATGTTTACACTACTTCAGATGCTAAAAAGAATATTCTTCTTTCTCCTGATGAGCAAGCTGTTTATAATAAAAATGATAAGGTGTTGTCTATGAGAAAGATAGATGCGGTATCTCAAGCAGCATGGACTACAGGAAGACTGGTATTTGTTAATGAAAAGTTATTTGATATTTTGAAAACAATCGGGAAAAAATATGATGTACAGATACTTGTGCAGTCTCGGAAAGTGTATACTGAATATTTTTCAGGAAGTATAGATACGAATCTGACTTTGGATGAAATTCTTTCTTATTTAGATGTGGATAATAAGTTTATGTGGAGAAAGAAAGGAAAAACAATAGTTATTACAGACCGGTAACTGATAGATAAAAAGTACTGTGAAAAGTACATGCTTAAATAATTGTTAACTAAAAATTCTAAGTATGAAAAAAAACTTTTGTAAAGTTCGTAGGGGGCATTGCCTCTCTCTTGTATGGATAGTTTCATTTCTACTATGGGGAAATGTCACTATGGCCGCATTGCCTATTCAGGAGGCAAAACTTTCTATACAACAGCGTTCAGTGGCTTTGAGTCGGGTTTTTTATGAGATTGAAAAACAGACCGGCTACTCTTTCCTTGTTCGTAATAATGATATTAATATGAATGAGAAAGTATCTATTGATGTTAAAAATAAAAGTGTGGAAGAGGTGCTTGAGATGTTGTTTGTAGGGAAAAATATCCGTTATAAAGTGGAAGGGGAGCATATTTCTGTTTATAAACCCCAGCAATCAAGACAAAATGCAATTACCGGATTGGTTATGGATGTGGCAAAAGAACCAGTTATTGGTGCTTCTGTTGTGGTAATGGGATCTACTAACGGGTGTATCACAGATTTTGATGGAAAATTTTCTTTAGAAGTTTCTGAATTTCCTGTGAAGTTACAAATCAGTTATATTGGTTATAAATCTCAAGAGGTAACTGTACGTGATACAAAAACTATTCAGGTGGTATTACGTGAGGACACTGAAACTTTAGATGAAGTGGTGGTAGTGGGATACGGTTCGCAGAAAAAAGCAAACCTGACAGGAGCCGTTGCCTCGGTCAAGATGGATGAAGTGATAGGCAATCGTCCTTTGTCACAAGCTGCTGATGCATTGCAAGGTACGGTTCCCGGCTTGTTTGTGTCTAGTGATGGCAATGCTCCAGGTAAAAGTAAGTCATTCCAGATTCGTGGCGCTTATTCTGTAGGTATTAAAAATGATGATGGTTCTTATGGTAGTGCTATCAAGCCTTTGATTTTGATTGACAATGTGGAAGGAGACTTGGATATGGTTAATCCTGAGGATATTGAAACGGTTACAGTGTTGAAAGATGCTGCTTCAGCTGCCATTTATGGTGCCCGTGCTGCCGGTGGTGTAATTTTGGTTACTACCAAACGTCCGAAAGGAGAAACTTCTTTCCAACTGAATTATAATAATAACTTTGCCTTTGCAACTGCCATGAATTTGCCAGAACAGGCACCGTTGATGGAATATTTGCAGGCCTATTCTGATGCAGCCGGAGATCAATTCTGGACAATGGGTTCGCCTAGTGTAAGCAAATGGATGGGATATTTGGAGCAATATCGTAATAATCCGTCTTCTATTCCTACTGTCGGCGATGGTATCTTTAAAGATACGGATGGGGCTGTTTATTATATGAATGAAAAGGACTTGGTGAAGAACATGCTTGAGACTAGTTTCCAGCATACACATAATATATCAATGACAGGTGGTACTGATAAGCTCCGTTATCGTCTTTCTGCCGGATTTATTGATAATGACGGTGTGCTGATTACTGACAAGGATAAATACAGACGAATGAATGTCAGTGGATTTATATCTGCCAATGTTACAAAATGGTTTACTCAGGAAGCCACTTTTAGCTATGCACATAGTAAAAGAATGGAGCCAAAGTCTGCTTTGGGCGCTGTTTACAGTACTCGTCTTGCTTCTTTCTATCCGGAAGGCAATATGCCGGAAGGTATTTCTGCTGCAGGCGATGGATTACCTTTCTTTACTCCGTCCAATCAGATACGTTGGTCCAATCCAGAAAAAACATTGTATGACAATCCTCGTATTTTCCTGAAGTCTATATTGAAGCCATTAAAGGGATTTGAAATAGCATTTGAATATACTTTCGACAAGAATATATATGATTATAGTTGGTATACGGGAAGTGTGGTATATACTACTGTGCAAGGTGGTAAAGACACGACTCCGACCAATGACTATTTACAAAAAAAGAAAAGATATACCGACTATAACTCAATCAACTTGTATGGTACTTATGATTTCTCATTGGGTAATCATCAGTTTAAGGTAATGGCAGGTTTCAATCAGGAATCCAGTTATCAGGAAACAATGGAGGCTTTATCCTATGGACAAGCTGTTATTGAGGTGCCTTCATTGGGTTCGGGTACATCTACATTGAAAGCTACGGACAAGTATAATGAGTTTTCTGTTCGCGGCGGATTCTTCCGTGTGAATTACAACTATCAGGATAAATATTTGCTGGAAGTAAATGGACGCTATGACGGTTCTTCTAAGTTTCCTAAAGAATCACGTTACGGTTTCTTCCCCTCTGTTTCGGCCGGTTGGAACATTGCACAGGAAAAATTCATGGAAAGTACTCAGAATTGGTTAGGTTCTTTGAAGCTACGTGCTTCTTATGGTATGATTGGTAACCAGAACGTGCCTGCTTATTCGTTTATTCCAACTATGGCGGTGAATAATAAATACAATGGTTGGATATCCAATGGTAATTATGTAACCGCTATTACTTCTATTCCTTCATTGGTAAGTCGTAACTTTACTTGGGAAAAGGTAGGGACATTAGACATCGGTATTGATTTCTCTATGTTCAGTAATCGCTTCACAGGTACTTTTGACTGGTATCAGCGTAATACGAACGGCATGCTTGCTCCGGGTGTGCAATTGCCTGCTGTAGTAGGTGCGGATGCTCCTTATCAGAATACGGCAGATATGCGTACATGTGGCTGGGAACTGAGTTTCAATTGGCGCGACCAGATTGGAAAGGTGAGCTACCGAGTCGGTTTCAACCTGTCCGACAGCAAGTCAAAGATTGTGAAGTATGACAGTAACTCATCCTACATATTAAGCAGCCAAAAGACGAATGCGCTGACGGGTGGAACATATACATTTTGGGAGTTTTATAAAGGTAAGGAATTAGGCGAAATCTGGGGATATGAAACAGATGGTTATTATACCGTAGACGATTTTGTCGATACTTCTTCATGGAAATTAAAGGATGGCGTTCCAAGCATAGATGGCTATAATCCTCGTCCGGGTGATGTGAAGTTCAAGAACTTAATGGATGATGAAAGAGGGACAAATATGATTTCCAGCGGTAACAATACGTTGAATAATCCGGGCGACCGTAAAGTGATTGGTAATGAAACTCCTCGTTATCTTTATGGTATTAATCTAGGATTAAACTATAAAGGTTTTGATTTGAGTGCCTTTTTGCAAGGAACCGGTAAACGCGATAAATGGATTGCCAATACATTGACTTTCCCATTATATTCTGACTTTAAGTTTATTCCTTTATATAAAGGTTTGGGTGATTACTGGCAACCGGTAGATGCTGCCAATGGTGATTACACAGCAGTTAATCCTAATGCTGAGTTCCCACGTATTTATGGCAACTATGGTAACCAAGGCTCTAATTACCGCCAGTCAGACAAGTACTTGTCCGATGCTTCTTATCTGCGTATCAAGAATGTTACTTTGTCATATACATTCCCCAAAGCATGGATTACCAAAATATCTTTGTCGCAGTTACGTGCTTTTGTCAGTGTAGAAAATCTGGCAACGTTCTCATCATTGCCAAAGGGTATCGACCCGGAAACGCTGAAATGGGATTATCCCGCATTCCGCACAGTATCCTTTGGGCTTAATCTTACATTATAAACCTTAAATTAGTACGAGTATATGAAAAGATTATTTATAAGTTTAGCAATTCTCGCAGGAATCAGCCTCTCTAGTTGTAATGATAGTTTCTTGGAAAAGACTCCTGTTACAGACTTGACGGAGAATAATGCATTCAATTCCTACGATAACTTCAAGGCTTTTATGTGGCCTTGTTATGAGATGTTTACAAATAATACTATTCGCACTTCCTTACAAGGATTCGGACAAGACGGACAGTATAAGGGCGATATGGCAGCAGGATACTTTCAGCAAAAATATGAAAGTGGCTACAATGAATTTGCTTATCAGACAGTTGCCAGTGTAGCATCCGGTAATGGCTGGGATTTTAAATCATTTATCCGCCGTGTCAATATCATGCTTTCACACATTGATAATTCTAGTATGACAGAGGCTCAGAAAGACCATTGGCGTGCAGTAGGATATTTTTTTCATTCTTTTTGGTATATGGAATTGATAGATCGTTTTGGCGATGTGCCTTGGGTGGACCAGGTATTGCAGGAAGATTCTCCCGAAGCTTATGGACCTCGTGTGGATAGAAAAACCGTAGCCGACAAGGTATTGGAACGTCTGCAATGGGCGGAACAGAATATTGGAAATTTCACATCACAGGATGGGGACAATACGATTAACCAAGATTGTGTACGTGCCGTTATTTCGCGTTTCGGATTACGTGAAGGTACATGGAGGAAATATCATGAATTGGGTGATGCTGAAAAATATCTGCAAGAGTGTGTACGCGCATCCGAGTTATTAATGGCCGCTTATCCTACTCTTTACACAGGAACAGACGGTCAACCCGGTGCCGGATATGGTGAAATGTGGACAACAGAGGATTTGGGACAAGTTCCAGGTATCATTCTCTATAAATCTTATGTGAAGGATATAAATCCTATGGGCATGAGTTATATTGAACATACTTCTTCACACTATGTGGAGATGAACCAGAATACGGTAGATCTTTATTTGATGAAGAATGGCAAGCCGATTTTGGCTGACGGATCGGGCTACCATGGAAATAAGGACATGTATGCGGTATTTCGTGACCGTGACCCGCGTTTGTATCACACGGTTATACCTCCTTATAAAGTAAAATCTGGAAAAGGCGACTATCCTACCTGGTCGTATACAGACAATCCGGCAGACCGTGAATATATTGATATTATGGGAGCAAATGAAAGTTGCAGTAACCCGGGTGTTGGTATGAAACGTTTGCCTGGGCAGAACTGGAGTGCATCACTTGTACCTGAAATACCAAGATTAGGTACTGGAGCATTTGTGACTTGCCGTTCAGGCTACTATGTATGGAAGAATTGGGATAACTGGGAAACCAGCTTTAATAATGGTAATTTGAATACAGCTGACAAACCTATTTTTAAAATTGAAGAAGTCCTGTTGAATGAAGCTGAAGCCAAATTTGAATTGGGAGTATTTGACCAAGGGGTTGCAGACAAAACAATCAATAAGTTGCGTGATCGTGCCGGTGTAGTCAAAATGGTGGTTGCTGACATTAATGATAGTTTTGATCCTAACCGTGGAAAATACTATCCTAAAGGTAATGAAAGTGGTATTTTGGTTGATCCTGTCTTATGGGAAATTCGTCGCGAACGTATTATAGAATTGATGGGTGAGGGATTTGGTATTTATGATATCCGTCGTTGGCGTATGGCTCCGTGGTTCCTCAATAAACCTGCAACTGGTCTTTGGATGAGTAAAGAAGAGGCAATGAAAAATAATATGACTTTATATAATCCTGAAACTGGTTATTCTGATGGAACTGACGGTTCATTGACGGAAGGTAATTTGTATCTTTTCAATGATCCTCTAAAAGAAGGTAAAGGTTGGTTAGATAAATATTATTTGTATCAAGTACCGACTACCGAAATATTATTGAACCCAGAACTGGAACAGAATCCTGGTTGGTAATTTATAGTGTGATACGAATGAGGCTGTCTCAAATGCGGAATAACGTATGGAGACGGTCTTGTTTGGTTTTTAAACTTAGAAAAATCGAAATAAAATGAGATTTCAGAAAATAGGATTGACTACTGTAGTGTTGTGTACCGTAGGAATACAACAGAGCTTTTCTATCGATATAGTTACAAAAGAAAAACCTAATATCGTGTTTATTTTGGCTGATGATTTAGGTTGGACGGATTTGGGTGTAATGGGCAGTGATTATTATGAAACTCCTAATATAGACCGTCTTGCTACAGAAGGAATATTGTTTGACAATGCTTACGCTGCAGCCGCCAATTCAGCACCTAGCCGTGCTTGTATGATGACAGGAATGTACACGCCACGCCATGGAGTATATACAGTTAGTCCTCCCGACCGTGGTGATCGTACCAAACGTAAATATATAGCTATTCCCAATGTAGAAGATGTCTGTGCCGACTTTGTGACTATGGCCGAGGCTTTGCAAGAACAGGGTTATCAGTGTGGTCATATCGGGAAGTGGCATTTGGGGGATGATGAGGACGGTACAGGACCCTTGTCACAGGGATTTATATGGAATGTGGGCGGTAATAGAGCAGGAGCTCCCTATTCTTATTTTTATCCCTATTGTCTGCCTGATAAAAGTAAATGTCATGTGGGATTAGAAGAAGGTATATTGGGTGAATATCTTACTGATCGGTTGACTGAAGAAGCTGTTTCTTTTATAAAATCTCATAGTGAAGGTCCTTTTTTCTTACATTTGTCCCATCATGCCGTACATACGGTTTTGCAAGCACCTGATTCATTGATAAATAAATATCGTAATAAAACTCCCGGTAAATATCATAAGAATCCTATATATGCTGCAATGATTGAAAAACTAGATGATAGTGTTGGTAGGATATGCCAAGTTATTAAGACATTAGGAATAGCAGATCGTACAATAGTCATTTTTTATTCAGATAATGGAGGTTCGGAACCAGTGACAGACAATTATCCGTTAAATGGAGGAAAGGGAATGCCTTATGAAGGTGGGAGCCGTGTGCCGTTGATTATAAGGTGGACTGGTAAAATAGAAGGAGGCATCCGTTCATCTGTTCCAATAACAGGAGTTGATTTTTATCCAACTTTTGTTACTTTGGCACAGGGTAAGATTCCTGCTAACTTAGATGGAAAAGATATTTTTACGCTTATAAATAATAATGAGACGGAACGTGATCTTTTCTGGCATTTTCCGGCTTATTTGGAGTCTTATTTAAACGGGGGAAGAGATTTCCGTGCAAAACCTTATTCCAGTATTCGTTCAGGTGATTGGAAATTGATATATCATTATGAAGATAAGTCTATGGAACTGTTTAATTTGAAGAATGATCTGGGAGAATCACAAGATCTATCAGGTTCAAATCCTGTAAAGCGAGGAGAACTTTATCAGAAACTGATGAAGTGGATTCAAGAAACTCATGCTCCTATTCCTGTGAAATTGAATCCTTATTATCGAGAGTAGGTGAATGATATTTTTTTCTTCTATAGCTTTGCAGCCTAGGATATTTTCTCTAAATTGCCGATGTTTATAGCAGGAGTAGTAATTATTAAATTCAGTAAAAAACAGAATATATGAAAAATCGAAACCTCTTTCTTTTAACCAGTGGATTAGCATTTCCTCTATTAGGCGCTTATGCTCAGAAAACTCCTAAACCGAATATCATTTATATTATGTGTGATGATATGGGTTATGGTGATTTAGGGTGTTATGGTCAGTCCTACATCAGTACACCGAATATTGATAATATGGCTAAAGAAGGTATGCGTTTTACACAAGCGTATGCCGGTAGTCCGGTGAGTGCTCCATCACGTGCGTCATTTATGACCGGGCAACATTCCGGACATTGTGAAGTAGAGGGATCTGTGTCTACGCCGGACAAACGGGGTATTGATGAATATTATGGTTATATCTGTCAGTTTCAGGCTCATTTATATTATCCGAATTTCCTGAACCGGTATAGTAAATCGGCTGGTGATACGGCAGTGGTTCGTGTAGTGATGGATGAGAATATCAACTATCCTATGTTTGGTAAGGACTATTTCAAACGTCCGCAATATTCTGCGGATATGATCCATGAAGAAGCAATGAAATGGTTGGATAAACAGGATGGCAAGCAACCTTTCTTTGGTATTTTTACTTATACGCTTCCTCATGCAGAGCTGGCGCAGCCCGAAGATTCTATTCTGACAGGTTATCAAAAGAAGTTTTTTGAAGATAAAACTTGGGGTGGACAGGAAGGATCAAGATATAATCCGTCGGTACACACCCATGCGCAGTTTGCCGGCATGATTACTCGCTTGGATTATTATGTAGGAGAAGTTTTGAACAAATTAAAGGAGAAAGGACTGGACGAAAATACCATTGTGATTTTTACCAGTGATAACGGCCCTCATGAAGAAGGAGGAGCTGATCCTACCTTTTTTGGTCGTGACGGCAAACTTCGTGGATTGAAACGTCAATGTTATGAAGGGGGGATTCGTATTCCGTTCATTGTTCGTTGGCCGGGTAAAGTACCCGAAGGAACGGTTAATGATCATCAGTTAGCTTTCTATGACTTGATGCCTACATTTTGTGACTTGGCAGGTGTGAAGAATTATGTAAAGAAGTACACTAACAAGAAAAAAGATGTGGATTATTTTGATGGTATTTCTTTTGCTCCGACTTTGTTAGGGCAGGAAGGACAGAAGAAACATGATTTCTTGTATTGGGAATTTGATGAAACCGATCAGATTGGTGTACGTATGGGAGACTGGAAGATGGTAGTGAAAAAAGGGACTCCTTTCCTTTACAATCTTGCTACAGATATTCATGAAGACCATGATATTTTTTATTCTGATATTCCTCAATCTATTCATTTAGATTGGGGAATATTTTTTTATGTTCCATAAACCTGCTATCTTTGCCTCGCAAATTTAAAAATATTCCGATGAGAATTTAAAACATTCATTTCCATACAACTATTTGTTTTTACGTTGGAACAGCAGGCGAAATAATTTCGTTTGTTGCGCAATAGTTGTCTTCTTATTCCAACTACGAACTTTTCAGTATTCATATTTAAAATTCTTAGAAAGAGTATGTGTATACATGTACAGTCCATTACTTACATGCATCCGGATAAAGATGTGCTTTTCAGTAATGTCAGTTTTACTATCAGTAAAGGGCAAAAAGTAGCCCTCATCGGAAACAACGGTTCGGGAAAATCTACCTTGATGCGATTGATAACTAAAGAGCTATTACCTTCTGAAGGACAAATTATATGTCCGGATATCCCCTATTCTATTCCACAGCATTTTGGTCAGTTTAATCATTTGACAGTAGCCGGGGCATTGGGAATAGAAAGAAAGTTATATGCACTTCATGCCATTTTACAGGGAGATGCTTCGATAGAGCATTTTACGGCTTTGGCGGATGACTGGAAAATAGAAGAGAAAGCGGTTGCTGCTTTGAATGAATGGGGGTTGGTAGGAGTACCTCTTTCCTATCCCATGCATTTGTTGAGTGGCGGTGAGAAAACAAAAGTTTTTCTAGCAGGAATTACTATATACTCTCCTGCTTTTATCTTGATGGATGAGCCTACCAATCATTTGGATGACGAAAGCCGTATCCGGCTGTACCGTTTTATAACTACTGCTACGGCAGGGATACTGGTTGTCAGCCATGACCGGACATTACTCAATTTACTTTCTTCTACCTATGAGCTTACTGCAAAAGGTGTCACTTATTATGCTGGAAATTACGATTTCTATAAAGAACAGAAGAAATTGGCTGTAGAAGCTCTGCAAACCCGGTTGGAGGAGAATGAAAAGCAATTACAAAAAGCCCGGAAGCAGGCACGTGAGGTAATGGAGCGTCAACAAAAGCATGATGTGCGAGGTAAAAAACAAAATGTGAAGAAAGGAGTCGGAAAGATGGCAATGCATACATTCAGGGATCAGGCTGAGAAAAGTGCTGTCCGTTTAGGAGATGTTCATGCTGATAAGATCCGTGTTTTGGCAGGAGAAACAGTAGAACTGCGTAAAGCTTTACCTGATATGAAGACGATGAAAGTAAATTTCAATTCATCTTCTTTGCATATCGGTAAGATACTTATCGTAGCTTCAAGTGTGAATTATTCGTATGGAGAAAATCCTTTGTGGTCTTCTCCTCTTGAGTTTACCATCAAAAGTGGTGACCGTATTCATTTGAAAGGAAGTAATGGTAGTGGTAAAACAACTTTATTGAGGTTGATAACCGGAAGTCTTGCTCCTACTCAAGGTTCTTTGATACAGGCAGAAGGGCTGACGTACGTTTATCTTGATCAGGAATATTCTACAATTCGTAATGATTTGTCGGTATTAGAACAACTTGCTTTATTCAATAGTGAATTGTATGATAATGAATTGAGAACGATTCTCAACCGTTTTTTGTTTCCTGTTTCCACATGGAACAAGAAGTGTAGCTATCTGAGTGGAGGTGAGAAGATGAAACTTTCTCTCTGTTGTCTTATGGTGAGTGCACAGGCCCCCGATGTTTTTATTGTGGATGAACCTACTAATAATATTGATATTCTGAGTATGGAGATCTTGACCGAAACTTTGAAGGATTATCAAGGCACTTTGTTGGTGGTGAGTCATGACAACTATTTTGTGCAACAAATAAAGGCAGATAAGCAGATTGAGTTATTCTGATGTTTTATTTTATCAAGTGCGGCATTTTTGTTTTAAATATAGAGTTTGACAAAAATGCCGCAGACTTGATTTATTTTATTCGGAGTTATTATTGCAGTGTCAGCGTCTTTACTTGTAATTCAGCATCTTTAGAATTACCCCCTACCATTATATCGAAGTTTCCGGCTATGGTGCGCATGGTATTTGTCTGCGCGTCCCACCATTCCAATTGTTTGGGTGTTAACTCTAATTCTACATTGACTGTTTTTCCTGCAGGA